>Ga0194120_10005193_pt1 | contig 19366 bp, 19 predicted proteins | sample TA2MahCa65mmetaG_FD_148642 | JGI IMG/M metagenome (GOLD analysis project Ga0194120, IMG submission 148642) | Freshwater microbial communities from Lake Tanganyika, Tanzania - TA2015019 Mahale Deep Cast 65m | ecosystem: Environmental > Aquatic > Freshwater > Lake | place: Tanzania: Lake...
CGCCCGAAAGATACGCCTCGTCTCCGCAGGGGGTGAGCACGACCCCTCCCGTTTCATCCCTGCCGGGACGGCCCCTAAGACCGATGTGAAACTTGACACATACCAGCGACCAAGCCCGGAGCGGCCGCATCGTCGATACGGTCAGCTAGAGTCCGGGCCTGTTGCAGGTGATCGAGGAGGAAGGGTGAGAGGGCAACGAAATCGCCAGGCGGGCCGCTGACCTGGTGCGGGAGCTGGAAGGGGACGAGGTGCTGCCCCCGCTGCGCGCGGTGGCCGAGAGCTAGACCACCCGGCTCCTGGCCAACAATTTCCTGCCCCGCTCCGAGAGCTTGCCGAACTCCGCGCGGCTCAGCTCCAGCGGGTGGCGCACCGCGAACCAGGAGCGCGAGAAGCAGAGTACCAGCTCGGGCCGGGCGTGGTCCGAGCGGTTGGGGGTGCCCCGGTGCAGGGTGCGCGGGTCCTGAATCCAGAGAGTGCCTTTTTTTAGATTGAGGCGATGGGTGCTGGGGAAATGGCCCTGGCGCAGGAACTCGTCGTACCTGCCTTCCAGGCCGGAATCGGCCAGGTACTGGCTGCCGGGCAACACCTCGAAGCTGCCGTTCTCCTCGCAGGTATCGACCAGCGGGAATTTGATCCCGAAGTGCGGACAGGTCTGCAAGCCCACCCCCGGAGCCAGCAGGCCGATGTCGCGGTGCCAGGGCTGGTACTGGCTGCCGGGGTACGGGTTGTTGGAGTGGTAGCACGTGATCTGGAAGTCGTCGCTGCCCCAGTAGCGCTCGAAGAAGGCCAAAAGCCCTGGGTGCTCGTAGATCGCCGGCTCGGCAAAGGGCGGCTGCCAGGGCACATGCAGGGTGTAGCGGTTGGCGAACTGCTGCCGGCCCAGGCCGGTTTTCACCTCGCCCCGCTCAGTGGGATGGATCTGGGTCTCCCGCACCCTCAACTGCTCCAGCAGCGGCGTGAAAGCGGCGCGGATGCTGTCAATGGTCCCGGCGGGGATTAACCCCTCGAAGACCGCGTACCCGTTGATCTTCAGTTCGGCGACCTTGAGATCTAAGTCGGCGTCGGAGTACCAGTCGCTCATTTCCATCTCCTGGTTGTTATCTGGAAATCCCCGCTCAGGTCTTGCGCTCTTTCTTCCTGGCCGCGGGGAAGAGCACGTTGTTGAGGATGAGCCGGTACCCCGGCGAGTTGGGGAAGAGGGCCAGTTGGGTGGGCGGGTCGCCCACATGGTGCTGGTGGTCTTCGGGGTCGTGGCCCCCGTAAAAGGTGAAAGTGCCCTTGCCCACCTGCCCGTGGATGTACTTCACCTCGTCGCCGCCCTCCACCTGTCCCATGATGGCTACCGATTTCTTAATCAACTGCTTGCGAAAACCGGTGGTCTGGCCCAGGAAGCCGTTGACAACGTTGGTATGGCACTGGGTGAGCATGGTGGGCACTGGGTCGTATTTGGCCGAGAACTCGAAGAGGGTGAAGTAATCGGCCTCGGCCGAGCTGATCTGCCGGCCTTCGCGCGGGCTGGTGTCGATGTCCGAGAACTCGTAGACCAGGGGGTTTGTCTCCAGGGCAAAGCCCTGGAAGGCTACGCAGTTGGCAAAGTTGAGCCGCTGTTGGGCCTGGGGATCGGCCGGGTCCCCGTCGTAGACCGCGGCGGCGATGTCCACCCCGTCGGCGGCCAGGGCGATGTCGAAGCTGTCGGTGGCTGCGCACATGGCGAAAACAAACCCCCCCTGGCGCATGTACTCGAAGATGGCTCGGGCCACGGCCTTCTTTTCCTCGGCGACCTTGGCAAAGCCGAGGCGGCGGGCCTGGGCCTCGTACTCCGCCTGCTGCTGCTGGTACCAGGGCTCGTGACCGAAGCTGGCGAAAAACTTCCCGTACTGGCCGGTGAAGTCCTCGTGGTGCAGGTGCAGCCAGTCGTAGTCGGCTAGTTTGCCCTGTAGCACCTGCGGGTCCCAGACCTTGTCGTACTCGATCTGGGCGTACTCCAGGGCCATGGTCACCGCGTCATCCCAGGGTTTGGCCCCCAGCGGGGTGTACACAGCCACCCGGGGGGCCTTCTCCAGGCGGACCACGTCCATGTTGCCCTCTTCGATCTCGGCGCGAATCCCGGCGGCCTGCCCCTCGCTGATCAGGGCCCCGGAAACGCCGCGGATCTGGGCCTCCTGCACCAGGTCCGGCCGAGCCTCCATCAGGAAGGAGCCGCCCCGGTAGTTGAGCAGCCACTCCACTGGCGCCCCCTGCTTCAGTAACCAGAAGGCCAGGCCGTAGGCTTTGAGGTGGTCGCGCTGCTCCAGGTCCATGTATACCAGCAGGCGGTCGGCTAACGCCGGCCCGCCCAACAGCAGGAGCAGCACCCCGGCCCAGCAGGTATTTCTCATTGGTTCCCTCGCTGCTGCCGCAGCCGCTGGATGTGCAGCCGCACCTCGGGCAGGCGGGCGTCCTCGGGAAAAAGGGCCAGGAAGGCCTCGTATTGCGCCAGGGCCTCTGCCAACTCTCCGCCGACCTCGCGCAACGCCGCCTCCTCGAGCCGTGCTGCCGCCGCGTGGGGGCTCTTGGGAAACTCCTTGGCGAGGCGCTCGTACAGGCGCAGCGCCGCCGCTGGGTCGCCGCCTGCCACCCAGCGGGCCTGGATAAGCAGGGCCAGGGCCTGGAGGACCCCCTCGGCCTCCAGTTGCGCCCATTCCCCTGCCGCGTCCCGGCCCTGGCGCAGGCGCAACTGGGCGCGGGCCAGGACCTGGAGCGGCCCCGCCCTATCCTTGTGCTCTTCAATTAGGGCCAGCAGGGCCAGGGCATCGTTGGCGCTGGGATCTCCCGGCAGTTGGCGGGCCAACTCCTCCAGCCAGGCAGCGGCCTCGGCGAATTTCCCCTGAAAGTAACGCAGCTCCGCCCGGCGCAGCCGGGTCCAGGCCGCTGTCTGGGGGACCTGGCGGCACACCTCTTCAAGGCAGCGCTCCGCCTCGTCGAGCCGGTCGGCCCGGAGCGCGTTTTCGGCCCGCAGACCCCAGGCCGCCGCGGTCCAGGGGCCGCTGCCCGCTCGGGTCAACTGCTCCAGAGCGGCGCGGCCGGCGGCCGTATCCCCCAGGGCCAGGGCCTTCTGCCCCTGGCGGAAAAGCTGCGCCCCCCGCTCCCGCCCCGCCACCTCCCAGCCGGCCAGCTCGCCGGTCTCCAGAAAACGCTGCAGCCCGCGGTCCAGCCCCCAGGCGGCCCCGGCAAACAACAGGGGCAAAAGCCAGCACCCCTTCACGGCTGCTCTTGCCTGCCGAGCAGGTCCTGGTAGACCCGCTCGTAGTACTGCTCGATCAGGGCGCGGTACTCCTCCGGGTAGGGGCCTTCGAGGGCCCGCTTCATTGCCCCCCGCAACTGGTCGTATGCCTGTCCCAGGTCCGCGGGCAAGGCCCCCGGCCCGCTGTAGCCCTGGTCCTGACCGCTTTCGGCGCGGCGCTTCTCCTCCTGGCCCTGGGTATGGATGGAGCGGCTGGCGTCGAGCATGCGCTGCATTATCCGCTGCTGGGCGGCCAGGGTCTGGGGGGTGAGGCGTTGCTGGCGCAGCTCCTCGGCCACGGACTTCATCTCCTCGGCGATCGACTCCACCCGCCGGCGCGCCCCGCCCTGGCCGCGCAGTTGCTGCTCCAGCATCTCCAGGGCCTGGGCGAGGCGGTCCTGCTCGGCGGCCAGCCGGCCCGCCTCCCGGCCCTGGTTGCCCGGCTCCAGGCCCTGGCCCAGGGCCTGCTGGGTGGCCTGGTTGAGGCCGGCCTGCTGCTCCGACAGGCCCAGCAACTTCTGCATAGCCTCGCCGAAACTGGAGGGGTTCTGGGACTTGGAGAGGTTGTCCAGGCTCTGGCGCAGGAGCAGGGCGGTCTCGTTGAGGTGGCGCATGGCCTCGGCCTGTGGCACGCCCGCCACCTGGGAATCCTGCTGGCCCAGGAGTTGGGCGGCCTGCTGCATACTGCGCCGGGCCTGCCCCAGGGAGAGGCTCAGCTCCGGGGCGAGGCTGAGGGTCTGCTTGGCCGCCCGGCCGATGCGCTCGGCGGCAAGGTCGGCCCCCTGCAAGAGGGCGAACTGGTCCTGGGCCAGCTCGGCGGGGGGCGGGGCAGTCGGCGAGGCCCCCTGCCGACCCAGGTCCTCCTGGCGGCGGGAGAGGTGCAGCACCTCAGCCAGGGCCTGCTGCAACTGGCGGCCGATCTGCTTCTTCTGCCTGGCAGTGAACTCACCCTGCATCTTGCGCATGCTCTGCGACAGGGTCTTGAGGTCGCCCTCCAGGCTCTCACCCTGCCGCCGGGCCTCGCTCATCTCCTGGGCTTCCAGCTGGCCGGCCAACTCCTGCATGCGCTGGGCTAACTGCTGCTCCTGCATGGCCCCGGCCTGGTCCCACAACTGCCGGGCGGTCTCCGGGTCGAACTCCCCCATCTCCCCGCCCTGTTTCTCCAGGTCCTCCTGGAGGTGCCCGGTGTCCTGCTCCAGCCGGCGCTCCTGCGGGGCCAGCCCCGGTGTCTTTTGTGCGGCGGCCTGGTTGATCTGGTTCTGGCGCTTTTCGAGTTCCTCGGCGCGTTTGACCGCCCCCTCCAGGCGCTGCTCGGCCTGGATCTGGCGCAGGAGGGCCAGGGTGCGGTCCAGCCGCTCCTGAAAGGCGCGGTGGTCCTCGTTGAAGGCTTTGAGGGCCTCGGCCAGGTCCTCAGGGTTGGGCGACTGGGCGACCTCCTGCAGGCGGGAGAGGGCCTCCTGCAACTCGGGGGTGGCCACCTCGGCTATCAGCCGGCGAATCTCCTCCATCTTCTGCAAAAGCTCCTGCGAGGCCAGGCCGCCCTGCTCCAGCTTTTGGGCCGTCTCCGCCAACTGCCGGGCCAGTTCCTCCAGGGCTTGGGCTCGGGCCTTCTGGCCGGCCAAGGCCGACTCCAACTCCTTCTTGCCTTCCCAGCTCAGTTCCTTGTTGCGCAGCGCCTCGCGCCGCACCTGCTCCAAGTACTTCTGGGATTGCTCCTCCTGCTCCGCCCACGCCTCCAGGCTGTCCTGCTGCGCCTCCTGGGTCTGGGCCACCTCCTCGTAGAGTTCGCGCAGGGAGGGGTATCGCAGCGAGTACTCGGGGGTGGCACTCTGCTTTGGGCCAGCGAAGGCGTCGTTGTCGAAAACCTCCACCCGGTAGAAGACCCGGTCCTCGGGCAACAGGTCCAGGCCGCCCAGGTCCCAGGTCTGGGCCAGGCTCAGTTGCCGGCCCGGCCGCAGGGGCAGGTCGCGCCTCTCCTCGGCCTCGCTGTTGATACGCCAGACCAGGCTCAGGCGGGCCACTCCGAAATCGTCGGCCGCCTCCACCCGCAGCCCCACCTTCAGGTTTTCGGGCAGGTCCAGGTCGCGGCCCGGCTCGGCCAGGGCCACGCTGGGCGGTGCGTCCTCCAACACCTGGATGGCGTAACGGATGGGGTCGCGGCTGGCCACCTGCTTGAGGTCAAGCAATTCGAGGTGGTAGTGGCCCGCCCGCGCGATGGTTAGTTCGGTCCTGGCCCGGGCACCCTCCACCTGCATGGGTTGGGGCAGGGTGTCGCCGCGCACCAGCTCGGTGCCGGCCAGGGGCTGGCTGGCCTCCAGTTCGATCAGCACCCGGGTGCCGGCCAGGCCGGTGATGTCGCCGTTCTCCTCGTCGCTCTTCACCGGCAGGCCGCTGTAGGCCGGGTAGTGGTACTCCAGGCGCAGCCTTTGGACCACCGGCGGCTCGATCAACCGCACCTGGTACTCGGGGGTGCTGCCTTCCCCGGCCTCCACCCGGTAGGCAAAGGGCCGCTGCACCCGCTTGAAAAGGTAGCGCAGGGAGTCGGCGTCCAGCGCCAGCTCCTCCTCCTGCCAGGGGCTGGCCTCCTCGCGCCACTGGAGGCGGGCGCTGGGGGGACGTTCGCCGGCCAGGCGGAGACGCAGCGCCAGGTCCGCGCCCTTGACCACCTCGGCGTCGCCCGGCTCCAGGGCGAGGCGGGTGCGGGAAGGGCGCGCGTACGCGGTGAGGGGGTGGGCGCAGCGATCGAGGGCCGCCCCCAGGCTTTGGCCGGCCCCCAGCCAGGCCAGCAGGCCCACCACCCCGGCTCCACCCAGTTGGCGCAGGCGGGCCAGCAAAGGAGCGGTGGCGAACACCTGAGCCGGCTCCACCTGGGCCAGGAGCCGGGTGGCCCGCTCCAGGGTGGCCCCTAGCAGAGAGGCCGAGTAGAGCGAGGCGGCGCGGGGGTTTTCCCACAGTTCGAGGGTGCTGATCAGGTGTTGTTGCAGTTGGGGACAGCGCCCCTCCACCCGCAGCGCGAGGGCCTTGAGGGAGAGGAGAGAAGGCAGCCGGCGGCTTAGTTGCAGCCCCAGGACCAGGTTGGGGATTGCCACCCCTGCCAGGCCCAGCCCGGCGCGCCAGGGGGGCGGCACAAAGAGCCAGGCTTCGAGGCCCAGCGCGACCAAGGCCAGGAGCAGCCCCAGCCCTAGGGCCAGGGCCAGAACCTCGCCCAGCAGCAGCAAAAGGGCCCGCCGCCGCAGGCGGGCCAGGTGCGCCAGGAGGTGGGCGTGGAGGGCTGGGGAGGCGGACATCTCAGTGGGTCAGGGCCCAGACGGCGATATTCGCGCCCTGGCGCAGGGCGGCCAGCCGCTTCTCGGGAGGGTCGTTGTGGACCTGGGGGTCTTCCCAGCCGTCGCCCAAGTCGGTCTCGTAGGTGTAGAGCACCACCAGCCGTTCCCCCTCGAAGATGCCCAGGGCCTGGGGCCGCTTGCCATCGTGCTGGTGGATCTTGGGCAGCCCCAGGGGAAAGTCGAAATGGCAGCGGAAGATCCCGTGGTTCAGAGGCAGTTCCACCAGTTCCTTGAGAGGGAAGACCTTCTTGAGTTCGCGGCGAAAGGAGGCGTCCATGCCGTAGTTGTCGTCGGCGTGCAGGAACCCGCCGCTCTCCAGATAGCGGCGCAGGCGCAGCACCTCCTCTGGCGAGAAGGAGACATTGCCGTGACCCGTCATGTAGATGTACGGATATGAGAAAAGTTCCTCGTCCCCGATCTTTACCTGGGCCGGCTCCCCGGCCACCGCGATGGCGGTGTTTTCCCCGATGAAGCGGAGGAGGTTGGGCAGGGAGGAAGGATTGGCGTACCAATCGCCCCCTCCGCCGTAGTGCAACTGGGCGATGGTGAAGAGCAGCGCGGGGAATTTCATAGCTGAGATAAAATACCCGCCCGTCGCCCGCAGATCAAACACCCCCCAACACTATCTCCCGAACCAGAGGGCCGGGAGTGCCCTGAAGATGGCTCCCGGGGAGTGGTCGGGGATGGGAAGGACGTTGGGAGGAGAGGAGGGGAGCACGGAGCCTCAACGCCCCAACGTATGGGGCTTCGAGGGGGTAGGGCAGCAGGCTAGGGCGTACGAGCGGGGCGCAACACCATAAAAATGGTGTTGCGGGGGGGCAGTGGGCAGACGAGTGGAGCGAGCACGGCGGCAAGTCCGCGCCTTGGGAGACACCGGAAGGGCGCCCCGGCCCGACGCCCCACTCAGTGCGTCAACTGCTCCAACTCGCGCACAAAGTCGTTCTTGTCCTTGAACTGCCGGTACACCGAGGCAAAGCGCACGTAGGCCACCTCGTTGAGGTGCCGCAGCCGCTCCATGGTCAGCTCGCCGATCTGCTTGCTCTCCACCTCTTTCTCCGCCAGGTTGCATAGATCCGACTCGATCAGGTCCACCACCTCCTCGATCTGGTCGGCGGAAACGGTGGTCTTGTAGCAGGCCAACTGGATCTTGTCCAGGAGCTTGCCCCGGTCGAAGGGCTCCCGCCGGCCGTCCCGCTTGATCACCGTCAGCGGGGTGTGCTCGATGTACTCGTAGGTGGTGAAGCGCTGGCTGCAGTTAATGCATTCCCGGCGCCGGCGGATGGCCATGCCATCGCGGCAGGCCCGCGAATCCACCACCCGATCGTCCTGATGATTGCAGTAAGGACAACGCATCTGGTCTTTCCTCGCAGAGGGCTGCTGAAGCAGGAGAAGCGGTCGGGGAGCCGGGGAGCAAGCAGGTCGCGCGGGGTGCAGAAGGGGGGGTGGTCGCGCGGTCTTCAGCGTTCTAAAAGGCTAAAGACTACACACTTAGGATAAAGAAACTCCGCAGATCAGGCAATCTGTTTTTTTGGTGCTCAGTCCCGGAAAGTGAAGTTGAAGGGGATGGCCACCCACACCTTGACCGGGCGATCGTTCTGGATGGCGGGGGTGAAATTCCACTGGAGGGCCGCGGCCTTGGCTGCTTCGCGGAAGACCTCGTTGCCTGTCACCTCGCCGACCTTCTCCACCTTGCCGTCCTTGCCCACCAGGGCATTGACTGTGACCCGGCCCTCGATGCCGGCCTTGCGGGCGATCTCAGGAAAGTCGGGCTTAACCTGCTTGGTCACCTCCGGCTGCTTCTCCACCTTCCAGATCTCGACCGGCTCATCCTCCTCGACGATCTCGGCCTTCTGCTCCACCGCCCGCTCCTCCAGGACCGGGGGCGGGGCCAGGTCGTCGAGCTTCAGGTCGATGTCCGTCGTCTCGATGGTCGTTTCCTCGGAAATTTGGTTGTCCTCGCTGGCGATGGGCACCACCGGGCGGGCGGCCGGGGGGGGCTGGCGCTCCTGGCGGGTCTCGGGAATCTGCTCCAGTTGGATGACCACCGGCTTCTGGACCTTGGTCTCAAGGCGCACATCGAAGCCCCGCAACGCCGCGAACATCAGCACCTGGACGGCAGCGGAGATGGCCAGGCAGATGTTGAGCACCTTGTTGTAGGTGCGCTTGAGATCGGCCTCGGGCAGTTTGCCGACGATCATTCCGCGCGCTCCCGGTCGGTGGCGAAGTTCACCCGCAGGGCCTCGGCCCGGCGCAACTCCTCCAGCACATCGGAGACCAGGCCAAACTTGGCCTGCTCGTCGCCCTTCACCGAGACGATCAGGCGGGGGTTGTCCCGCATCTTGTCGTTGAAGAGTTTGGCCACCTGATCGAGGGGCACCGGTTGGTCGTCGACGATAAGCTGGCCCTGCCGGTCGATCCAGATGCCGGTGACGTTGCGCCGGCTCTCCAGCTTCTCGATCTTGGCCGCCTCGGGCAACTCCACCGGCAGGCCGCGATAGCGGACAAAAACCGTGGACACCATGAAGAAGATGATCAGCAGAAAGGAGATGTCCGCCATCGAGGCGGTGGGGATCACGCTGTCCACCTTGGATTTGCGGTAGAATTTCATCTCACTTTTCCGGGGAGGCGATGGAGATACGGGTGGCCCCGGCCAGTTTCAGTTCGTCGAGCACATTGACGAAGGTTCGGTAGGTAGCTCCCCGCTCGCTCTTGACCGAGACGATCAGCTTGCCGTTCTCCGTCAGCCGCCGCTCGATCTCGCCCTTGAGCGCCGCAAAGGCCAAGGGTTTGAGCTGATCTTCCTCGTAGATGGCCACCTCGTCGGCCTCGTTGATCCACACGTTACAGATGTTCTTCTTGGCCACCTCCTTGGACTCGCCCATCGCCGGCAGGTACAGGGAAAGGCCCTTGTCCTGGTTCATGCTGGTGCTGGTGAGGAAGAAGACGATCAGCAGAAAGGCGATGTCCGCCATCGAGGCGGTGGGGATCTCCGGCAGTACCCGGACCCTTTTCTGGGACCTCATGCCTCAAGCCCCTTCGGAGGTCTCGCGTTTATGGCCCAGTTCGGAGAGCACGTCAAGGAAGGCGGCGGTGTGCTCCTCCATCTCAACGATGATGCGGTCGATGCGGGCAGCAAAGAGGTTGTGGAAGAACTGGATGGGGATAGCGATGACCAGCCCGGCCACGGTGGTGATCAGGGCCTCGGCGATGCCCCCGGCCACCGCCGTGGGCTCCACGTCGCCGGCCACCTTGATGGCCTGGAATGCGTTGATCATGCCGCTGACCGTGCCCAAAAAGCCCAGCAGGGGCGCCAGGTTGGCGACTGTGGCCAGCCAGATCATCCCCCGCTCTAAAAAGGCCATCTCCGACGCCCCGGCGTTGGAGATGGCCTTCTCCACGTGATCCAGGCCCCGGTGCAGGCGCAGAAGGCCGGCGTGGATCACTGAGGCCACCGGGCCCCTGGTGCTGGCGCACAACTCGGCGGCCTTGTCCGGCCCGCCCTTGCGCAGGGCATCTTCGAGGTTCTTGAAGAAGGTCTGGGCGTCGATGGCGGCCCGCCGCAGGTTGTAGAAGCGCTCGATGACCACGGCGACACCGAAGATTAGCAGCAGGAGCAGGGGCCACATGGCCCACCCCCCATCGGCGAAAAATTGGCCAAAGGAAGAGTACCCGAACATTTTCCCTCCTTATCGGACTTGGTTTCGCTGCATCATTGCTCGGCCGGCTCCGCCGGGGTGGTGTTCTTGCTCTTGCCGAAGAACTCGCGCTTGAGTTTCTCTTCCTGGCTCTCGGGCGGCCGCAACTGCCAGATCCGCTGCTGGGCCACGGTGGCCCAGGAAGGATCGGCCTTGGCCCGCTCATACGCGGCCACGGCCTGGTCCTCCTGGCTCTGGCGGGCCAGACAGTCTCCCTTGAGCAGGAACAGGTACGCGTTGCGGGGGTCGGCCCGCAGGCCGCGCTCGACCCAGCGCTCGGCGGTTTTCGCATCGCCGGCACTCAGGTAGGATTCGGCCAGCTTGTGCGGGGGTTCGGGGTCCTTGGGGTTGGCCTGGGCCATGCCTTCCAGCCCCCGCAGGCGGGCAGCCGGGTCCCCGCCCTTTTCGGCCACCTGCACGTACTGGCTGTAATAGGCATAGCGGTTGAGGGAATCGAGCTGGGCCAACTGCGCGAGGGTTGCCAGGGCGGACCGGGTGTCGCCGGCCTTGGCCTGGAGTTCGGCCATCTTCTCCAAAATGGGGACGCGGTCCGCCGGCGCCCCCCCGGCGCTGTCTGCCCCCACTCCTGCCCGCAGCAGCCGCTCGCGCCAGGCCAGGGCCAGGGGATTATTCTACTGGGTGTAGTACAGCTCGGCCAGCTTGCGCTGCAACTCCAGGTACGAGGGATCATCCGGCTTGAGGCGCAGAAGCCTGTCCACGTAGGCGGCGGAGGAGTCGGCCTGACCCTCCAGGCGAAAGACCTCGGCGAGCCGGAAATTGGAGTTGAGATGCAGGGAGTCGAGGGCCAGGGCCTGCCCAAAGGCCCGCCGGGCGGCGCGGAGATCCTGAAGATCGTAGTTCAGTTCGCCGATCCAAAAGTGGGCCCTGGCATCGTCGGGCCGGTATGTCAGGTATTCGGTGTAATAGTGCAGGGCCTGGCGGGTATCGTTTTTCTCGCGGGCGTCCTTGGCGAGGAAACGGTATTTCTTTACCGAGTCCTCCACCACGGGCTCTGCGGCCCCCGCCGGGAAGGGCGCGCCGGACAGCAGCCCGGCCGCCCATAGAACAAAGCACAGCATTTTCATGGGCATCGCGTCGGGAGGGCATTATATGGCAAGGCGTATGTGTGATTCATAGACATCCTCTCCCTAAATTGGGTGTTTATAGAAAACGAACTCCGAATGCGATTGACTTGGGTCCAGCGCTTAAAGCAGGTTGGCAATGCTGGCCTAGTTTGTCGAAGGTGGGGCCTTTCCTGCCCGACCCTCCGGAAGTGTTGGCGACGCTACCAGGCAGCGGGTCTCGAAGGCTTAGACAGCCAAAGTCGTCGGCCCAAGACTACGCCCAACCAAAAACGGACTCCTACCATTGAGCAGCAGATTCTTAAGCTGCGGAAAGACCGCAACTTGGGTGCCCGAAGACGCCAGAGCGAGCTGCATCGGTTGAGGAGACGCGTCTGGCTTTAGGGACCATCCACAAGACCTTGATCGGGCATCAGGTAGCTCCTCTATGCCCCTACCGTGGCAAGGCAGGTATACACGCTACCCGCGTCCGATCCCTGCTGACCGAGTGCAGAGGGATACCTGCAAGAGCGCTCCTGGCCTGTCCAGTATACGTTTATCGATGACGGTACCCGCTACCGCGTGCTGGCACTGTACGACCGCCGCACGGCTGTCAACACGGTCCTCTTTATCGACAAGGTCATCGAAGAGATGCCGTTCCCTATCTAGCGCATCCAGACTGACCGTGGCCGGGACTTCTTCGTCTACAAGGTCCAAAGATCGGCTGCTGGATTGTACGATCAGTTTCGACCTATAAAACCCCGCTCACCCCATCTAAACGGCAAGGTTGAGCGCTATCAGAAGACGGACAAGGCAGAGTTCTATGCTACCGTCGATCTTAACAGTCCCGATTTAGATGAGCAGTTAGGCTGCTGGCAGCATTACGACCATTGGGCGCGACCCCATGGCGCCCACAATGGTCGCCCACCAATCGATAAATACCGCGAGCTGAGTTCAAAGGCTCCCTTCTGGGATGAAGTTGAAGCGCCGTATGACCGATCCAAAGAGGATTATCGGGTACAGAATCATCAGGCCGATTTAAAGCTCTATTCGTTGAAACGAAGTCTGTGAATCACACGTCAACACCCATCCTCCAGGGGTGTTCAAACCCAGACCTAAGAGGTGAAGGGCATGGAAAAAGACCCGCCTCTGGCCCCCGGCGCCGAGCGGCCCCGCCGGCTGCGCGCCAATCCGCTCCTGCGCCGCATGGTGCGCGAGACCCAGCTTAGCCGCGACGACCTGATCCTGCCCCTCTTCGTCTGCCCGGGCACCGGCGTGCGCCGCCCTATCCCCTCGATGCCGGGGAACTTCCAATTCTCGGTCGACCAGCTAGTGGAGGAGTGCCGGCAGGTGGCGAACCTGGGAATCCCGGCTGTGATCCTCTTCGGCATCCCCCCGCACAAGGACGCGGTGGGCAGTAGCGGCTACGATCCCCAGGGCATCGTGCCCCAGGCCCTGCGCGCCCTTAAGGAGGCCAGACTCGACCTGGTGCTCATCGCCGACGTGTGCCTATGCGAGTACACCGACCACGGCCACTGCGGTGTTTTGCACGGGGAGGAGGTGGTCAATGATGCCACGGTGGAGCTGCTGGCCCGCGAGTCCCTGGTCTTCGCCCAGGCCGGGGCCGATGTCATCGCCCCCTCGGACATGATGGACGGCAGGGTGGGGCACATACGCCGGATGCTTGATCTCCAGGGCTATGCCCACCTCCCCATCATGGCCTACGCGGCCAAGTTCGCCTCCGGTTTCTACGGGCCTTTCCGGGAGGCTGCCGAATCCACACCGCAGTTCGGCGACCGGCGGGGTTACCAGATGGACCCTGCCAATGCCCGGGAGGCGCTGCGCGAGATTGAGCTGGACCTGCGCCAGGGGGCCGATCTGATTATCGTCAAACCCGCCCTGGCCTATCTGGACATCATCCGGGCGGCGCGCGAGCGCTTCGAGGTGCCCATCGCCGCGTACAGCGTCAGCGGCGAATTCTCGATGGTCAAAGCGGCCGGTGCGCAGGGCTGGATCGACGAGGCCCGGATTCGCGACGAGATACTCCTGAGCATCAAGCGGGCAGGAGCCGACCTGATCCTGACCTATTTCGCCAAGGAAGTGGCCGCGGCCCTGCCATAAACGGGCACCGGAGAGGGGAGCGATGAAAAACTATCTGAAGATCATGGCCGGCACCAGCAATCCCCAACTGTCGGCCGAGATCTGCGACTACCTCGACATCCCGCCAGGGCGGATTCAGTTCGAACGGGGCGCCAATGACAACATCAAGGTCAAGATCATGGAGAACGTGCGCGAGGATGACGTTTTCGTGATCCAGACCTCGGCCCCGCCGGTCAACGACCACTTCATCGAACTACTGTTGATCATCGACGCGCTGAAATACGCCTCGGCGCGGCGCATCACCGCGGTGCTGCCCTATTACCCCTATGTGCGCTCGGACAAGAAGGACGAGCCGCGCATTTCCATTAGCGCCCGCCTGGTGGCCGACCTGCTGGGGACCGCGGGGGCCAATCGCATCCTCACTGTCACCCTGCATTCGCCCCAGATCGTCGCCTTCTCGCGCATCCCGGTGGACCAGCTCTGGGCCACGGACCTGATCTGCCGGCACCTACGGGAGACCAAGGATCTGAGCAAGGCGGTGGTGGTGTCTCCCGACGTGGGCAGCGCCGACGAGGCCAGCTTTTACGCCCACAAGCTGGACCTGGCCCTGGCGATCATGGACAAAAGGCGGAGGGGGGACGATGAGAAGGCGATGATCCTTAACGTAATCGGGGACATAGAGGGCAAGGACGCCCTGCTTTTCGACGACGAGGTGCTGAGTGGGGGATCGATGATGGAGGCCATCCGGTTGCTTAAGCAGAAGGGGGCACGCCGCATCATGGCCGGCTGCACCCACGGGGTGTTCTCGGGCAAGGCCCTCGACCGCATCCAATCCTCTGCGATCGAGGCCTTTGTCACCACCAATACCATCCCCTTGCCCAAGGGACAGCCCACCCACAAGTTGGAGGTGCTTTCGGTGGCCCGGCTCATTGGCGATGCCATCAAGGCTATCCATCACGGGGAATCAGTGAGCCGCCTGGTGGAATAACGAGCTATTAAATCGCATAACCGTGATTATGTAAATAATAATTGACAATACAACCATCAGTCAGGTAAATTATCAGACTTACACAAGTTAAGAAACACTTACCGTAATCTTTCCCTGATCCGAGAACCCTATGGCGAAAGATATCGATTACTTGAAAAGCCTGATACGCAGCATCCCCGATTTTCCGGCTCCGGGCGTCTTGTTCCGCGATATCACCACCATGCTCAAAGAACCCGGGGCACTGTCCCTGGCGGTGGAAGCCATGCTCGGCAGGTTTGCCAGGACAGAGGTAGATCTGATCGCCGGTATCGAATCCCGTGGCTTTATCCTGGCGGCTCCTCTGGCCCTGCGTCTGGGCTGCGGGATGGTGCCCATCCGCAAGCCGGGCAAACTCCCTGCGCCAACTCTGAGCCAGGAGTACCAGCTCGAGTACGGGCGCGATGCCGTGGAGCTACACCGCGATGCCATTCGACCAGGGCAACGGGTGTTGCTGGTCGACGACGTGCTGGCCACCGGTGGCACAATGACTGCGGCCCGGCAGTTGGTCGAGGGCCTGGGGGGGAAGGTGGCGGGCATCAGCCTCTTGATCGAACTGACCTTTCTCGATGGCAGGGATAAACTCGGCGGTTGCCGGGTCGAAAGTATCATCCAGTACACCTAAACCAATCACCAAGAGGTTGCTTTGTAATGGCCGACAATCATCCCAGCAAACAGGAACTGAGGGAAGACCGCTTTGTCGAGTGGATTCTCGACACGGCGGACTACGTGCGCGCCCATTCCCAGCAGTTCATCACCGGGGGGGCCGTGGTCGTGCTGGTGGTCGCCGGCGCCGCCTATTACAACATGACCCAGGCCGATACCCGGGTCGAGGCCACAGCCTTACTGAGCGAGGCTATGATCGCCGACGACAATAGCCAGGCCGCCGAGGCGATCGCCAAGGCGGAGCAGGTGGTGAAGGAGTTTTCCGGCACCCCGGCGGCGGCCCAAGCCACCCTCTTCCTGGCCAATCGATATTACGCCCAGAGCCGCTACGCCGAGGCGCAGCAATACTACGAGCGATATCTCGGCGACTATGGAGACCTGGACGTGCTGGCTTTTGCCGCCCGCACCGGCCTGGCTTCCTGCGCCGAGGCCCAGGGGGATTACCGGGAGGCGGCGTCGAGGTTCCAGGAGGCCGCCACCGGCAACGGCGGCAACACCCAGGGGGCGGTGGCTCTGCTGGAGGCGGCCCGCTGCTTCGGCCTGGCCGGGGACACGGCCAGCCAGAAGGGGGTGCTCGACCAGATCGCCCGGGAGTTTAGTGAATCCCCCGCCGCGGCCCGGGCCCGCGAAGAGCTGGCGATGCTCTGAGAGCCTGGAGAACTGGCGATGGGCGACAAGCTGAAGGTCTTTGCCGGGCAGAGCAACCCTAGACTAGCCGAGGGGATCGCTGCGTCCCTGGGGCTGGAGCTGGGGGCCATCGAGTTCGTGCGTTTCAGCAACGAGAACATCAAGGTTAAGATCTGCGAGAACGTGCGGGGCTGCGACGTGTTTTTCCTCCAGACCTCCTGCCCGCCGGTCAACGAGTACCTGATGGAGCTGCTCATCGCCCTGGACGCATTAAAATTCGCCTCGGCACGGCGCATCACCGCGGTACTGCCCTATTACCCCTACGCCCTGGCCGACAGCAAGGACGAGCCCCGGATATCGGTGGCCGCCCGGCTGATGGCCGACCTGATCACCGAGGCCGGGGCCAGCCGCATCCTCACCCTGACCCTGCACAGCCCGCAGATCATGGGTTTCTGCCGCATCCCCATCGACCAGTTGAGCGGGGTGCCCACCATCTGCGACGCCTACACCGACCTGGACCTCAAGAACTGCGTGGCGGTGTCGCCCGACATCAGCCGGGCCAAGGTCACCGAAGGGTACGCGAAGCGCCTGGGGCTGCCCCTGGTGGTGGTGGACAAGCGCCGGACGGGCGGGAACCGGATGGAGGTCAAAGGGGTGATCGGTGAGGTGGAGGGACGCGACGCCATTTTCCTCGACGACGAGATCATCACCGGGGCCTCGATCATTGAGGGGGCCCAGGCGGTGCAAGCGCGCGGGGCCCGCCGCATCTTTGCCGGCTGCGTCCACGGCACCATGCCCGCCCAGAGCGCCCAGCGCATCGGCGAGTCGGAGCTGGAGCGGCTGGTGATCACCGACACCATCCCGCTCCCCCCGGAGAAGCAGCACCCCAAGATCCGGGTCCACTCGGTGGCCCCGCTCTTCGCCAACGCCATCCGGGCCATCCACGAAGAGACGTCCATCAGCAGCTTCTTCAAATAGGCGGAGCGCAAGGCGATGAAACTGGCGGTCCTGGCTGACATTCACGCCAACCTCGAAGCGCTGGAGGCCGTGCTCATCGCCGCCGAAAAGGCAGGTGCCACGCGGCTGTTGGTGCTGGGGGACGTAGTGGGATACGGCCCGGACCCGGTGGCCTGCATCTACCGGCTGCAGGAGGCCGAGGCGGTGTGCGTGCTGGGTAACCACGACGAGGCGCTGGTGGACCGGCGTGCGGTGCGGGGGTTCAACTGGCTGGCCAAGGACGCCCTGCGCTGTTCCCAGCCCCTGGTGGGCCCCGGCGAACTCGAATACCTGCGCGGCTTCGCCTACCGCCATGTCGAACACGGCGCCTCCTTCACCCACGCCAATCCGGTCAAGCCCGAGGAGTGGCAGCACCTCTACCTCCACAGCCACCTGCACTGGTGCATGGAGCGGACGGATTGGAAGATCAACTTCGTCGGCCATACCCACCACCCCGGGTTCTTCTGCCAGCAGGGGCACCGGGTGGTGCGCCTGACATCCAGCGAGGTGGCCATCGGCCGGCACCGATACCTGATCAACCCCGGCAGCGTCGGCCAGCCCCGCGACGGCGACTGGCGGGCCGCCTTTGCGCTGTGGGACCTGGAGCGCAACCGCCTCGAACTGAAGCGAATCGAATACCCCGTCCAGCGCACCCAGGAAAAGCTGCGACAGCGCGACTGGCCCGACTACCTTGCCCAGCGGCTGGCCAAAGGCGAGTAGGATGCGCGGCCGGGTTCTCCAGCTCTCGGGTCTGCACGCGCTAGTGGACGCCAAGGGGGAGGCCTGGCAGTGCGAACTACGCGGCCGGCTTAAGGCGGGGGGGCGCGTTGCCACCGCCCCCCTTGCGGTGGGGGATTGGGTCGAGGTCCGGGCCGCAGGTCAGAAGGCGGGCGTGGTGGAGGAGGTCTACCCCCGGCAGGGCAAACTCTCCCGGCTGGCCAGCGGCAAAGGCGGGCGGGAACAGGTCATCGCCGCCAACGTCGACCAGTTGGTAGTGGTGGTAGCCGCCCGCCAACCCGAAACCCGCCCCGGCTTCATCGACCGGGCCATCGCCATGGCCCTCGCCGGCCAGATCCAACCGGTGTTGTGCATCAACAAGGTGGATCTGGGCGCCCCGGAACAGAACTTGGGATTAGGGAAGGTGTACGTAGAACTAGGATATCGGGTGTGCCTCACCAGCGCCCTGACGGGAGCGGGGCTGGCCGAGCTGGCCGAGCTGCTGGCCGGCAAGGTGTCGGCCATGGTCGGACCCTCCGGGGTGGGCAAATCGTCGCTGCTCAATCTCCAGGCTCCCGGCCTGAACGCGCGGACGGGCGCATTGATGCGGCGCCACGACCGCGGGCGACACACCACCACCACCGCCCGCCTGTATCCCTTGCCACAGGGGGGGTATGTAGTGGATACCCCGGGGATCAAGGAGTTGCAGCTCTGGCAGGTGGACCGGCGGGAACTGGTTGATCATTTTGTCGAGATGGCCCCTCTGGCGGGGGGCTGCCAGTTCCGCGATTGCCGGCACCTCAGTGAGCCGGGCTGTGCCATCCGCGAGGCCGTAGCGCAGGGCCGGATCTCGGCCCTGCGCTACGAGGGATACCTGCGCATCGCCGCCAGCCTGGAGGACGGGATATGACTGAGATATCCATCGGCAACCTGCTTAAGATCTACGGCCAGAATTTGGGACTACACTTGTTAGCCGGCGAGTCGGGACTGCACCGCACCATCAACACCAACGACACCAGCCGTCCCTCCCTGGCGCTGACTGGTTTCATCGAGGTCTTCAACTTCGACTGCGTCCAGGTGCTGGGCAATCACGAAATCGAGTACCTGCGCCACCAACCCCAGGCGCAGTTGCGCGGTGCCCTGGAGGTGATCTACCAGTTCGAGATGCCCTGTGTGGTGATCACCGGCATGGGGCGGGTAGTGCCGGAGCTGGAGGAACTGGCCAACCAATACGCCGTGCCCCTGCTGCGCTCCGACTTCGACACCCCAAAATTTAACCATCTGCTCTATTTCTATCTCGACGACGTGTTCGCCCCTCAGGTAGTCGTCCACGCCACCTTAGTGGACGTCAACGGCATTGGCCTGCTCTTCACTGGGCGCAGCGCCATCGGCAAGAGTGAGGTGGGCCTGGACCTGGTGGAGCGGGGGCACCGCCTGGTGGCCGACGACACCGTTACCATCAGCCGCAAGGCCCAGGGCATCCTGGTGGGGCAGAGCCCGGCAGTACTTCAGGACCACATGGAGATCCGCGGCATCGGCATCATTAACGTCAAACGGATCTTCGGCATCCGCGGCACCCGCAAACAGAAGAGGGTAGAGGTCATTGTAAACCTCCAGGACTGGAATGAGAACTTCGAGTGCGAGCGCCTCGGCCTGGACGACCGCACCCGCACCCTCCTGGGGGTGGAACTGCCGGAGATCACCGTGCCTCTGGTGCCGGGCAAGAACATTACCGTGATCGCCGAAACCATCGCCCTCAATTACCTGCTCCGCCTCGACGGCTATCACCCGGCCCAGGAGTTCAGCGCCCGTCTGCTGGAAACGATGCAAAAGCCGGGCAAACCACCGGAAACTCGGTCCTGATCCGGCGGAAGACTTTTCCTCCGGATGCG
>Ga0194120_10005198_pt1 | contig 19358 bp, 14 predicted proteins | sample TA2MahCa65mmetaG_FD_148642 | JGI IMG/M metagenome (GOLD analysis project Ga0194120, IMG submission 148642) | Freshwater microbial communities from Lake Tanganyika, Tanzania - TA2015019 Mahale Deep Cast 65m | ecosystem: Environmental > Aquatic > Freshwater > Lake | place: Tanzania: Lake...
CACATCTCGCAACTGCCGGCGGAAAAGATGTTGCGAAGTTGGATGGAGTGTTAAAAAGTGTTAAAAAGTTTGTTGAAGAAATATTGAAATAATGTTTCGACTTCATTTCGCTTCGCTCCATTGCGCTCAACACGACAAGTTCGTCACCGTGAGCGCAACGAAGTGAAGTCGAACGGTTAAATCTAAAACCCAATACCAAAAACCTAACAATGCCACATCTCCCTCTCACAATCCTCGTGCGCGAATCGTTTATTCAAGATGAATTGAAAGCGAGTTCCGAAACGAAATTGAAAATCTTGAACGAATGCACGTCGCAAATTTCCAAAGCGATGGATTTGCTCGTACACGCGCTCAACAATAAAAAGAAAATTCTCCTTTGCGGAAACGGAGGAAGCGCAGCAGATTCGCAGCACATCGCAACGGAACTCACGATACGAATGTTGCCTCGTGAACGCGCTGCAATTCCTGCAATTGCGCTGACAACCGATACATCAAACTTAACTGCCGGTGCGAATGATATTGGTTTTGAAAATGTGTTCGCCCGCAATGTGGAAGCGTTGGGAAATTCCGGCGACGTTCTTATTGCAATTACGACAAGCGGAAATTCTCCGAACATTTTGAAAGCAATCGAAAAAGCAAAATCGAAAGGAATAGTAACGATTGGTTTGCTCGGAAAAGACGGAGGCAAAGCAAAACCACTCTGCGACCATTCGATTATTGTTCCATCCAACGATACGCAACGCATTCAAGAAGGACACATTACGATTGGACATATTTTGTGCGGATTGCTTGAACGCGAATTGTTCGGAGCGATGTAAGATGTTAGGTATTAGGTGTTAGGTTTTAGAAGTTAGGTTTTTATGGCAAATAAAATTCATAGTTTTGAGGATATGGACGTGTATCAAAAATTGTTGCAACTTCATTTAGAAGTACACGAATTGACGATGACATTCCCCAAATTTGAATTGTATGAACTTGGTTCACAACTGCGACGTTCGTCAAATTCCGCACCAGCAAATTTTTCTGAAGGTTGGAATAATAAACACATCAATATCTATCTTGAAGAAATAAGCAGAGCATTAGGAGAGATCCGAGAATCAAAACATCATCTAACAGTTGGTAACAAGAAAAAATATTTCTCTCTCGAAAAATATAATAATCTCATCGAGCGTTATGACGAATGTTCAAAAATGCTTCACGGTTTAGAAAACTCTCTCCACAAGTACAAACCTTAAACCTAAAACCTAACTTCTAACACCTAAAACCTATCCCCTTGAACGAACTTTTTCCCTCAACACTCTACATCGTCTCCACCCCCATTGGGAATCTTGAAGACATTACGCTTCGAGCATTGAAAATACTTGCGAATGTTGATGTCCTTTGTTGCGAAGATACACGAACAACACAAGTACTTCTCAACAAATACGAACTCAAACCGAAAAAACTTCTTTCCTATTTTGAACAGAACGAACAGAAACGAATTCCGGAAATTCTCCAACTCTTGAACGAAGGAAATTCTGTCGCGATTGTTACCGATGCTGGAACACCGTCAATTTCTGACCCGGGATTTCGATTGGTACGAGCGGCGATTGAATCAGGAATAAATGTTATACCAATTCCTGGAGTAAATGCGGCGATTACTGCTCTTTCTGCAAGCGGATTGCCGACAGATGCGTTTGTGTTTGAAGGATTTCTTCCCGTAAAAAAAGGAAGAAAAACACGATTGGAATTTTTGAAAGAAGAAACGCGAACAATGATTTTTTACGAATCTCCGTACCGAATTTTACGAACGCTCGAAGATTTGAAAGATGTCTTTGGAGAACGGGATGCCGTGATTGCCCGCGAACTCACAAAAAAGTTTGAAGAATTTATGCGGGGAAATTTTTCGCAACTTATCGCAGAACTTTCTTCTAAAAAAATTCTCGGTGAGTTTGTGCTGCTGGTGAAAGGAAAACCCGAATAAGATTATTTTGTAAAAAAAATCTTCGCTCGTGATGAACAAGGATTTAATTTCAATAATCAATCTAATTTACCTGAATCTCTGAGCCTAAGTTTACTGACTTTAACAAATCATCGGTTGCAAGTTCCGGCAACAAATCATCTTGAGAGACCGATTGTTTCTTTTGTTCAATAAATTTCATTTCATCTTTTTCATCATCGAACAAAATTTCTATCGTGCTTCCCTCGTCATATTTTTTGGCAAGAAGTTCCTCGGAAAGCGGATCTTCGATTACACGCTGAATCAATCGCTTCAATGGACGCGCGCCGTATTGCTCATCGAACCCATCTTTCACAAGATATGCAAGCGCGTGTTCCGAAAGTGAAATCGAAATGTTTAATCGCGTCATTCTCTTCACAAGTTCGCTTACTTGCAACTTGATTATTTCTGCAATACTTTCCCTCGTGAGATTGTGAAATACAATCGTATCGTCAATACGATTGAGGAATTCGGGATTGAATAATTTCTTCATAGCACTTTCAATCACCGATTTCATCGAAGTGTATTTATCCTTGGGTTCTTCACTGATGAATCCTAAACCTCCGCCGTGTTTAATTTCGCGCGTGCCAATGTTGGAAGTGAGGATAAGTATAGTATTTTTGAAATCTACTTTTCTTCCCAAACTATCTGTAAGAACACCGTCATCGAGAACTTGTAAAAGAATATTGAACACATCGGGATGCGCTTTTTCAATTTCATCGAACAGCACAATAGAATAGGGTTTTCGACGAACTTTTTCCGTAAGTAAACCACCTTCTTCGTAACCGACATATCCCGGAGGCGCGCCTACAAGACGTGAAACGGAAAATTTTTCCATATACTCGCTCATATCAATGCGAATCAATGCATCTTCCGAATCGAAGAGATATTTTGCCAATACTTTCGCAAGTTCCGTTTTTCCTACTCCAGTTGGTCCCAAGAATACAAACGAACCGATTGGACGTTTCGGATCTTTCAATCCCGCACGCGAACGACGAATTGCTCTGCTTAATTTATTTATCGCTTCTTCTTGACCGATGATTAGTTTTTTCAATTCATCCGACATCTTCAAGAGTTTTTCCGATTCGGATTGCTGCACTTTGTTCACGGGAATTCCCGTCATCATTGCAACAACATCGGAAACGTGGTCTTCGGTTACGGTAAAAACGGTTTCTTCTGCGCGCAATTCCCATTCGCGTTTTGCAATTTCCAAATCGCTGATATATTTCTTTTCCAAATCACGCAAGCGCGCGGCTTCTTCAAAATTCTGATTGCGCACCACTTGATTTTTTTGCGAACGAATTGCTTCCAAATGTTCTTCGAGTTCTACGATATCCCGCGGCACTTGAATATTTGCAAGATGAATACGCGCACCCGCTTCATCCATAACGTCTATTGCTTTATCGGGAAGATAACGGTCAGTAATGTACCGAGCGCTGAGGCGCACAGATTCTTCGATGGCTTTTTCCGTATAACGAACACCGTGATGCGCTTCGTATTTGTGTTTGACATTTTTTAAAATGTCTATCGTGTCATCTACGGTTGTTGGGTCCACCATAATTTTTTGAAATCGTCTATCAAGCGCGCCGTCTTTTTCGATATACTCGCGGTATTCATTCATTGTTGTAGCACCGATGCATTGTAAATCTCCACGTGCGAGCGCCGGCTTAAACATATTGCTTGCATCCAACGAACCCGATGCTCCTCCAGCACCAACGATCGTATGCAATTCATCAATAAATAAAATTACATCGCGGGATTTTTCAAGTTCGTTCATCACCGCTTTCATTCGTTCCTCAAATTGTCCGCGATACTTTGTTCCTGCAACAAGCGCCGCCAAATCAAGCGCTACGACACGTTTATTGTGCAGGACCCGCGATACTTTTTTCTCGATGATACGAAGCGCTAAACCTTCTGCGATTGCAGTTTTGCCAACTCCCGGTTCGCCAATCAACACAGGATTATTTTTCTTTCTTCTGCTCAATACTTGAGCAACGCGTTCAATTTCTTTTTCGCGTCCGATAATCGGGTCAAGTTTATCTTCACGAGCAAGTTTCGTTAAATCTCGTCCGAAAGCATCAAGAACCGGCGTTTTCGATTTTTCCTGTTTTTTTTCTTTTGAAGCAGGCGGCGAACTCGGTTTTCCTTGTAAAATATTATCAAGTTCAACACGAACCGTATCATAATGCACGTTGTACTGGTGAAGAATTTGTGCTGCAATGTTATCATCGTCGCGCAACAGTGAAAGAAGCAAATGTTCCGTTCCGATAACTTCTGATTTGTACAATTTGGCTTCGAGATACGTAATTTTTAAAACTTTTTCCGCTTGTTTCGTCAATGGAATATTACCGATGGTAAGAGTTCCTCCTCCCGTACGTACGGTATCTTCAATTGAACGTTTCAAGCGGTACAAATCCACACCGAGGTTGCGAAGTATTTTTACTGCAATTCCTTCGCCTTCTCGGACGATTCCAAGAAGAAGATGCTCTGTTCCGATATAATCGTGTCCAAGACGAAGGGCTTCTTCTCTGCTTAGTCGAATAACGTCTTGAACTCTGTTGGAAAAATTGCCTTCCATAGGCGTTGTTTCTTTCTGATTATTTTAAATTTGACGGGAAAATATAGACAAAAACACTTACTTTTTTAAAAGTAGGATAAGTATTATTTCGTTACTCTTCTTTTTTCTTCCCCTAACATCGTGTACACGTTTCTCATCGTTGTATCGTCGGGAACAAACGTAAGATAGATATTTGCAAACAACATCGCTTCATCTATTTTTTTGTTGCAAATGAGCATATTGATAAGTTGACCCATTGCCAAGGTGTTTTTCGGTTCAAGAGAAACTATTTTTGAAAAACAAGGTTCCGCATTTTTGCAGTCATTGAACATTTCATAATGAAGGATTTCCAAATTATATAAAGCCGTTCTGTTGTTGGAATTGCAGTGCAAAATAAGGAGTACAGTTTTTTTCTCGATGGAGGAAGAAGAAATGCTAATGCAAAAACAAACCAACCGATTTTTATTGAAAGAGGGAAAAATGCAAGCAGATGATTTCCCCAATTCCAAGATTGCGGAACAAATGCATTGATGAACGTTCCGACAACAAAACCAAGAACGCATCCGAAAAGATTTTTTTCAAAAAGTCGGAACGAGCGAAGAACGTTTTCATCTTTTTTCCCGATGAATTGCTGCCTCATATCATTGATGTACAACTCGTATCATACATTATTCATCTTGCTCGATTGCTTCGGATTCTTCCATCATTTCTGTTGTATCTCTTATTTCTTATTTTTTTTCTATCGCACTGTAACTATCGAGTGTTTCTGCAAGATGATAATCCTGAAACAAATTAAACGTTCTGATGATATACAACGTCAACCCACGCGATGCAATATTATTGTACGCTTCTTCGTCTTCATGTATATCTTCGGATGCGTTGAATTTATCAAGTATCGTTCCAAATTTATTTTTTCCGATTTCCAGTTTTTGTTTTGCTTTGCCGTCGTTGGAAGTTTTAAACAGCGTGCCGGAATTTGATGTAAGTATTTCAAGTAATCGCAGTAATTCCAGTTCGGAACGTAGAAATTCCCGAAGTTCCAATTGTTTGTTGTAACTCGGTTGTCGGTGAAGTTTTGAAAAGGAATATTCCATAATATGTTCGATTTCATCGGTGAGTTGTTGTCCGAATTTGATAATTTTGAACAACTGCGTTGCGCTTAAACGATACTCTTGCGCTATGGTTGCAAGTTCATCAATTTTTTCTGCGCTCACGTACACTCCTTCGGTGTTGGTGTTCATCAGAGAGTGAAGTTCACGAATACGTTTTGTTAAGTCTTCTTTTTCCTGTTGCTGCATACGAAAATCCTGAATGATAGATTGTATAAACACAGCGGCACCAACAATACTAACAACAATAAAAAACCATTTGAAATAATGCTTATGTTTTTCAAACCAATGCGGTTTGGGTTTGGGCGGTTCAACTTTGGGTGCCGGTTTGTTCCAGGATTTCGAACTATAAGTATTGTAATACGACATTAGTACAATATTTTTCTTGGTAACGAGAGAATGAAAAAAATTATTTTACCAGTAGCAATTTCTTCATTTCGTTGTAATGCAAGATTCCATTTTGCGAAATATCTATACGATAGAAATACACACCGCTGGTTAAATGGCTTGCATCAAACTCAACTTTGTGCATTCCTTTATCTATTTCTTCGTTGTTCAATAACGTTGCAACTTCTTTTCCAAGAACATCATAAACCTTTAATGTTACAACACTATTAACAATTACCTGATAACGAATAACAGTAACTGGATTAAACGGATTCGGATAATTTTGTGAAAGAACATACTTCAACGGAGTGCGTGTGTTTTCTGAAACATCCAATGGATTTTCAAACAATTGATAAAACCCGGGAACAAGATTTTCTACTTTCGAGGATGCGCCGGAAGTCCAGTAAATAATTACCGAATCAATGACCGATGAAGAACTGATTCCAAAAAGTTGAACAAAACTGTTTTGCGACATCAAACCGTTTCCGCATGAAATTTCGCGCATTTGTTGAACTCCGTTTGTGTACAACAATATTTTCGTTCCGATAGCGTTTTTGCCTGATGAACTTCCGATACATTGCAAACGAAGTGTGTTGTTTCCATTTGAAAAATTTTTGAAAAAGAAATTTACAGAACTTGCATTGCCCACAAACACATCGGGAAAACCATTGTTATCAAAATCCGTCACGCTCATTCCACGCGAATCTGCGAGTGAATAAATCCCCGCGCGTCCCGAAAATTCATTAAACGTTCCATTGCCGTTGTTTTTAAAAACTTTTGTCGGTCCATTTTTGGCAACAACTACATCGAGAAAACCATCAGCATTGAAATCAATCCACTGTGAAGAACTGTTCACGCCGTTACTCGAAATTCCGGAAAGAGAAGTTACATCGGAAAATGTTCCGTTACCGTTATTTTTGAAAAGTCGAATCAATTGCTGATTAACGATAAGCAAATCGTTGAATCCATCATTATTGAAATCGCCAAACGTTGCCGATTGTCCACTGGATATATTTGAAACTCCTGCGGCGTCGGTTCCATCAGTAAAAATTCCGTTGCCATGATTCAAGAATAATTTGCTCGGCTGATTATTTTTTGCAACAATATACACATCATTATCGCCGTCGTTATCAACATCGCTCCACGCGCACGAAATTCCATTCGCAGAAAAATTGATTCCGGAAATTCCTGTAACGTCTTCGTAGATGCCGTTGTTGTTCTTAAACACTTTCGTCGGCGCATTTGCGCAAACAACGATAACATCCATCCATCCATCACTATTGAAATCGGCAAATGATGCGGAACTTGATTTACTTGCAAATTCCAAAACGCTTGCTGTGTTGCGTGAAAACGTTCCATTCCCATTGTTATGAAACAGTTTATTCTTTCGCGTGTTACCAAGAATATTGGTCGTGAGCAAATACAAATCATCAAAACCATCGTTATCATAATCGGCAAAAATTCCTGCGCGATTGAGTTCCGCATCAAAAACTCCCGCACTGTTTGTAACATCGGTGAATGAATCATTTCCATTGTTCCGAAATAATTTGCTTCCGTTATTATTCGCAACAAAAATATCCGCGAATCCATCGTTGTTGAAATCCGCAGACGAAACACCGAACGCTTCACCTGCAGAATCGGTTACACCAAGATAATCCGCCCAATCTTCAAAGTTTTGAAACACGAACGATGTATCCCAAATTGTTGCATTACAAACAACGAGAGAATCTTGTTTGGTAATATGTGTAATCGCAATTCCGGTAACTTCATTTTGATAGTCTCGGGAATTCGGAAGCGTAAAACCATCGAAGATGAAATTCGGATTGTTTGCGCCGTTTCTTCCCGGAAACGGATCTCCAGCATTTCCGCGATTCAATCCGCGATTGAGTTCGCGTAAACCATCCGCTTGTTCAATATCTACTTTGTAATGGTTCGGATCGTTTTGACTGTTTCGATTATTATCCACGTGATATATCAGCAATCCACTTTCCAAAAGAAACGCATCGAATTTTTTTCGCTGACGATTTTCAACAATAATATATTCATTCCCCATTTCACCGTTTCGCCATAATTTATAACTGACAGGAAAATATGTTGCAGGCAGAATTTCTAGATTTATTTCCGTTGTAGAAATTACTGTCGGCGTAACCCACCCAAGTTGTTCTTTGCACCATGCGGACATTTGCGACGGAGTTTCTGAATGTCCTTGGTCTCCTCCGTACGCACCACTTGCCATCAAACACCATCCGCCAAGTCCTTCGCCTGAACCAGCGGGAGCATACAAATCGGGCAACCCAAAAATATGTCCTAACTCATGACAAAAAACTCCAATCGTTTCAATCGGTCCGCCCGTATTATTACTTCCCTGCATTTCCGGTTCAATCGCATACGGACCATCAACAATAACTTTTTTATTCCCGGGAAGTGTATCATTGGTTTCAAATACTTGACCGGAATAGTACACAAAACTAAACACGTGCGACCAAATATTATTCGCCCCCGCAGCAGCATCTGCGCCTGTGTGAATAATAATAAGAAACGGAATATGACCGTTTCCTTCCGCATCATAGTAGCGGATATACGGACGAAAATCAACGGCAGAATCTGCGGCGCTAAGTAATTCCCACGTAAATTGCGCACCGTCGCCGCCGTCAAGAATTTCCGAAAGTGTATGCGGAAGCGTGTACCATCCTTCGCATTTTCCGGTTAAGTGCATTTGTCCGTATGAAGTTTCTCTGTAAAAATCTGTAACTGTTCCCGTTGGATTTGGTCCGTCAAAAAGTTGCGATTGGAACTGCAAACGCGAATATGTTGGCGGTAAATCAAGATACGCACCCATTAACGCAGGCGCAAACACGGTGTCCGTAAGTATATTGGGATTTGCATACAAAGACGGGAATTGCTCCCGATGTAATTTTCGCTCACGGAATTTTTTTGCCCAATATCCTTCGCTGTATGTTCGCCGCATTGTTTGAAATTCTTTTTCGTAACGATGGGGAATTGTCCTTCCTTGTTTCACAGGAATTATCGAAAGCGAAATAGTGAGGAAGAAGAAATGGATGGGCAAAAAGAAAACAATTTTTTTTCCAACGTTCATATTCGTGTTTTGGTTTTGTTAAATTTTGTTGCGTGAAATTTCCGAAAAAATTTTTACTATACCAATAGGCATTGACAGAAACATTTACTAAATTTTGTTCCAAAAATTTGCAATTGTTTTCTTCATTTTACGAATCAGTGAACACATCCAGTTTTAAAAACAACACTCCGCAGCACGATGCCGCGCATATCTCCAACGAAACAGAACGCAAGTATATCATTGAACGCGTAGGACCGGCGCGCGTTGTGCAGTTATACGCCGACGGATTTGAAAATCTTTCATTGAAAGAAAAAATATTTTCGTATTATGTTTCCCGAGCAGCGCTTGCCGGACGCGACATCGCAATTGACCAACATCACAGCAATGCATTGGAAATTCGCGATATGTTGGAAAAAATTGTTACGTATTCCGATGGAATTGAAAACCGAATTCTCGAAAAAATTTTTACGTACTTAAAACTGTTTTGGCTCAACAACGGATTTTATGACAATCTCACATCGAAAAAAATCAATCCCGAATTTACTTTTGAAGCATTACGAGCGGCAGCAAAATTAGCGCAGAACAACGGCGCGAACATTATTTCCGACAACGAAGATATTGAAACGAAACTCTTTCGATTGAAGCGCGTCATTTTCAATATGGAATCGCAACCGATGCTTTGCAATAAAACTCCCGGCGAAGATTACATTAAAGGAAGCGCAGTGAATTATTACCGCGGCGATTTAGCATACGAAGAAGTGCGACGGTGGGCGGCATTGGGTTTTGAACGGCATCCGTTAAACTCAACGGTTGTCAAAGAACACGGAAGAATTACTGAACATATTTGGCGCGCCGGCGGCGAAGGTTTTCCTCCGGGAATGTACGCCAAAGAATTGCAGAACGTTATTTACTTTCTCGAACAAGCAATTCCGTTTGCAAGTTCGGAAAACCAAGTGAAGACTCTTCAACTGCTTGTCAAGTATTTTAAGACGGGCGAGCAAAATGATTTTCGTAATTACAACATTCAATGGATTAAAGATTCATCGAATGTTGATTTTATTATGGGTTTCATTGAAGTGTATCTTGACCCCTGCGGTAAAAAAGGAGAATGGGAGGCATCAGTTTTTTATACCGACCCCGAACTTACGTTGGTTATGGAACATCTTGCACATCTTGCACATTATTTTGAAACAAAAATGCCGTGGGCAAACGAATATAAAAAACATATCCTGCATCCTCCGATTGCGAAAGTTATCAATGTTATTGTGGAAACGGGAGGCACGGGACCTATTTCACCGATTGGAATCAATCTTCCAAATGAACAGGCGTTGCGACAACAATTTGGCTCGAAAAGTATTTTGCTGCGCAATGTTGCCGACGCGTACGAACAATCCAGCGGAAAAGATTTGTTAGTGGAATTTGCGTGGGATGACGAAGAAATTTTCAACCATGAAAAATATGGGACGAAAGCGGATAATCTCCACACTGCATTACACGAAATTATCGGACACGGTTCCGGAAAAGTAAGCACGCACCTCATTGGCGACCCTGCGAATTATCTTCCCGGGTATTACAATACATTAGAAGAAGCGCGCGCAGATTTAATTGCGTTGTGGTGCGTCTTTGATACGAAACTTATTGAAACAGGTATTGCCGAAAATATCTTTGAACTGAAAAAAATCGCTGAGACAATGTTCCAGCAAGCAGTACGGGTTGCGTTAACTCAGTTGCGAAGAATCGGCGATTCGGAACACTTGGAAGAAGACCATATGAAAAACCGCCAACTTATTGTGCATTACTTGATGGAAGATTTTCGCGCAGTTCGTAAAGTTTCACGCAACGGAAAAACATACTACCGTATTATGGATTTCGAACGCGCACATTCCGCAGTCGGACGATTACTTGCCGAAGTAATGCGAATAAAAGCGGAAGGAGATTTGAAAGCCGCTAAAAACCTCATTGATACTTACGGTTTGAAAGTCGATAAAGAACTGAGAATCGAAGTTCAGGAACGCGTGAAAAAACTCGACGCGCCTGCTTACACGGGATTCGTGCAACCAAGTTTGGAACTGGTCAAAAATTCTTCTGGAGAAATTATTGATGTGAACGTAACGTATCCCCTAGATTTGAAAACACAAATGTTCGAGTATTCACAACTTTCAAAACAAGAAACACCCGTTGAGAAAAAACCTCATACACGCTCATCACGTTTTGCGCATATTACGCTTTCATAAAGAATTAACTATGGAGAAAATAAAATTACCTATGGAAACACCAAAGAACAAAACCCAAATACAAACAACATTCCAGTTCTAAAATCCCAACGAAAAGACTTGTATGGATATTTGCTGAATTCGGTTTTGGAATTTTTTCTTCAACGATATTTGTCGCGTACCATCAGTAATTAATAGAAGACTTTGTCGCTTTGCTCTTTGCAATGACATTCTCCCTACCTTTTGCAAAGACTTCTAATATTCACTCCCGCTCACACGTTCTATCTTCGCACCTAAATGCACTAATTTTTTTTCTATTGTCTCATATCCTCTATCGAGATGATACACGCGCAGCACTTCCGTTATCCCTTTTGCAACAAGTCCTCCAAGAATTAACGACGCTGACGCGCGCAAATCCGTTGACATTACTTTTGCTCCTTTCAATGTTCGCACACCTTTCACAATCGCAGTATTTTCTCTCAACGTAATATCTGCTCCAAGACGAATAAGTTCCGGAACGTGTTTAAATCGGTCGAGATAAATTGTATCTTCAACCAATGATGTTCCGTTTGCTTTCGCCATTAACGCAATCCACTGCGCCTGAACATCCGTTGGAAATCCCGGGAACGGCGCTGTTGTTACATTCACCGGAGAGATGATTCCATCGGAAGAAATTTTCACAGAATTGTTATGAATTTCCATCTGCGTTCCGCATTCTTCAATTTTGCTTAATACGGAAGTGAGATGCTCAGGAATAACCTTGTGCAGTATGACATTTCCGCCGGTTAATGCAACAGCACAGAGAAACGTCGCCGCCTCAATTCTATCGGGAATAACTTCAAATGATGTTGGCGCAAGTTCGTCCACGCCTATGATTTCGAGATGTGATGTACCGATGCCGTTGATGCGCGCACCCATTTTCAAAAGAAAATCCGCAAGCGTTATTATTTCCGGTTCAGTCGCGGCATTCTCAATAATTGTTGTCCCTTTCGCCAGTGTTGCCGCCATCATTATATTTCCCGTTGCGCCAACGCTCGATACATCGAATACCATTCTCGTTCCCTGCAATCGTTTTGCTTTCGCAACGATGTAACCGTTTTCCAAATCAATTTCTGCGCCAAGGTTTTTCAACCCTTCAATATGTAAATTCACTGGACGCGGACCCCACGCGCATCCTCCAGGAAGTGAAACTTTTGCATATCCGTATCGCGAAAGCAACGGACCGAGTACATAAATCGAAGCGCGCATTTTCTTCACGTGTTCGTAGGGCGCTTCGTAAGTATTCACGTGTGATGTATCGAGCGTTAGTTTGTTCTGTTTTTGCGTAGATGCTCCTCCCATTGTTTGAAGAAGTTTTCGCATTGTTGAAATATCACCGAGTTGAGGAGCGTTCGAAAAGTTGTATGTTCCTTGTGCAAGCAGTGTTGCTGGCATTAAAGCAAGCAAAGCATTTTTCGCTCCACTGATGGTAACTTCTCCGTTCAACTGTTCGCCGCCATGAATGATAAATTTGTCCATAGAATTTCTTTATTTATACATCTTAAAATTTGACAACTGTATGATCTCAGAATCATTCCATTCCTGCGGTTGCCAACTGCGTACATAGATTTGCGGATTCTTCTGTAAAAAATCTACGAGCAAAAAAAGATGTCCTTCATCTGCGTAGGTATTCGATTGATACTGTTGCCGCATACTGATTCCGTACACACCGTGTTCATCATTCTTCCGATGGATTTGGAACGAAGAAAACTTCAATGCAATATCGTTGGCATTCTTAAAATTGTTCCTCACATTTTTTAAGTATTGTTCCTTCGTGTATTGCAAAGAAGTTCCGCTTTTCCGACTATGCGCATTTGTGTGAGTTCTTGTGCAAAGAGAACAGTATTTTGAAAAATGCATACCGCCATCCAAAGGAAGAAATATTTCATCGTTAAGTAAATGTGGTAACAAAAAACGGGATGAAGTTACAAAAAAAAATTTTTGTCGGGAAAGATGGGATTTTTTTTCCATTTATTTTTTTTCTCCTTCCAAAATTTTTCCTATATACAACCTGTTTTTTTTCACAACTTCACATACTATTATGAAACTGAAATTTCTTTTCGTTGTTCTTGTTGTAACAAGTTCTTTTCGCGATGTTGTCGTTGCGCAATCGCAGGAAAAAATTGATACAGCGGTTATTTCCAAAATCAAAGATGAGGGGATGAACCGTTCGCAAGTAATGGAACTGCTCAGTTATCTTACAGACATTTACGGTCCTCGCCTCACCGGTTCTCCCGAATATAACAAAGCGGCACAATGGGCAAAAGAAAAACTCACTTCCATGGGAATAGAAAATGCGCATCTCGAAGCGTGGGGTCCGTTTGGTCGCGGATGGACACTGAAAAAATTTTCCCTTTCGATGCTCGAACCAAAAACGCTTCCACTCATTGCATACCCGAAAGCGTGGAGCCCTGCAACCCAAGGAACGATTTCCGGTGATGTTCTTTATCTCGACGCAGCAATAGACAGCACATTTGAACATTACAAAGGAAAATTACAAGGAAAATTTGTCTTGTTCAGCGATGCACGCAGCATCAAAGCGCATTTTGAAGCGGAAGCATCGCGCGAAACGGATTCGAGTTTGCTCGCGCTTGCAAATGCCGATATGCCGCAACAAAGCCAACGCAGATTTGAACAAACTCCGGAACAAAAACTTCGCGCGCGCTATAATTTCAACAAATGGAAAATGTGTATCGAAGAAGGCGCGCTTGCGGTGTTGGAATCCAATCGCGGCGACGGCGGCAACATCTTTGTGCAAGGCGCAAATGTTCCCAATCATCCTGATACGCCTTCCACGCGTTCCCTACGCGTGTACAGTGAAAAAGCAAAAACACTTCCGCAAGTTGTTCTTTCTGCGGAACAGTACAACCGCATTCTTCGAATGATAAAAAAAGGTGAACGCGTGAGATTGGAATTGAATCTTGACGTCGCTTTTACCAAAGAAGATTCTTCCTACAACATTATTGGAGAAATTCCCGGAACAGATTTACAAAATGAAATCGTTATGCTTGGCGCGCATTTCGATTCGTGGCACGGAGGTACCGGCGCAACCGACAATGCAACCGGTTCTGCAGTTTGTATGGAAGCAATGCGAATTTTAAAAACGTTAGATGTGAAACCGCGAAGAACCATTCGACTTGGTTTATGGGGAGGTGAAGAACAAGGACTTCTGGGTTCGCAAGCGTACGTGAAAAAACATTTCGGAACAAAATTCAACGACTCAACGGGAAAAGAAGTAACATCATTGTTTGAACAAAAAACGACTGTGCAGTTGAAACCCGATGCGGAAAAATTTTCTGTGTACTTCAATAACGATAACGGAAGTGGAAAAGTGCGCGGCGTGTATATGCAAGGAAACGAAGCAACTCGACCGATTTTCCGTGAATGGTTAAAACCGTTTTATTCGATGGAGGCATCCACACTCACGCTTTCGAACACAGGAGGAACAGACCACTTATCGTTCGATGCCATTGGACTTCCTGGATTTCAATTTATTCAGGATGAACTTGAGTATTTTACGCGAACACACCACTCGACAATGGATGTGTTCGAACGTGTGCAGGAAGAAGATTTGAAACAAGCGTCCATTGTCATGGCAGCATTTGTGTATAATGCGGCAATGCGCGATAATAAATTTCCGCGTAAAGCGTTTCCGATTTCAAAACCGCAAGGAAGCAATTAATTTTTTTCTCGTGTTCGATTCTGAAATACGAACCGAACACGATATAGATACCACTTGCAACAACTCTTTAAAAACTTTTCATTTCTCACGCTCGCAGATATTGGAAGCCGCGTGTTCGGATTTTTTGCAACGGTGTATCTTGCACAAACACTCGGCGTCGAAAAGTTTGGCATATTGAACATCGGATTTGCATTTCTTTCATACGGAACACTTGCCATCAATCCCGGTATTCAACTGTTTGCAACGCGCGAAGTAACGCAACACAGAAACAATCTTAGCGAATTTGTGAACGACATCCTTTCATTACGTATTATTCTTTCTGTTGCTGCAATGGTTATGGTATTTTTCATTTCGTACATTTTTTTCCCAATCGAAATTGTACCACTTGTTGCTCTTTTTTCACTCTCACTGTTTCCTGTTGCGCTGTTACTCGAATGGTTTTTTCAGGCGAAAGAACAAATTGCGCTTATCAGCATCAGCAGAATAATCTCGCAGGCAACGTATCTGATCTTAGTAGTATATCTTGTTTCAACTGCTGAAAAAATTTCGTTTGCCGCTGTTGCGTGGTTTGTATCATCAGTTGTTGCGGCGTCCATATTATTCATTCCGTATCGGAGAAAACATTCTTCGTTCACCTTTCGGTGGAACTTCTTTTCTCTGTTTCAAAAAAACGGAAGAGGAAACGAAATTCTTCGCAATGCATTTCCCATTGGATTCGGAACATGGCTTGCTCAAATAGGAGTGAATTTTCCTCCGCTGGCAATAGCGTATATTCTTTCCGAAAAAGAAGTCGGTTTTTTTTCTGCCGCTTTCAAAATCGTCTTTCTGTTTTTACTTTTTGACCGCGTGTTTTTTTTCCTGTTTTATCCCGTCATCATCAAAACATATCACGAATCGGAAGAGAAACTGAAACGCACGCTTTCACTTTCGCTGAAAATTATCATCACTCTTTTAGTTCCAATCTGTTTCGGCGTAATGTTTCTCTCGCAAAAAATAATTTATTTCATTTACGGAAATGGTTTCGAAAACGCCGCGCCGTTGTTGCAGATTTTAATTTGGTTCGTCTTGTTCACCGTGATGCACAGTGTGTTTGCCGTGGGTTTTATCAGCATCGGAAAAGAAACACTGTTTTCGAAAATAATGCTCGTCGGAACAATCGTGCAAATTGCGCTCATTATTGCTGGAACGTTACTGTTTTCAACGAATGGTTCCGCATTGGGATTCGTAACGGGAGAATTATGTTCGATGAGTTTGATGATGGTCCAATTCAGAAAAGTAATTCGGGTCGAATGTTTTCGTTTTTTTCTTCGTCCGATTATTGCGGCGGTAGTGATGGTGCTGATTCTTTTTGCAACTAACGAACGATTTCTTTTTGAACAAATTGCTTATGGCATCATTGCATTTTCATTTGTACTTACGCTTGTTCAAGGAGTACGAAAAGAAGATCTTGAAGCAGTGAAACATAGTTTTTAAACGAATGAATATCCACGTCGGTTTAATGCGCTCACATCTTGGATGGGAAACGTTGCTTTCTCAAGAAGGAGTTTCGTATTCGCTCGTCGAACAAAAAAAACTTCACGGCAATTGGTATTCTGCCGTTGTTCTAAATGCGAATACAGAAAAAAAAGAAAACGATGCGTTACGGAAGTATCTCAAGAACGGCGGCGCAATTCTTACATCTGCAAGTTTTTTTTCAAACGTTTTTCCTTCAAAAACCGTGTCAAAAAAAATTTCGTATCTGCTTCCGGAGTTTCCATCGTGCTTCTCAAAAAATTCTTTAATCGATGTTTGGACATTCGGAAATGTGCTTTCGCTTGCAAACTCGCTTCCGACCAACCGAAAATCGTTTTCGACATTTTGCGGTGAATTATACGGAGGAACGGTTGTGTGCTTTCCGTTTGATGCCGGCGCACTTATCGAGCGAACAGAGGCAAAACGAAAATATTGTTACGCAGCAACAACGCGCCTTCCTGCAGAAAAAGTTTCTGTTGTATCCAAAGGAGAAGTGCGAAAACTTGTTGCATCCGCTCTTGAATACGTTCACCATCAACGCAATATTCCGTACATCCATCTCTGGTATTATCCGAACGCGCAAAAAAATATTTTTTCCTTCCGCATTGATTCGGATTACGGAACAGAGGCAGAAATTTTTTCTCTCTACGAACGTCTTCGGGAACACCACATTCGCGCAACGTGGTTTCTCGACGTAAAAAGTCATCAGAACTTTCTCCGGCGTTTTCAGGAATTGGAACATCAGGAACTGAGTTTGCATTGTTACGAACATCAAACGTACGACGCATATCAACGAAACAAAACAAACATCAAACACGGAATAACATTATTAACTGCAGAAGGAATTTTTCCGAAAGGATTTGCTTCACCGTTCGGCGAATGGAACAACGGAATGCAGCGAGCAGTCGAAGAATTTGGCTTTGAATATTCATCGGAGTTTTCATTCGATTACGATAATTTCCCGTCGTTTTCAATGCGGGGAAAACAGTTCGGAACATCGTTGCAAATTCCTATTCATCCGATTTGCAACGGAAGTTTGCGTTCTGCGCGAATGAAAGAAACGGAAATGTTCGCGTATTATGAATCGTGCATTGCTAAAAAAATGATTTGCAACGAACCATTGTTTTTCTATCATCATCCGAACGATGCACATTTCAATGTGTGGGAAAAAATTTTTGCGCAAATTGCTCATCACAACATTACCCAATACACGTTTTCTGAATTTGCTCATTGGTGGAAACAGCGCTTGCGAAACGGAGCAATGTTTTCGACGGAAAACAATATCCCCACGATAGAAAAAGGAGTGCTGTATCTTCCGAAGTTTGAAAAGGAAATCGCACTTCGCATTTCGTTACCAAACAAAAATGAAGCGCTTCTCACTTCTCAACAGATGCAAAACGAAATACATCTTGCATCGCTCGATGTTACTCCCGCGCAATCTTTGCAAACATCTGATGAGATTCTGCGAACACGAAAATTTTCTCCGCGCTTATGGAATCAAAAAGTGCGAATTTATTTGCGAAAGAAACTGCGATGAATATTCTATTTGCAATAAACCTTATCGGCGCAACTTCCGGCGGAGGATTATTTTTGCAAGCGAAAAATACTGCAAAATACTTAACGGAGCGCGGAGTATCTATTACGTTCCATCAACCTTGGGAACGAATTGATTTCAAAACTATTGATGCTGTGCATATTTTCGGTGCGGGGCTCGGAACGTATCACTTTGCGCGTGAACTGTTCGCAAGAAAAATCCCTGTGTTTCTTTCACCAGTTTTTTTCTCGACGCATTCCGCTTACCAGTTGCAACACGGAATTCATTTGCAAAATATTTTTCGAAAAGTGATTTCAGGAACGTTTACCGATTTTGGAATGACTGCAGAAATGTGTAAACGCGCAACGGCTATTTTCCCGAATTCCAACGCAGAAGCGCAATTACTGAAAGAAGCGTTCGGCATTGACGAAAAAAAAATTTCTATTATTCCCAATGGTGTTGATGAGCGATTTTATTTTGCAACGTCCGATGAATTTGTAAAAACATACGGACAAGAAAATTTTGTACTGAACGTCGGTTATTGGGGAGAACGAAAAAATACTTTGCGTTTAATTTGCGCATTGAAAAAACTCGATATTCCCTCGGTGCTTATCGGAAGAATTTCTGGAGACGAGTATGCAAAAGAATGTATAAAAAAAATTGCCGATGCGAGAAATATTACGGTGAGAGAAGAAATACGAAACGATTCATCATTGCTTGCCTCTGCGTATTCCGCGGCAAGTGTTTTCGTGTTGCCATCGTTATTTGAAACGCCGGGAATTTCTGCGCTTGAAGCGGGACTTGCAGGAACAAACGTCGCAATTACAAGCGTAGGAGGAACGAAAGAATATTTTCAATCTTTTGCTGAATACCTTGAACCGACATCTGAAACTTCCATCGAAACGGCTATTCTAAAATCTTTTTCTTTACAAAAAAATAATACGCTCCGCGAACACCTACGAAAATATTTTTTGTGGAACGTTGTAGCAGAAAAAACAGAAGCAGCGTACGTTTTGTATTTGCAATAAAAAATCCCACGCACTTTTTTAGAATGTGTGGGATTCGTTTTTGATATTCGGGAGTTGTTGATTACTTCAACAACAACAATTTCTTCACACTCACAAAATGTTTCTCTTCGCTTTGTGCAGTGAGACGATAAAAATACATTCCGCTCGAAAGCGTGCTTGCATCAAACTGAACTTCGTGCATTCCTTCTTCAAGTAGTTCATTGTTCAAAAGTGTTGCGACTTCCTGCCCGAGAACATTGTAAA
>Ga0194120_10005200_pt1 | contig 19358 bp, 22 predicted proteins | sample TA2MahCa65mmetaG_FD_148642 | JGI IMG/M metagenome (GOLD analysis project Ga0194120, IMG submission 148642) | Freshwater microbial communities from Lake Tanganyika, Tanzania - TA2015019 Mahale Deep Cast 65m | ecosystem: Environmental > Aquatic > Freshwater > Lake | place: Tanzania: Lake...
ATCGCCGATACCATGAAAGCCTAAAAAACCTCACCCCAGCCGACGTCTATCACGGCCGCGGCCAATCCATCCTTCAACAAAGGGAGGTCATCAAACTCAAAACCATCGAACTCAGGCGCTTGCACCACCACCGAGCAGCCGCCTAACATGCAATCCCAGATGGGCCAAACTCTCCAATCTCAAAATCCTCAACTCGTCTCAAAAATTCTGACGACGGACACGGACCAAGATGGCTGCGCCGCCGCGCCAGCGCCGCCGCTGGAGCCACCGCCCCAGCCGCCGCCATTGTCACTCGCCCCGAATTCGTTGCCCCAATGGCTCCAGTTGCTCCAATCGCTGGTCCAATCGTCGGACATGGCCTGTCTCCTTGGTTGTAATTTTCGCCTATTTCACCCTGCATACATCGAGAAATTGAGGTTCAACCGATGTTCGAGAAAATCCTAACGCCTATGATTTTAGTCGTCCCGTGTTATTTTATTGAAAAAAACTACTATGATATGACTTCAGTGCCGGTACCAGGCGCCGAAGGTTTGGCAAGGCACGAAAATCCTGTGAATAATTATGTGAATAAGCCTCGGGATAAATCGAGGCAAACCGAATTGCCGGGGACCTAAGTCGTCGCCAGCCGGCCAAAAATCACCCAAGGCAAGCCTCGGCCTTGGCCAATATAGGAATTTAAGTAATACCTTGGATCAAGAGCCCAGGTCGGACTTTTTGCGGGAGTCGGACCTCAGGCCAGGACGATGACGTCCTCGCCCGGCGGTTCGGCATAAAGGGCGGCCACCAATGCGTGTCGCCTTTCGAGCGTGGCGCGTTGATTGATGTAGCCTTTGTCCGTGAGCTCGCCTGCATCCATCGACGCGGGCTCGGCCATCAAAATGACGCGGCGGATTTTTTCCGACGTCCCGCTCGCCCGCGCATTATGCGCTTCGAGCCCGCGCTTGACATGGTCGATGACGCCCGCATCCTTGACCAAAGTCTTCGGGCTCCTGGCATTGGCCGGGTCGCGGCAAAGCGTCACCGCGGCCGCGAGATTGGGCCAGGCGAGCAGGCCGACGAAAGGCTTGTCGTGGCCGGCCACGACCGCGTCTTGGAGCGCGGGCGCGGCGGCATCGAGCGCCTTGAGACGCAAAGATCCGACGCCGACCCAGGTGCCGGTGTCGAGCTTGAAGTCCTCGACCACGCGGCCTTCGAAAGCCAGGCCCTTTTTCGGGTCCTGCGGATCGACCAGGCGCCCGCCATCGCCGATCTTGTAGAAACCTTCCTCGTCGAAAGCGTCCGCGGTGAGATCGGGGCGTTGGTAATAGCCGGGCGTGACGATCGGACCGCGCACGCGGAGTTCGTATTTCGAACCCGACGGCACCATCTTGATCTCGACCCCGGGATAGGGGAGCCCGATCACGCCCGTTCCCTCGATCGGCCAATGGAGCGTGGTCGCGGTCGGCGCGGTCTCGGTCGAACCCCAGCCGGTGCCGAACATGATGCGCTCGCCGATGGTCGCGATCGCCAGATCCTGGATGCGCTCCCAAAGCTCGCGCGGCAGGCTGGCGCCGCCATAGCTTAGGAGCTTGAGCTTCTTGAAGAAGGATTGGCGAAGCGCATCGTCCTTCTCGAGCACGGGCGCGAGCATGGCGTAGCCGACCGGCACGTTCGAAAAGCTGGTGGGCGAGAGATCGCGCAAATTCTTGATCGTCTGATCGAACATGGCCGGGATCGGCCGGCCGGTGTCGATATACATCATGCCGCCATGACGCAGCATGGCGTGGATGTTGAAATTGCCGCCGAAAGTATGATGCCAAGGCAGCCAGTCGAGGACCGTCGGCGGCTCTTCGTCCGGCGAGCTCATGGTCGCGGCCATCGCCTGGTTCGAAGTCAGCATGCGCTGGGTGTTGATCACGCCCTTGGGCATGCCGGTCGAGCCCGAGGTGAACAGGATCTTGGCGACGCTGTCGGGACCGATCTTGGCATAGGCCGCATCGACAGCCGGCGTCGGCGTCGTCGAAAGCATGTCGGCGAAAGCCGTCGACTTCATGCCTTCGGGCGCGACATCGGCATGGACGACCTCGACGCCGTCCAAAGGAAGCGCGCGCAAGGCCTGGCCATACATGCGCCCGTTTTGGACGAAAACGAGCGCCGGCTTGATCAGATCGAAGACGTAGCGAAGCTTGGCGAAGTCCTGGCTCATGATCGAATAGGCGGGCGAGACGGGCACGACCGTGACCCCGACCGTCATCGCGGCGAAGGTGAGCACCGCCTGGGCGATCGAATTGCCCGACAGGATCATCAGCTTCCGTTCCGGCCCGAGCCCGCGATCGAGCAAGGCCTGACCGACGGCCCGCGCGCCTTTCGCGAGTTCGCCGAAAGTGATGCCCTGCCATTCGCCCTTGGCGTCGCGCTGGCGCAGAAAAATCCGTTCGGGCGCCTCCTTCGACCATTTCCAAAGATAGACGCTGATGTCGCGCTCGACGGGTCCGAGAGCATAGCCGGAACGCAATACGATCGTGCCGTCGGCGCGACGCTCGGTCTCGACCTTGGGTTCCTTGAAATCGACGTTACGAAAGGGCGGCTTCGGTTTGGCTTGCTGGTTCATCGTCTCCCCGTGGATTTTCGTCATTCGCGCCTTCGAATGAGCGCCTCCTTGACACCGTAGGACGCAGTCCGCTCCTGTTCAATCCGGTCGTTTTCGGAGGAAGCATGCGCCCGCAACTCTTCAAGACTCGCGCAACCGAGATTTTCGGCATCAGGCATCCGATCCTGGCCGGCGGGTTGATGTGGCTCGCCGACGGCGCCTATGTCGGGACGGTCGGAAAATCCGGCGGCATCGGCTTTATCACTCCCCGCTCCTTCCCGACCGAACAGGCCTACCGCGCCGAGATCCAAAAGGCTCGACAACTCGCGGACGGTGGACCGGTCGGCATCAATCTCTACATCTCGGCCAGACCCGAGGAGAACGAAAAGCTCAAGGGCTTTCTCGACATCGCGCTCGACGAGGGCGTGCGCCATTTCGAGACCGCCGCGTATATCCCCGAGAGACTGATCGAGCCGATCAAGAAGGCCGGCGGCGTGATCGCGCATAAATGCACCATGGTCCGTCATGCCCTTGCGGCCGAACGCATCGGCGTCGATGCGGTGATCCTGGTCGGGGCGGAATGTGGCGGCCATCCGGGCGTGAACCAGGTGCCCGCGATGGTGCTGCTCGCTCGCGCGCTCGAAAAGCTGTCGGTGCCGGTAATCGTCGGCGGCGGCATCGGCTCGGGCAAGCAGATCGCCGCGGCGCTCGCCATGGGCGCATCGGCCGTGCTCATGGGTACGCGCTTCCTGGTCGCGGAGGAGGTCTGGGCGCATCCCGACTACAAGCGCCATTTGACGACGCTCGACGAGAACGCCTCGACCACCGTGCTCTCGTCGATGAAGAACACCTATCGCTGCCTCGACAACGAGACCGCGCGGAAGATCCAGGCGATCGAAGCCGCCGGCGCGCGCGACTACGCGGCTTTCGGCGATCTGATCAAGGGCACGCTGACGCGTGAGTGTTACGTCACCGGCGATTTCAATCGCGGCATCCTGTCCGCCGGGCCGGCGGTCGCCTTCGCCGATCGGATCGAGCCGATGGACATGATCTTCGACCGCCTGCTCGACGAGGCGGCCGAACAGGCGCGGCGTTTCGGTGGCGTCGCCCGCGCGGCCTAGTCGGGCGACAGACGCTTGGTCGTGCCGGCGAGCCAGTTGGCGATATCGGTCGCATAATGCGCCGAAAAGCGCCGATCCGACGGCCCGCCGGGCAGCGCGGTCTCGACCGCTTTTTTGGCAAAATCGGCGATCAGGCGCCATGACGGCGCGAAGGACGTCGCGCGGCCATAGGATTTGAACAACTGGCCCTGGGCGATGGTGGCGCGTCCGCCCGGCAGCGCAAAGGGTCCCCGGTCGAAACCAGCGAGGCCCGGCAGCGCGCCGTTGAAAAAGACATTGGTAAATTTGAATTGCCGGCGCTCGCCCCAGCTCGGCGACAGCGATGGTTCGACGCCGTCAAAAGCGCGCGCCGCCGCCGCCGCGACCACCGCCGCCTTGCCATCGGGCGCGTACCAAAGCGCCTCGTCCGACAAAAAAGCGCGGTCGAAGAGATCGAAATAGGTATGCGGCAGACAGGTCTCGCGCCAAAGCGTCCGCCAGGCATCGAGCCCGAAGACGCGTTTGCCCATGGTCTCTTCCAGGAGCGCTTCATAGAAACGCTCGAACAGCACCGCGCCTCGCGATGCAGGATCGTAGCGCCTATCCCATTCGATCAGCGCCGCCTTGCAGGGACCATCGGGCATGAGCGGCAGGAAATGCGCGAGCCAGGCTTCCGCCTGAAGCGATAGGACGTCGGTTTGCAGCGCGCGCATATCGGCGACATCGAGCTTGTCCTTGGCACGGATCAGCGCCTCGATGCGATCGAGCCGCGCAGAACCCATGGCGAGATTGACGCCGACCTTGCCGCGCGGGTCATTGGCGCTCGCCAGAAACCCTTCGGGCGGATCGACGCTCGAGGCGAGCTCCGAAGGATCGAGCCGGCCGCGCCAATCGTCCGCGGCGTCCCAGCCGAGCATGGGCACGAGGCCCGAGACGCGCCGACGCGGCGACCAGCCCGATTGCTGATAGGCGATATGCCCGGCCTCGTCCGCGATGACCCAATTCGCCGACATCGCTGCCGTCGACGCGGCGACGCGCGCCTCTTCAACGTTGCGCGCCTGCGCCAGACCCTGGAGCGCCGCGAAGGTCGCGGCCGCGCCACCCGCCTCGCCACACCAGGCGCGCGCCAGAAAAAAGCCGTCCTTGAGCGCGCCGTCGCCATGCTCGATCACGCCATGGCGGCTGGCATGGACTTCGATCTCGACCTTGCCGCCGCCCTTGCGGTAGATGGTCTCAAGACGGGTCGTCACCGGCTCGAAATCCTCTCCCCGCCGGCAGGCACCGCCCCTCACCTCTTCGATGAAATAGTCGATCTGATCCATGAAGCCGTAGGTCAGGCCGAAAGCAATGCGGCTTGTTCGGCCCATGACCATAGCCGGCGTGCCCGGCACGGTGATGCCGATGCGCCAATCGTCGCCGACGCGCGCGACGATCTCGGACCAGATCGCCGGCAGGCGATTGATCTCGAGATGAGGGTCCGAGCAATAAATCGCCTTGCCAGAGGCCGAGCGCGCGGGCGAGACGGCCCAGTTATTCGATGCGCGCAATCCGGGAAATAGCGTCAGGGCATCAGGCGCGATCGCTTCGGCGATCGTGAGCTTGCCGATCGCGGCAAGACGCGCCTCGGATAGATCGTCGAGATGCGGCGAGAACAGCGCCCTGAGCTTGGCCAGATCGACGCCGCCCTTGATCGCCTGCAGGATGAATTTCTCGATGTCCTGCTGAGTCTGAGCAAGACCGATATAGCCCATCAGCGCGCCGATCATCAGGCTGTCCGCGGCGACCCAAGGCTCGGGGCGGTATTTCACCAATTTGAGTTCGAAAGGCACGCCATGCGCCGCGAGCCCGGCATTGACGCCCGCCGCGTAGGCATCGATCACGAGCCGAAGCTCAGGCGCGAGACGGCCGGCATCCTCGCGCGCGGCATGCCAAAAGCCGAGTTTCCGCATCACGATATCGATCGCGAGCGTCGCGGGATCGTCCTTGAGACATTCGGCCAGACGGCCCTGCGCGATCAGGCGCGTGAGCCAGAGTTGCAGCGGCCGATCCATGGCATGGGCGAAGCCGACCGCGCTCGCATAGCCTGGCTCGTCGGCCGCTTCGATCCGAACGACGCCCGCTTCCGCGCGCCCGATGCCGACCTGCCGCCCGCCGATCCAGATTTTGTTCATGCGCCTGTCCCTGATTCGCACGCGATCATAGCGCCGCGTCGACAGCCTCGCCCAGGCGTTCGACGATCGTTTGGTAGATCAAAAGTTCAAGGAGCGTTGACGGCACCGTTTGCTATTGGCAAACTGTCCTGCGTGAAGCTGATCTTCGAACGAGCGGCGATCAAGGCGCTGCGCAGAATTCCAGAGCAGGAGTCCCGAGCGATGATCGACCGTCTTGAAGCGATCGCCGAGGCGCCTTTCGCGTCGCATCCCGATTGCCGGCATTTGGTGGGCGTTCGCGACGGATTTCGGCTGCGCCAAGGGAACTGGCGCGCGCTCTATAGGGTCGACCGCCAGGCCGCGGCGATCTTCGTCGAGGATGTGAGACACAGGAAGGACGCTTATCGATGACCGTGAAGCGCAAGACCGTTGCCGGGCCGACCCGCGCAGAGTTCGAGGCTCTGCAGGCTCGTATCGAGGATCTCGAGGATGTCCTGATTCTGCGGATGGCCGAGGCTCGCGGCCCGACCAGAGACGGACTCGATGCCAAGGAAATGCGCCGGCTGATAGCGGGCGAAAGTCCATTGCGGATTTGGCGCGAAAAACGGCGGCTCGGCGTTCGCGGTTTGGCGCGCAAGGCCGCGGTCGATCCGGCCTATTTGTCCCAAATCGAGAACGGCCGAAAACCTGGTTCGGTGCGGGCGCTCGACGCTTTGGCGCGCGCGCTCGATGTCGATCTCGAAGATATAGTGCAATTGAGGTAGCCGGAATGCCCTGTACCGACACTGCAATTGGCTGACAGGCGCCGCGCCCGTAAGCGAGTGTCAGGTCATTACCGTCTCAGCGCATACTACGTCGCAATTTGAATTGCCGCATCCACTGCCTCGCCCAGGATCGCGACGATCTCCTCGATCGCCGGGCGATCGATGGTGAAGGGCGGCGCGAGCAGCACGTGATCGCCGGTCTTGCCGTCGATCGTGCCGCCCATCGGATAGACCAGGAGGCCGCGCTTCATCGCCTCGGCCTTGACGCGGCCGTTCACCTTGCGCGCGGGGTCGAAAGGCGCCTTGCTCGACCGGTCGGCGACGAATTCGAGCGCCTGAAACAAGCCGCGTCCGCGGATGTCGCCGACATGGCGGTGATTGCCGAAACGCGCGGTCAGGGCCTCGGCCAGCGCATCGCCCATGGCGCGCACATTGGCGATCAGGTTTTCGTCCTTGATCGCGCGTTGCACGGCAAGCGCGGCGGCGCAGGCGACCGGGTGGCCGACATAAGTGTGGCCGTGCATGAAGACGCCCGAGCCCGCCGCGAAAGCCTCGACGATGCGACGCGCGACCAGCACCGCGCCGATCGGCTGCAGCCCCGCGCCCAAGCCCTTGGCGATGGTCATGAGATCGGGGGCGATGCCCTCGGCTTCGCAGGCATGCAGCCAACCCGTCCGGCCCATGCCGCACATCACTTCATCGAGAATGAGTAAGATGCCGTGGCGATCGCAGATCTCGCGAATGCGCTTGAAATAGAAGGGCACCGGCGGCGCGCAACCGAGCGTCGCGCCCGAGACGGTCTCGGCGACGAAGGCGATGACGGTTTCGGCGCCGAGCTTTCGGATCGCCGCTTCGAGTTCGTCGGCGATACGCCGGCCATAGGCCTCCTCGCTCTCGCCCTCGCGCTGGTCGCGATAGGCATAGCAAGGAGCGATGTGCTCGACCTCCATCAGGAGCGGGCCATAGACCGCGCGCCTCGCGGCATTGCCGCCGACACCGAGCGCGCCCAGCGTGTTGCCGTGATAGCTCTGGCGCCGCGCGATATAGCGCGTCCTTTTGGGTTCGCCCTTTTCGACGAAATATTGCCGCGCCATTTTAAGCGCGGCTTCGATCGCCTCTGAACCCGAGCCGACGACATAGACCTTGTCCATGCCGACGGGCGCGTCGGCAATCAACGTCTCGGCGAGTTGTTCGAAGGGCTCGTTCGAAAAGAACGACGTGTGGGCATAGTCGAGCCGGCCGATCTGTTCGCGGACGGCCGCGACCACTTTGGGATGACCATGACCGAGGCAGGAGACGGCGGCGCCGGCGCTCGCGTCGATATAGCGTCGTCCCTCGCGGTCGAAAATATGGAGGCCTTCGCCCCGGGCGGCGATCGGATAGTCCTGCCCGAGGGCGCGGTGAAAGACCCGACTCAAGATCCTGCCGGGCTCAGGCTAGATTGCCACGTCGACCATGACTCACGTTCGGAATTGGAGCGCCAAGAGCGATCCAATGCAGAACCACCATGGTCTAGACGTCGAACAGCTTCATCAGGCTCCGCGGATCGGCGTTCGCCAGCGCATGCGCCTGCTCGCCGACCTGCTGGCCGACTTCCCTCGCCGCCGCCGCCGCGCCTTCCGTACCAAGCTCGCCATTGACCAGCTTGGCGACGTCCGGCGGTATGCCCTTGTTCGCGTTCGAAGCGCCGGCCTTGCCGGCCTCATCGGCTCCGGATTTTCTGCCGAGCTGCGCCGCGTAGGCGCCCCCCGCACCGGAATTGACTGGGTTGACCAAGTTTTCCTCCGTCCGATTCTGGACCAGCCCAGTCTACCAAGCTTTGGGGTTCTGTCGCCACCCCTTCTTTTTCGGGTTAGTTTGGCGCCATGCGGCTTCGACTGATTTTGACCTTTTTTGGCGTGACCCTACTGGCCTCGACGGCGCAAGCGTTCACGGTCGCGGCGGCTTCCGATTTGCAGCATGCCCTGCCGGAGATCGAAGCCGCGCGTGGCCTTCCGCCCGGCGCGCGCGCCAAATTTGTCTTTGGCTCCTCGGGTACGCTTTATCGTCAGATCGTCCAGGGCGCGCCTTTCGAGGTCTTCCTTTCGGCGGACGAGGCTTTGGCCGAGCAACTGATCGATCAACGCCGAGCGGATGCGCCGGGCTTGGTCTATGCCGTCGGGCGCCTCGCCTTGATGATCGGCGCGGCTCGGCGGCTCGAACTGCAAGATCCTAAGACCGCGCTTGCGAGCCCGCAGATCAAGCGCCTCGCCATCGCCAATCCCGAACATGCGCCTTACGGCCGCGCGGCGATGGAGACGCTCGGCCGACTGGGTCTCGCCGAGGTCTTCAGGGGACGGCTCCTGCTCGGCGAGAACGTCTCGCAGGCCGCGCGTTTCGTGCTCGATGGCGGCGCCGAAGCCGGCTTGGTCGCGCTGTCGATCGCCTTCGCGGCCGGCGACAAAGCGCGTCATGTCGTCATGCCGGCGACGCTCCATGCGCCGATCCGCCAGCGTCTGGTGTTGATCAAGGGCGCAGGCGCCGATGCGCGCGCCTTCGCCGCTTTCATGGCTTCGAAGGAGGCCATGCGGGTCCTGGCACGACACGGCTTCGAAAGACCCGGGTCATGATGGATTGGACGGCGCTCCGCCTCTCGCTCGAACTCGCGGCTTGGACGGCGGCGCTCCTGGTGCCGCTTGGCATCGTCGCCGGACGCGCCCTCGCCCATCGGCGCTTCGCGGCCAAAAGCCTGATCGAGGCCCTGATCGCCATGCCCCTGGTCTTGCCACCGACGGTCTTGGGCTTTTATTTGCTGGCGGTGATGGGACGCGAAGCGCCGTTCGGCCGCGCCTTCGAAGCGGCTTTCGGCCAGCCTCTTGCGTTCACTTTCGCCGGCTTGGTCGCCGCCTCGTTGATCGCCAACATTCCCTTCGCCGTGCAGCCGATCCAGCGCGCCTTCGAGGCGATCGAGCCCGAAATACGCGAGGCCGCCTGGACCAGCGGCCTCTCGCCGCTCCGCGCCTTTCTCGAGATCGAATTGCCGCTCGCCTGGCGCGGCATCGCCGGCGGGGTCGTTCTGGTCTTCGCGCATACGCTCGGCGAGTTCGGCGTCGTCTTGATGATCGGCGGCGCAATTCCGGGCGAGACGCGGACCGCGGCGATCGCGATCTACGACCGCGTTCAGGCTTTCGACGACGCCGCGGCGGGCGCGCTTTCGGCGGCGCTTCTGGCCATTGCCTTCATCGCCACCGCGGTACTGTTCGCGCTCGGCCGGCCCTTGCGCGAGCGGCGTCGTGGCTGAAACGCTCGAAGTCGCGCTCCGCCAGCGGGGACCGATCCCGCTCGACGCCCGGCTTAGCGTCGCGGGCGGGGAACTCGTTGCCCTGGTCGGGCCATCGGGCGCGGGCAAGACGTCGGTGCTGCGAGCGATTGCCGGCCTGCTCGCGCCCGAAGAAGGCCGCATCGCCTGCGGCGGCGCGGTCTGGTTCGACGGCGCGCGAGGCTTGGCCCTCGCCCCCCAACGCCGCGCGGTCGGCTTGGTGTTTCAGAGTTACGCGCTGTTTCCGCATCTGACCGCGCTCGGCAATATCGCCATCGCCATGGGCGCGCGCCCGGCGGCCGAGCGCGAAGATCGGGCGCGCTTGCTGCTCGATCTCGTCCATCTCGGCGGGCTCGACGGCCGCTATCCGCGCGAGCTGTCGGGGGGCCAGCAGCAGCGGGTAGCGCTTGCGCGCGCGCTCGCCCGCGATCCCAAGGTGCTGCTACTCGACGAGCCTTTCGCCGCGGTCGACCAGGTGACCCGGCGCAAGCTCCAGCGCGAGCTTACCGCGCTTCGGCGCAAGCTCGCCGTGCCGATCCTCCTGGTCACGCATGATCTTGAGGAGGCCGCGATCCTGGCCGATCGCATGGTCATCATCCATCGCGGCCGGACGCTGCAGGACGGGCGACCGCGCGACGTCCTGCGCCGGCCTGTCTCGCCGCTCGTCGCGCGCCTGACCGATCAGCGCAATTTGTTCGAAGGTCGGATCGAGGCGGCGGGAAGCGAAACGCGCTTGCGCTGGGGCGGGCTCCTCCTCGAGATCGCGCCACGACCGGAATTCCCGGCCGGCACGCCCGTCGCCTGGACCATCGCGCCGTCGGACGCGATCCTCCACAGCCGTCACCGTCCATCGCAAGGCGAACGCGAGAACCCGGTCGAGGGAAGCATCGGCGAGGTGCTCCGCCTCGGCGAGACCGCCCTGGTGACCATCGCGCCCCATGCCGCGCCGGGCGCGATCCTGACCATCGCCTTGTCCGAACACGTGGTCGACCGCAACGCGCTCGCGCCAGGCGAGCCGATCAAGGTCTCGTTGGTCGCCTCGGCCATTCATCTGATGGGCCGCGACGGCCCGGCCGAACCCGACTAGACTGAGGCGACGATCCCAAAAAAGGAGAGAGCGAGAACATGCCGATCACCAAGGGCTACAAGCAGTTGGTCGCCGAGGCCAACGCCCTGATCGAGACCTGGAGCGTCGAGCAGGCCAAGGCGCGGCTCGGCGATCCCGACGTGCTGTTCGTCGACATTCGCGACGTGCGCGAATTGTGGCGCGACGGGGCGATCCCCGGCGCGCTTCACGCGCCGCGCGGCATGCTCGAATTCTGGGTCGATCCCGAGAGCCCCTATTACCGCGACGTCTTCGGCAGCGGCAAACGCTTCGTCTTCTTCTGCGCCGGCGGCTTGCGTTCGGCGCTCGCGACCGCCGAGGTCAAGCGCATGGGCCTAGAGCCCGTCTGCCACATCGAAGGCGGCTTCGGCGCCTGGAAAAAGGCCGGCGGCGCGGTCGAAGCCAAGGAACCGCCGCCGCCCGAAAAGAAACCGGCTTAGCTTTTCCGAGGCACCGGCTTGATCTCGACATAGTCATTGATCGAGCGCACGCCATCGACCGCCTTGATCAGGGCCATGACCAGATTTTTTTCGTCGGCGCTGCGCGCGCGCCCGACGATCGAGACGACGTTGTTGACCGACTCCCAACGGTAATTGACCGACGTCACGCTCGAGGCGCCGATCAGGGCCGCCTTGATCTTGGCGTTGATGACGAAGTCGCTCTTGGGCTCTTCCTTGCCGGCCTTGCCCTCTTCCTTGGCCTTGCGCGCCCGCTCGGCTTCGGCCTTGGTGACCACGACGATATCGTTGTAGACGACCTTGACCGAGGCGGTCTCGCGCGCGGCCCGAACGGCGGCATCGCGCAGCCGCGCCTCTTCGACGATGCCGGTCAGCAGCACGCGCCCTTCCCAGGCATTGGTCGTGAGATCGATCGCCAGCATCTTGTCGATCCGCGTCACCTGGGTGAAGACGCTCGCCTCGATCCTCGTGTCGATCGCGTGATCTTCGGCGCTCCGATCTTCGAGCGCGAAGCCGGCGATGGAGCCGATCGGCTTGTCGCAAGCGGCAAGCGCGAGCACGGCGATCAGAGCAAGAACACGTCCCAACATGGCAATCCTCCGTTTCCACGGTCCGGTCGAGACTACAACTTGCGGGAGGCCCGACAAAGTCCCTTAACCTCGCCGCGCGACTCGCCTATAGAAGGCCGACAAAAAATAGGAGGCGACCTTGCAAGCGCTCGAACAACATGAAAGAACCGAGATGGCCCATCACCATGGCCATGGCGGCGGCGGCCATGGCGAGAACGGCCAGGGCGGCACGTCGAACACCAAACGCATCGCCATCTTGATCATGGTGCTCGCCGCGCTTCTCGCCATCGGCGAAATGGGCGCGAAGTCGTCGCAGAACACCTATCTCGCGCGCAACATCGAGGCCTCGAATCTCTGGGCCTTCTTCCAGGCCAAGACCATTCGTCAGACCGTGCTCAGAACCGTCGCCGAGGAGATGGAGGTCCAGCCCAAGCTCGCGGCGGAACAACAGGCCGGCATCGACAAGAAGATCGAGAAATTCTACGCCACCGCCAACCGCTACGAGACCGAACCCGAAACCGGCGAAGGCCGGCGCGAATTGATGGCGCGCGCCAAGGCGGCCGAGGCGATACGCGATCGCGCGCTTTCGGCCTATCACATGTTCGAGTATGGCTCGGCCGCGCTGCAGCTATCGATCGTGCTCGCCTCGGCCGCGGTCATCACCGGCATGGCGATGCTGGCCTATGCCGGCTGCGGGCTTGGCCTCGTCGGCATCGCTTTCGGCCTTCTCGGCTTTTTCGCGCCGACGCTCCTGCACCTCTAGCCGGAACTAGAAGCGGCCTTCCTGATAGTCGTGAATGGCCGAGAGGATTTCCTCGCGGCTGTTCATGACGAAGGGACCGTATTTGACGATCGGCTCGCCGAGCGGGTGGCCCGCGACCAGAATGAAAGTCGACGCCGCGCCCTCGGCGCGGACTTTCAGCGTCTCACCGCGATCGAGCACCGCCAGGTCGCCTTTTCTCACGCGGTCCGAACCGATGCTGACGGCGGCGCCGTCATGGACATGCAGGAAGGCGTTGTGGCCTTCGGGCAGCGCGACGTCGAACGACTTGCCCGCCGGCAACGCGACGTCCCAATAGATCGGATCGGTGGCGATGCCGGAAACCGGCCCCTCGACGCCGCCGAAGCGCCCGGCGATCACCTTGACGCGCGCACCGCCCGGACCGTCGACCGTCGGAATGCGCTCGGCGGCGATGTCCTGATAGCGCGGCGCGCACATCTTGTCCTTGGCGGGCAGATTGACCCAAAGCTGGAAGCCGGCCATGCGACCGGTCTCCTGTTCGGGCATTTCGGAATGAACGATGCCCCGCCCGGCGGTCATCCATTGCACGCTGCCCGGACCCAGAAGACCGACATTGCCCTTGTTGTCGCCATGGCGCATCCGACCGGCCAGCATGTATGTCACGGTCTCGAAGCCGCGATGGGGATGGTCGGGAAATCCGGCGATGTAGGCATCAGGATCGTCCGAACCGAAGGCATCGAGCATAAGGAAAGGATCGAGCACTTCGAGTTCCGTCGTGCCGATATAGCGCCTAAGCTTGACGCCCGCGCCGTCGCTGGTGGCGCGACCGGGAACGATGCCGAGGACGCGGCGCTCGCCCAACTGCGTCCGCGCCTTCAGGTCGAATTCGCCGCCGCTTCGGCGGCTTCGCGATCGGCGCGCTGCTTTTCGATCAGCTTGGCGGCGACGATCGAGACCTCGTAGAGAATGCACATCGGAATGGCGAGGCTGATCATCGAGATCGCGTCCGGCGGCGTGATGACCGCGGCGATGACGGTGTTGATCAAGATGGCGTAACGGCGCTTTTCGGCCAGCGCCTTGGCGCTGACGATGCCGACCCGCGCGAGCAGCGACAAGAGCACGGGCATCTGAAAGGCGAAGCCGAAGGCCAGAATGAGCGTCATGACCAGCGAAAGATATTCGTTGACCTTGGCTTCGAGCTGGATCGGCAGCGTGCCGGCACCGCCCGGCGTCTCGAAGGAAAGAAAAAAGCGCCAGGCCATCGGAATGACCAGGTAATAGACCATCGCGCCGCCCAGCAAGAACAGCGCGGGCGTGGCGACGATGAAAGGCAGAAGCGCGCGCCTTTCGTTGCGGTAGAGCCCAGGCGCGACGAACATCCAGAACTGCGTCGCGATCACCGGAAAGGCGAGACAAAATCCCGCCCAGAAGGCGAGCTTGAGGTGAGTGAAGAAGGCCTCGGTCAGCGCCGTGTAGATCATGCGCCGGCCCGAACCATCGCCCAGCGCATCGGCAAGCGGGCGCACCAGAAAATCGTAGATATCGCCCGCGACGAAATAGCTGGCGAAAAAGCCGATCAATATGGCGCCGAAGGCATAGACTAGGCGATTGCGCAACTCGACCAGATGATCGAGCAGCGGCATTTTCGACTGTTCGATCTCGGCCTCTTCTTCGGGCTTGCGATCGCTCACGACGCCACCTGCGGCTTGGCCGCGCCCTCTTGGGTCGGCGTGGGTGGCGTTGCGGGCGTCGCCGCCGCCACTGGCGCGGGCTCAGGCACAGGCTCGGGCGCGGGCGCGGGCACCGGCACCGGCGTCGGGCCGAGCCCGGTGATATCGATCTTGGGATCGAGATTGGCGAAAGGCTCGATCGCCTTTTCGATCTGCTGCTTGGGCTCGGACGCGATCTTCTCGACCTGCTTCTTCATCTCCTCGAGCTCGGCCTGACGCATCACCTCGTCCCACTGGCCTTGGAAGTCGCGGGCGAGCGATCGCGCCTTGCCGGCCCAGATGCCGATGGCGCGCATGACCTTGGGAAGATCCTTGGGACCGATCACGACCACGGCAACGACGCCGATGATCAGGAGTTCGCTCCACCCGATGTCGAACATGGCCTACCTGGAACCGTACAGCGAAGCGACCGGCGCGAGCGCGGCCGCGTTGCGCGCCTAGGCGCGGGTCGTGCCGTCCTTGCTCGCCGGCGCGGGTTCGTTGACGTTGGCGGGCTTGGTCGCATCGATCGGCTTGGCGGCTTCCGCTTGGGCGGTGGTCGGCGCCGGCGGCGTCGCCGCGTTGTCGTCCGACATGCCCTTCTTGAAGTTCTTGATGCCTTGCGCGAAATCGCCCATGACCTTGGGCAGCTTGCCGGCCCCGAAAATGATCAAGATCACCACGAGGACGATCAACAGGTGGGTAATTGAAGCTGCCCATTTCGACGTCTCCTAACCCGGCGCGAAAAAGAAAAGCGCTGCGCCCGAGCGCTCGCGGATCATGGCAGAAAGGTCCGGCCTTCGCAATGAAGACGAAGGGTCGCGCGCAAGTCCCTAGAGGGGAAAGACGAAAGTGCCCAAGGGATCGAGGCCAAGACGGAGCGTGGTGCCCGCCGCCGGCGGCGCGCCGATGAGCCTCATGACCAGCGGGGCTTCGAGGCCCAGGACGGCGACGCGCAAGATGGCGAAGGGGCCGAGCAGACGCCCGCCGATCACCGTCGCGGGCGTGCCATCGGCGCGCGGCACCAGAGCTTCGGGCCGGATCAAGATCTCGACCTTGCCGCCTTCGGGCGTCGAAGCCGGGGCGCGCAAAGGGGTCCAAGGCGTCGCGACCAGGCCGCCGGCCGCGCTGGCGACGATACGATTGGTCTCGCCCATGAAGGCGGCGACGAAGGAATCTTGCGGCCGGTGATAGAGCTCGGCCGGCGTGCCGACTTGAACGACGAAGCCCGCCCGCATGATCGCGATGTGATCGGACATGCGCATCGCTTCTTCGGGGTCGTGCGTGACCAGAAGCGTCGCGGCGCCGCTCGATTTCAAGACCGCGAGCGTGTCGTCGCGCACTCGATCGCGCAGTCGCGTGTCGAGACCGGAAAAGGGTTCGTCGAGCAGCATCGCCTTGGGCCGCCGCGCCAAGGCGCGGGCGAGCGCGACGCGCTGCTGCTCGCCGCCCGACAGCGTATGCGGAAAAGCCGACGCGGCATGCGCCATGCCGACTTGTTCGAGGAGCGCCATCGCCAGCGCGCGCTTGGCCGCCGCGTCTTCCGCGATCAGACCAAACGCGACATTGCCCAGGACGTCGAGATGCGGAAAAAGCGCGTAGTCCTGGAAAACCAGGCCTACGCTTCGCTGCTCCGGCGGCAAGGACAGGTGCCTGGACGCGTCGGCGACGGTCTCGCCCGCGATATCGATCCGCCCGGCCTGGAGCGCCTCGAGGCCTGCCGCGACGCGCAGCACGGTCGACTTGCCGCAACCCGATGGCCCCAGCAGGCAAAGGACGTCGCCCGCCGGGATCGACAGGCTGACGCCTTCGACGGCCGCGACATGGGCATAGGCGTGGCTGACGCCGGAAAGCGTGAGACCGGGGCGCAAGGCTATTGTCCGTCGAGGCGGCCCGGACGGGCGCGCGCGATGGCGAGCGACAAGAGCACGACCGGACCGAGGCCGACCGCGACGATGGCGAGCGCCGGCAGCGAGGCTTCGGCGAGGCGCTCATCGGCTGCGAGCTCGAAAGCGCGGAGCGCCAGCGTCGTCGTGTCGAAGGGCCGAAGGATCATGGTCGCCGGCAATTCCTTCATGACGTCGACGAAGACCAGAAGCGTCGCGGTCAGGAGCGAGGGCGCGATGATCGGCATATGGACGCGGCGCAAGGTGAGCGCCGGCGTCGCGCCCAGCGTCCTGGCCGCGCGGTCCATCGACGGCGTCACCTTGGCGAGCGAGGCCTCCACCGTCTGAAAGGAAATCGCCAGGAAACGCACCAGATAGGCGAAGATCATGGCGAAGACGGTGCCCGAAAGCAGAAGACCCGTCGAGACGCCGAATGTCGCGCGCATCCAGGCATCGAGCGCATTGTCGAAGGCGGCGAAAGGCACCAGCACGCCGACGGCGATGACCGATCCGGGGATGGCGTAGCCGAGGCTCGCGATGCGGACGGCGATGCGCATCGGTCGCGTGGGATCGAGCCTGAGCCCGTAGGCGAGTACCAGGGCGACCGCGAGCGCGGCGAGCGCCGCGACGAATGCCAGGGCCACGCTCGATGCGGCATGACCGATGAAAGCCTGATCCAAAGTCTCGATCGAACGGACGGCCCAGATCAAAAGCTGGCCGCCCGGCAGAATGAAGCCCAGGCACACCGGCAGGGCGCAGGCGACAGCCGCCCCGGCAGCGCGCATGCCGTGGAGTCCGTAGCCCGGCAAGGGCCGATAGCGGCTGGAGGTGTGATGAAAGCGACCGCGGCCGCGCATCGCATGCTCGGCCAGCAGCACGGCGAGTACGAGCGCCATCAACAGCGCCGCGAGCTGCGCCGCCGCGCCGTGATCGCCGAGGCCGAACCAGGTGCGAAAGATGCCGGTGGTGAAAGTGTCGACGGCGAGATATTGCACGGCGCCGAAATCGGCGAGCGTCTCCATGAGCACCAGCGCGAGGCCGGTGAAGATCGCCGGGCGCGCGAGCGGAAGCGCGACTTCACCGAAAGAGCGCCATGGCCCGCGGCCCAGAAGGCGGCTCACTTCGAGCGCGCAAACGCTTTGCTCCAAAAACGCCGCGCGCGCGAGCATGTAGACATAGGGGTAAAGCACGAAGGACAAGACCGCGATGGCGCCGCCCAATGAGCGCGCATCGGGGAACCAATAGTCGCCCTTGCGCCAGCCGAAAGCCTCGCGCAGCGCGCTTTGGATAGGCCCGGCAAAATCCAGCATGCCGCCATAGGCGAAGGCGATGGCATAGGCCGGCACGGCGAGCGGCAATAGGAGCGCCCATTCGAAGGCTCTGCGCCCGGGAAAGCGGCACATGGTCACGAGCCAGGCCGTCGCGACGCCCATGACGAAGGTGAGCGCGCCAACGCCCAAGACCAAGGCACCAGTGTTGACGACATAGCGCCAAAGCACGGTGTCGACCAAGTGACGCCAGACCGCGCCGGCCGGCTCGAAGACATAGACCCCGACCGCGATCATCGGAACAGAGACGATGATGGCTGCGGCCCAAGCCGCGATCGTCCAGCCCGTCAAGGCCTGCGCGCGCGGGCGAAGGACGGTCTTGGACTGAGCGCTCATCGTCTGGTCGATGGCCAAGCACTGAACTCCTTGGGTCTTTGATCGACCCGATACCCACAATAAATTTGCGGATCGCCGGACCTTATCGCAAGTCATTCGCATTTGCCAGGATAAAGCTATGAATTCCTTGTCATGGCGACTAGGCCTTGGGTGCAGGCCCTGGATGCTTTTGTTGCCCCTTCAGCCGGTCTATGGTCCAAGGTCTTGGAGTTGAGGGAGGCGCGCCGATCATGACCACAGTCGACGGCATCGAACTCAAGACAACCAAACTGGGCGCGATCGAGATGCGCTATGCCGAGGCCGGCACCGGGCCATTGGTGGTCTTCGTCCATGGCTGGCCGGAGAGTTGGTATTCTTGGCGTCATCAAGTGAAGGCCGTCGCCGCAGCCGGTTTTCGCGCGGTCGCGCCCGACATGCGCGGTTATGGCGGCACGTCCAAGCCCGAGGCGATCGAAGACTATGCGCTGCCCCTTCTGATCGGCGATGTCGTCGCATTGGTTCGCACGCTCGGCGAGAGCCAGGCGGTCGTCATCGGTCACGATTGGGGCGCGCCGGTCGCTTGGAATGCCGCGCTGATGCGCCCCGACATGTTCCGCGCGGTCGTCGGCATGAGCGTGCCCTTCAGCCCGCCCTCGGGCGTGCGCTTCATGGACTTTCTCAAGGAACGCGGCATCACCGACTTCTACATGCAATATTTCCAGGCGCCAGGCGTCGCCGAAGCCGTGCTCGAGAGGGACGTCCGAAGCTCCATCCGTCGCTTGACCTTCACGGCCTCGGGCGATTTTCCGGAAGAAGCGCGGGGCTTCGCGCGCATTCCGGCGGGCGGCGACATCCTGTCCAACACCATCGATCCGCCGACGCTGCCATCTTGGATCACCGAAGCCGACATCGACTACTACGTCGGCGAATTCAGCCGGAGCGGCTTTCGCGGCGGGCTCAATTGGTATCGCAATCTCAGCCGCAATGCCGGGCTGCTGGCGCCGTTCTACGGCATGCCGATCCGCCAGCCCTCGCTGTTCGTCGCTGGCGCGCGCGACGGCGTGCTGCGCTTTCCCAACGCCAAGGCGCAGATCGAGGCTTTCCCCAAGACGCTGCCCGCCAATCGCGGCATCCATATCCTCGACGGCGCCGGCCATTGGGTGCAGCGCGAACGCGCGAAGCAGGTGAACGAGCTGCTGATCAAGTTTCTGAAGGGTCTTTGACGCGACGCGCGCGGCGGGCATGAGCGAAATTTGCGATGTCGCGATCGTCGGCGGCGCGGCCATGGGCTCCGCCCTCGCCTATCACCTGACCGCCGATCCGGCCTTCAAGGGCCGCGTCGTCGTGATCGACAAAGACCCGAGC
>Ga0194120_10005202_pt1 | contig 19351 bp, 10 predicted proteins | sample TA2MahCa65mmetaG_FD_148642 | JGI IMG/M metagenome (GOLD analysis project Ga0194120, IMG submission 148642) | Freshwater microbial communities from Lake Tanganyika, Tanzania - TA2015019 Mahale Deep Cast 65m | ecosystem: Environmental > Aquatic > Freshwater > Lake | place: Tanzania: Lake...
TATGCCACTAACACCTGCATTACGTCAACAGTTTTTGTTACGGCCGGATATTACCTATTTGAATTTTGGTTCATTTGGCGCTTGCCCACGTCCTGTTTTTGAACAATATCAGCAATTTCAATTAGCATTAGAACAAGAGCCCGTGCAATTTATTACTGAAACGGGCCCTCAGTATCTGATAACATCACGTGAGGCGCTATCCGCCTATATCAATGTGGATGCAGATGATTTAGTGTATGTGGTGAATCCTTCTCACGCTGTAAATATTGTTGCAAAAAGTTTAGTCTTACAACCTGGCGATGAAGTGCTCACTACGTCGCTGGAATATGGCGCCTGTGATAGAACCTGGGAGTTTTATTGTAGCAAGGTGGGGGCACACTATGTAAAACAACCTATATCATTACCCTTGGTTTCTGCAGAAGATTTTGTTGAGCAGTTTTTTAAAGGAGTTACTTCCAGAACCAAACTTGTTTTTTTAAGTCACATCACCAGTAGCACGGCTCTTCGTCTTCCTGTTGAATTAATAATACAAGAGGCGCAAAAAAGAGGATTGCTCACTTTTGTTGACGGGGCACATGCTCCAGGACAAATCTCACTTGATCTCAAAGCGCTGGGTGTGGATTTTTATACCGGCGCTTGTCATAAGTGGATGATGACACCCAAGGGCAGCAGCTTTCTTTTTGCAAAAAAAGAAATGCAATCCCTATTGGAACCATTGGTGGTAAGCTGGGGTTATAAAAGTGATCATCCTTCTCACTCCGCTTTTTTGGATTATCATCAAACACAGGGCACCAGAGATTTTTCTGCCTTTTTATGTATCCCTGCAGCATTGGCATTCATGAAAGAAAATCATTGGGATCAGGTATCGGCTGCGTGCAGAGCGCTTGTTCGTGAAAATGCCCCTCGGTTCTGTGAATTATTAAACACAAGCCCATTAGCGCCACTAAACGATCAATTTATTCTTCAATTGTGTAGTTTCAAATTGCCAACAACAGATGCAGAACGAGTAAAAGCTCTCTTGTTTAATCAATTTCATATTGAAATACCTGTGATGCGGCACGGGGCAGATGTTTATTTACGTTATTCAATTCAGGCATTTAATTCGCAGGAGGATCTTGATAAACTATACCAAGCATTAACAGCCATAAAAGACCAATTTTAGAAGGAGCAGTTGATTTTGTGGCATGTATCACTGCCGTAACAACTTAGGAAAACAAAGCGATGCAATTGATAGCGACGGCTGCACTAATTGCTCAAGAATTCTTCATAAAGCACCCTTATCGTCTCTCGAATAATTAGTGGATAACCTTCTTTATCAGACTCCCTACTACCATTACAAATGATGATCATTCCATTTTTGGTAATGGGGTCAAAGAACAGTGCACTATTTAATCCATAGGCAGAACCGGTATGACCGGTTAATGTAATCCCAGGGATTAATTTATTAGTTTTCCAAAGAGCTAAGCCATATTGATCAATTCCATCTACAGAAAGTGGCGTTTGCATTAGTGTAGCTGTTTTTTTCTTTAGTAAGCGACCGCCTTTATATTTACCCATTCGACTATGCATCATCATATAAGTAGCAAGATCCTTTGCTGAAATTTTTAGTCCACCCGTGGGAGAAAAAAGGGGAGTACTTCTACCCATCTGATAATGGATTAGCTCGCTACTTCTTGATGTGTAAGCACCTGTGCTGGCTATGAATTTATTTTCAGCTGCATTGTATTCGTACAATGTTGCAAACTTCTCACTTGCCAGAGAATCTACGCAGTACCCTCCCTCAATGCCAAGTGGGGTTAGTATTGTTTGTTTGATGTATGTATCAAATCGTACTCCTGTAATTCTTTCCAATATGGCGCCTGCCATATTAAAGTTGAGGTTACAATACTGATAACCATTCCCTGGGGCATAGTTGTTATAACATTTGAAAAAATTAGTATTCCTTGCAGGGTCAATGACATCCAGATTGAAATATCCTTGACTATCATTCAGCGAGGAGCGATGGGATAATAATTGACCAAGGGTTATTATTTCTTCAGGGAAAGAGGGGTTACGCACAGTAAATCCTATCAAATTACTGACATCGTCGTATAGTGAAATTTGTTTTTGTTCTACTAATTGTAAAAGGGCGGTAGCGGTAAATGATTTTGAAATCGAAGCAATTCTAAAAAGTGAATTGCCAGTAAGCGGCTCTTTTGTTTCTATATTTTTATATCCAAGGTATTGCTGATAGATGATTTTATTCTTTTTCACCACTACAACCGCTAAACCAACTGCAGGAGTATGGTCAACAAGATGTTGCAATTTCTGTTCAATAGGTTGTGGTTGTGCCACCACAGCTAAAGAAAGAAGACAAATAAAAAATACTATTGTACTTTTTTGCATATTAGACTTTTCTGGATTCGGCAGCAAATTGTGTGATACCCTCTACCAGAACGTCAAGATCTTTTAGCGTTGTATATACATTAGGCGTAACTCGAATTCCTTTTATATTCTCCCATTCTATGGCAACTGTATGTACTTTGTACTTGTCTAGAAGATAGCTGTCTAGTGCAGCGGGTGTTTTTCCTTCTACCAATACATTGCCGATTGCGCATCCCCATTTAGGATCCAATGAAGTGTTTAGTTTTACCCCAGGAATATCCTTCACTTTGTTCATCCAATAATTTTTTAAATAGTGAAGTCGTTTCATTTTTCGTTCCATTCCAATCATTTCATGAAAATCAATAGCTTTTCCTATTGCCTGCTCAATGTAAAAAGGGCGTGTACCCAGGGCTTCAAACTTTCGAATATTGTCTACTCTTGAATTCGCTGCCGCAAATAGCGGGTAAAGCGAGGCAATATGTTCTTTTTTCACATATAGCATACCAGAACCGATGGGTGCATAAAGCCATTTATGTAAGCTGGTCGCAAAATAATCGGCTCCCAGTTCAGGTATGCTGAAATTAAAATGCGCAAAACTATGAGCTCCATCTACGATAACTTTTATTCCTCTTTTATGCGCTTCATCCGCAATTTTTTTCACGGGTAATATTTGCCCATTCCAATTTATTACATGTGTAAGGTGTACCACTTTTGTTCGATCAGTAAAAGCGTTTACATATTGCCTCACCATATAATCTGGATCCTCGCTGGGCAGCTCCAGGCTAATCCATACCATTTTTATTCCGTCTCGCTCCTCTCGCTGTTTATAGGCGTTGATCATATTGGGATAGTCTTGTCTGGCCGCCACAATTTCATCTCCTTTTTCAAGCGTCAAACCAAAAATAACAGTCTCTAATCCTTCCGAGGAATTTCGGTTTATAGCAATTTCTTCTTTGTTGCAACCCGCCATTACAGCTAATCTTTCTCTTAGCGGCTCCCTACCCTGATCTAAAATTCGCCACATATAATAAGAGGGGGCTTCATTTGAATAATCGTAATACCGTTTCATGGCATCTTGAACGGTTCGAGGGGCAGGACTTACACCTCCATTATTTAAATTAATGAGCCCGGCAGAAACCGTAAATGATTGTTGTATATAATACCAAAATTCTTCTTCTGTGGCCAGTTGATCAGGAGTAAGCATTTCAACATTTTTTAGCGCAGCTTCTAGGTTTGCAGCGCTTACTTTTGATGCAAAGCCTCCGATCATTGAAGAAGCAGAGAGTAAACCAAGCCTTTGTAAAAAATGACGACGTGGTGTGTTTCCCATAGTATGCTGTTTTAGTGAGGTTGTTTTCTTCTGAGTTTTTGATAATCCAGAAAATAAATAAGTCTGATGGTTGCCTCTTTTCCTTGATGGGAGGTGAGGACTTGCCTCAGGTTTTTACCGTAGGTTTGAAACCGACTTCCATCGATATTGTAATCTAATGGCATCCAGTTTTTCCAGCCAACGATTAATCGGCTGCCATACATAAAATCCCAGGTGTAAAATACATCAAGATTATAAGCATTGTAATTATTATCAACGCCCGCTATGAAAGAACGATCAACCCAGTTGCCTGCGGGGTTAACGTTATAGAATTTTTCATAGCTAACCTTACTCCAATAATGACGAGCTCGTAACGTTAAAAACATACGCGGAGTAAAGTTTAATAAACCCGTTAATAGTGTTGTTTGTTGAAAAATATTACGCCATCCTATTATAGGCTCGCCATTTGCTTCTCTCCGAAAAGCAAAGCCTACATTCCCATTATCTTCACTGCCTTCGCTGTACAGGGTTAGACTTAGCCAGTTGTTAAATCGGTATCGAAAAGAAAATTCATATCGAACAAATGCTGCATTGCTGAAGGCGGGAGTTGTGGCATACCCTCCTTCTGCACTTATATAAAATCTTTTCCGACTATCTGAGCTGCCGACAAAACCAACATAGTGCCAAGGCATTGCTCGAACAAACCGCCCTGGCGTGCGCAATTCAAAAAAGTCGTTTTGCCAAGTGGGCTTAGCTTCATAGATGAAGGTGATATCCCAAAAATTCTTCAGGTAGTAAAAGGCGCTCGCACCAATTGAAATTTCTCGCCACCTATAAGGCTTGTAGAGGTAGGAATTGGTTGCTCTGAGAGAATAGCGATAGCTCAGCAATTTTTTTGTAGGAGTAAATTGGTTGTAGCTGACGTTGACCATAGTATTGATCTCGTTTGGAGCCCGAAGAAAACCAAGGTCATTTGGGTCGTAACGGTCGGACTCCACATTTTCAGATAAACTGAATTGTAGCTTGCCACTGATCTTTCTAAAACTTAGCCAAGTGGTGAAGCCATCGTAAGGGTCCTGGCTTTTGACTGTACTGTATCTGGCCGTTCCTGCAAGTGAATAACGATTATTCTTATCAAATAGGGCAAAGTCCAGTGCAGATACATTGGCATCACGAGCAATCCCGCTTCTAACTACATTGGTATTGGTAAATGTTATAGACGAACGTCCCTTCAAAGCCTGATCCAGCACTAAAAGATTGTAATTAGTTAATGGCTCTGTTTCTATGCTCTCTCTTTTTCCTGTTGCTATATTTTCAATGGTAGCAGACATGGGGGCACTCACCGCATTAAAAACTGCTATGCCTAAATTCTTATTATTTCGGCCAGAAAATTTTGAAGCATTTATTAGTTGCGTTATCCCTGGGTTGTGGATGATTCTTAGATTAGGATCGTTGGCCACGCGATTTTTTACACCCCAATATCCCCGAGGGGTGAGTCCAATTCTTCTACTATAGAAAAGTCCTGCTTTGTTAAACAATTCTGTTCCTTCTGTAAAAAAGGGCCTATTTTCCTGAAAACGCACTTCAAAAGGAGATAGGTTAAGAATCACATTATCGGAGATTACTTGACCAAAATCCGGCACCAATGTTGCGTCCAACGTAAAACTTTCGTTCACCCCCCATTTTAAATCCACACCTCCATTTCGCAGAAATTCTTTTACCACTCCTTTGCTGGTGGGCGTATTTCTAAAACCAGCGGTGAGGTATGGTAGTATAGAGAGGCGCAGTGGTGGCTCAATACCACTGATGCCTGTTAGGTCTCCAAATTGATTCACAAAACCAGCTTCGTTTGGATTAATGGGGTTCCAATAACTGCTTTCATTAAGCCTTCTGCTAAACCGTTGAAAATTGATTCCCCAAGATTGTTCCACCGCTTTGGAAAAACGTAACGAAATATAGGGAATACGTATTTCTACAGTCCAACCAGTTGTGGTAAACTGAACGTTACTCTCCCACACTGCATCCCAGCTATAATCACTGGGTGGTCCAAATTGATTATGAGCGGAGGGAGAGATTCTACCATCAGACTGAACGTTTCGGCTGGTTACAACAAACTGAAAGCCATTTTGATTATCATTATAGGTATCAAAATACGCGGCAAAATAATCAACATCCTGCCGTTGTTCACCATCTCTTGCTGTTAACTGCTTTCGAATTAAAGTTGGATCATCTTCTAAATTTGCTGCTAAATAAAGTGCTGCATCATCATAAAGTATCCAAACTTTTGTAGCCAACCTTGATGGCTTTCCAAAGTCTGGTGAATTGATGATAAAATCAGTTAAAGGAGTGGCAAGTTGCCAAACCGAGTCAGATATCTTGCCATCAATTTTTGGTGCTTGCGTTGTACGAACAGCCGTTGCATTGCGAAGACTAACCCCTTGTTGAGCGCTTAAAGACGCCGAACCCAAGAACAACACCAATAAGAAAAGAATAGACTTTTTCATGATAAAAGCAAAATTCTCTTTATCTGATGGGTTGAGCAAAATAAAATGATAAATGGTAATGGGCCGTAGCATGTGGTAATAATAAGTTAAATCAAATGTTATTGCTTGTTGAATGTATATCTTTAACAACAAATAAGATTCTTATTATGCAGCTTCCTAAGTTCAAGAAAATCAAATCCGTACACCCCGCTACTACTTGCAACAATTCGATACAATCTTTTCACACAGAATTAAAGCAACGAATTTCAAACTATTTTGAATCTCGTCAATTGAAAAGTACCGGTAATTGGAAGCTCTATAGTAAGGCAATTATTCTACTCTGCGCTTATTTTACCGTGTACATTCATTTGGTTTTTTTTACACCACCCGTGTTTTGGGCAATTGTTGAATGTTTAATACTAGGAGGGTTAACGGCCGCGGTAGGATTTAATATCATGCACGATGGCATTCATGGTTCCTTTAGCAGCAGGGCTTGGGTTAATAAAATGGCCGGACTTACGTTGAATATGCTGGGTGCAAATAATTTCATGTGGAAAACCAAGCATAATATTATTCATCACACGTACACCAATATTGATGGGGTGGATGATGATATTGAAGCCAGACCACTATTACGCTTATGCGATTCGCAAACATTTTACAAAATACACAGGTTTCAACATTGGTATTTTTGGGCTGCTTATTCCCTGCTATATCTGTGGTGGATATTTTTTACCGATTACAAAAAATATTTCACCAAACGAATCGGGAATGTGCCGCTGAAACCAATGAAAATCAAGGATCATTTCTCCTTTTGGTTTTTTAAATTATTGCATTTTTTATTTTTTATCGTGATCCCCATTTCAATCCTGGGATTCAAAGCTTGGCTAATTGGTTTTTTAGCATTTGGATTATTTACCGGGTTTGCTTTAAGTATTGTATTTCAATTGGCGCATACGGTTGAGGATACCACTTTTATAGCCGCGAGTCAACAATCGCAATTAGTTGATGAGGAATGGGCTATTCATCAATTAAAGACCACTGCTAATTTTGCTACGCGTAACCGTTTTATTACTTGGTGGCTGGGCGGATTAAACTATCAAGTAGAACATCATCTATTCCCACGAATTTCTCATATCCATTATCCCGCAATCAGTAAGATAATCCGTGATACCTGCCTTCAATTTCAAATTCCATATTTAGAACACCCACGTATGAGAATGGCTTTTGTCTCTCATGTGGCTCACTTAAGAGCGTTAAGCAGGCATTAAACTATTATAGAAATTAATATGGCTAATTCCACTATAATAAAAAATGCTTCTATTATTAATGAGGGAGAAATTACCTGTGCAGACATATTGATTGAAGGAAATATCATCAAGCAGATTGGTGTTGGACTCTCTGCTGTAGATGCTACTGTTATAGATGCTGCAGGCAAATACCTTTTTCCGGGAATTATTGACGGACAGGTTCATTTTCGTGAACCAGGATTAACGCATAAAGGGGATTTCCATAGCGAGAGCCGAGCCGCAGTAGCTGGGGGAGTTACTTCTTTTATAGATATGCCTAATACCGTTCCTAACGTATTAAATCTTGCACTCTTAGAGGAAAAAAATCAATTGGCTTCCCAGAGATCTTTAGCTAACTATGGTTTTTTCTTGGGGGTAAACGGAGATAATATTGAGGAAGTGCTCAAACTTGACACATCTAAATTATTAGCTGTTTCTGATGATGGTCTTTATTTCACTAAAAAAGGGAATCTGCTTGCTGATAATCTTGAAACATTAGAGCAATTACTCTCGCGTTGCAAGTCCATTGTTGCCATTCACTCAGAAAAAGAGCAAATTGTGGAAGCCAACGAAAAAGTGTTTCTGGAAAAATACGGCCAAAACATCCCAGCAGAGCTGCATCCTCAGATCAGAAGTGAAAAAGCTTGTTATGAATCTACCAAAGACGCAGTTGCTATTGCAAATAAGTATAATGCAAAACTGCATATCCTACACTTGACTACCGAGGCAGAAACTCATTTATTTAGAAACGATATACCCTTAGCAGAAAAAAATATTACCACAGAGGTTTCTGTTCATCACCTATGGTTTTCCGATCAGGATTATGCTCGTTTGGGCACATTGATTAAATGGAACCCTGCGATAAAAACAGAAAAAGATAAAGTCGGATTGTTGCAAGCACTTGTGGATGATCGCATTGATATTGTTACCACCGACCATGCGCCTCACACTTTGAAAGAAAAACAGGCTCCTTATTTCCAATCCATGTCAGGAGCACCCATTATTCAATTTTCCCTGAATATTATGCTTGATTTTTATCAACGGGGGCTGATATCTTTAGAAAAGATAGTGCAGAAAATGTGCCATAATCCTGCCATACTTTATGGGATCCAAAAAAGGGGATTTATTCGGGAAGGATATTTTGCGGACTTAGCCATTGTTGATCTGGACACCGAGCTGAACGTAACCAAAGAAGAGATCTTGTCTAAATGTGGCTGGTCTCCCCTAGAGGGAACCACATTCCGATCTAAAGTAACTCACACTTTTGTGAATGGGCATTTGGTTTATAATAACGGGCAATTCGATGAAAGCAAAAAGGGGCAACCGTTAATAAAGGGGTAGTTTACGGTAAGCCTATTTTATGATAAGCTCTGATAATCAATCGATTAAAGATTCAATACCAACACAAAACTAACGTTTGTTTGCTTGAAAATCAATTTATTATCACACTTTTTGTAAAAAAACTAACCTAAATCATGTGTTAATGTAAAAATTAACATTAGTTTCACGCTTTCTAACGAATGTCACAAGCTGGTCATAACATTGTCTTATTATTGCCAACCATATCTTTTATTGTCAATCACACCTTTTTTCAAATCAACCAAACATGAAAAAAACCAAAACTAAATCTATTTCAAAAATGCTTCGCCTCGCAAGCTGGCTGATGGTAGCGTTATTCGCTTCCTTCCAGTTGTTTGCCCAAGGCGGACGTGTTACCGGTAAGGTAACTTCCGGAAGTGATCCTGTAGTGGGGGCCTCTGTATTTGTAAAGGGGACCAAGGTAGGTACTACTACCGATGCTACTGGTAGCTTCGCGATTTCTGTAGCCGATAATGCTGTTTTAGTAATCAGCTCTGTTGGTTATGAAAGCCAGGAAGTAGCTATTGCTGGTAAAACTTCCCTTAGTGTTAGTCTTAACCCTTCTGCCCAAAAGATCGACGAAGTGGTAGTGATTGGTTATGGTACTGCTTCCAAGCGGGACTTAACTGGTTCTATTACAAAATTGAATGGTCGTGAAGTATCAGACAAACCAAACGCCAACCCTGTTGCTTCACTTCAAGGTAAAGTAGCTGGTTTGCAGGTAGTTAACTCTGGTAAGCCTGGTCAAGAGCCTGATATTCGTATCCGTGGTACAAACTCTATTGGAGGGGCAAAACCTCTTTATTTGGTAGATGGTATCTTCAACGACAACATCAGTTTCTTAAACCCTAACGATATAGAGAGCATTGAGGTTCTAAAAGATCCTTCTTCTCTCGCCATCTTCGGGGTACGTGGTGCTAATGGTGTAATTGCTATCACTACTAAGAAAGCGAAGTCTGGTCAAATGAACATCAATTTCAATAGTTCTTTTGGACAGTCTAGTCTGGTAGATAAAATTAAAATGGTAGATGCTGCTCAATTCAAGCTTCTCTTCCAAGAGGAGTTGAGTAATATTGGAGCTGCTCCATTTGATTTTAATCCTTGGGGTGCCAATACTGATTGGGTAGATGCGATGACTCAAAAAGGTAGCATGAACAGCACTAATCTTAGCTTGTCCAGCGCAACTGATCGCAATCGTTTTTATATGAGTGTGGGTACTTATAATGAAGAAGGTATCGTGAAGCACGAAAAACTTTCTCGTATCACCCTCAACATCAACAATGAAGTAAAGTTGAGTGATAAGTTCAAGGTTGGATTCAGCATGAGCGGTATTCGTCAGCGTAATCCTTATAGTCATTCCAGAGGATTACTGTACAATGCTCGTCGTGTGTTACCAATTACGCCTGTTTTCAATTCTCAACGTAACGCCTATTACAACCTAGCTGTTCAGAGTGGTCAGATGACAAATCCGGCGATGGAGTTGAATAACAACTGGGACAAAGAACTTACCTATGAAAACCGTATGGTAGGTAATGTGTTTGCAGAAATTAATTTCCTAAAGAACCTAACGCTTCGTTCTACGTTCTATGCTGATATGAGCAATGTAGACAGTCGTACGTACACTCCATTGGATAGCACTTATGATCCTATCACAAACAAGGTTTCTCTTCACAATGGTTATCTTGTTACTGCGGTTTCTCAGAGCAACCAACGTTGGAATAAGTTTCAACAGGATCATATCCTGACATACAAGAAAAGTTTTGGAGATCATGGTATAACTGCAATGGGTGGTTTCACTACTTATTACAATGATTATCGTGGTCAGTTTGGATCCGTTCGTCAGTCTTTGACCGGCGCCGCTATTCCTAATGACAAACGTTTCTGGTATATTGATAACGGTTTCGGAGACAGAAGTACTCGTGTTTCTTCATCCGGACAATCAGAAAGAGCTACTGTTTCTTCACTGGTTCGTTTATTATATAACTATCAAGGTCGCTACTTATTGAACACTTCATTCCGTCGCGACTATTCTTCTGCATGGCGCCAAGATTATGGCAACCAAGGACAGAATTTCTGGTCTGTGGGTGCTGCTTGGGATGTTACCAAAGAGGAATTCATGCAAGGACAATCTTTCTTCAATAACTTAAAGTTGAAAGGAAGTATCGGGGTATTAGGGGTTCAAAATACCTATGGCTTTGATTATCCTGCATACCCTGCTTTATCAACTTCTGGATCTGCGGTATTTGGTGATTTGATTGTTCCAGTGTTTGTACAGAATTATCTGGACGACAAGAACCTTCACTGGGAAACTGTACACAGCAAAGAGGTTGGAGTGGAATTTGATGTCTTTAAGCGCAAATTGCACGGAGAAGTTGTTTACTACAACAAGGAAACAAGAGACCTGTTAGCCATGATCGATGCGGGTGGTGGACGTTCCACGCTGACCAACATCGGTAATATGCGCAACAAAGGTTTTGAACTGTCTGCTTCTTATACTACACAATTGACAAAAGATCTGAACCTGAGCGTTTCTGCTAACATGACCACTTTTGATAACATGTTCTTAAACTCTCCTTTCAAATCTTTACCTGATGAACAATTCCCAAGTTTGACTTTGGCTGGAAATCCTATTGGTTTCTTCTATGGTTACAAAGTAGCAGGTGTCTTCCAAAGCTATGCGGACAAATTAGCTTACCCAATTATGAATTTGGGTAGCAATTATGGTCCTGGAGATTTCAAATACGAAGATCTTAATGGCGATGGTATTATTACCAGCGATGACCGCACTATGATTGGTAACCCTACTCCTGATTTCATCTACGGAGGTAATGTAACTGTACGTTACAAAGGATTTGACCTTGGAGTTGATGTACAGGGTTCTTACGGAAATGAGATCTACCGCTACTGGGGTAGTTCTGAGCTTCCTTATACTAAGTACAACTACCCTGCTTTCAAAATGAATCGTTGGCATGGAAAGGGTACCTCTAACTGGGATCCTATTTTAGCCGATGATCATACGATAAATCGCTTGCCTTCTACTTATGGTATAGAAGATGGCAGCTATTTCCGTATCCGTAACCTGCAAATTGGATATGATATTTCTGCAGACGCATTGAAGAAAGCAAACATCAAGAGTGCCCGCGTATTTGTAAACTTCCAAAACATGAAAACTTGGAAGAACAACTCTGGTTATTCTCCTGAATTTGGAGGCTCTCCTACCAGATTTGGTAACGACGTAGGTAATGATCCAATTGCTGCTGTCTTCTCGGCTGGTATTAATGTTAATTTCTAATCGATGATAAAAAAGATAACCATGAATAAAGTAAAACAACTTGTAATCATCGCCCTGTTTCTGCCGATGCTGGGTATGGTGGGAGGATGTAAGAAATTCCTCGACCGTAAACCACTTTCTGCATCACTTGAGGATTTGAACCAGGGTGGTTTAGAAGGTCAGGTATTTGGCCTTTATGGAGCATTCCTTGACAGGGGTGGTTCTTATCACGGATTTAGTAGTATCCCCTGGTTCGCTTTGAACTCTTTCCGTGGTGATGACGCCATGAAAGGAAGTTCAAATGCAGACGGAGCAGACTGGGGCGTTGTATATGACCAATTCCAATATCAAAAAGCACACTGGTCTGCTTCTATTTATTGGGATCAGAACTACAACTTGATCAATAAAACCAATGCAGTATTACAGACAGCTGACTCCTTAAAGCTAACTGACCCTGCATCTATGGTGAATATTGCTGAAGCTAAGTTTTTCCGTGCGTTGACTTATTTCCAGTTAGTTCGTGTATTTGGAGAAGTACCTAAATTAACTTCTCGTATCTACACTCCAAACGATGCGAAAAAAGCAAAGTCTTCAGTAGCAGAGATCTATCAGTTAATTGATAGCGATCTTGAAGCTGCAGTACAATTTTTGCCTGAAAATTGGAACAATTCTGCCGGAAACAGTCGTTTCCCCGGTCGTTTAACTAAGTATTCCGCTATGGCTTTATTGGCCAAAGCTAAATTGTATCGTCAGAGCTGGGCTGCTGCTTTAGCACTTTGTGAAACTATCATTACCTCTGGTAATTATTCGCTGTTGTCTAGCTACAGCAACAACTTTAAAGTGGCTGGTGAAAATGGTAAAGAGTCTCTATTTGAAATTCAAGCAAGTGTTGGAGCCAATGGAGTTCCTAACAATGGGCATGAATACGCACTTGAGCAAGGTGTTCGTGGTTCCGGATCCTGGGATTTAGGATGGGGATGGAACACTCCAACTCCTGAACTTGAGGCTTCTTTTGAAGCACAAGATCAACGTAGAACTGCTACCATTCTTTACTCTGGTCAGGATGATGGTTATGGTAAAACAGTACCTGCATTCCCCATTGTTCCTCGTTTGTATTGGAACAAGAAAGTTTACCCAGAGCCTGCAATGCAAGCATACACAGGACGTCGCTCCAATACCTGGTTGAACCACGTACTTATCCGTTACGCGGATGTATTATTGATGGCAGCTGAAGCGGCTAATGAAACTGGAGCTTTTGCAAAAGCAGCAGGATATACTAATCAGGTTCGTAGTCGTGCAGGTCTTGGCAACTCTTCAGCCACTGATCAAGCAACTTTGCGTGCTGCTATCAAGCAAGAGCGTAAAGTGGAGTTTGCAATGGAAGGTGAGCGTTTCTTTGATCTGGTTCGTTGGAATGACGCAGCCGCTGTATTAGGAGGATCAGGATATACGCCTTGCCATAAATACTATCCGCTTCCACAGTCAGCTATTGACTTTGCTGGTGGAGTATTAGTTCAAAATCCGTGCTGGTAAAATTTTTGTCAACACTTAAATATTAAAGTAAAATGACTAATAAAAATTTCATCAGGAACGCTTGGGTTGCAGTCTCCGCTGTTCTCCTTCTTGCTTCCTGTCAAAAAATGGATAAGCCTGCTTTAGGGAATTATCCAACAGATGCCAATGAACCAGGCGGTCCATTGGCATTCTATGTTGCCTTTGATGGTACTACCACTAATCCGTTGATGAATGCAGTGGATAGTATTCGGGCTTCCTTTGCCGGGGATAACCCATTTACTACTATTGACGGAGCACGTGGTAAAGCCGTTCAAGGGGTAAACAAAACATACATTAAGTATGCAAAGCCTAATGACTGGGCACAAAAAGCGGCAAGCTTTACCATCTCTTTTTGGTATAAAGGAAATGGACAAACTAAAAACAATGCCGGTGGCAATGGTCCTGAGCACGTAATGAGTTTGCCTTCCTCTAATGGACACTGGTCAGGTTCTACCTTGTTATTGTTCCTTGAAGGAGATAATAATGCTTGTGCCATTAAATCCATGTTTGCCGATAAAACGGTTGCCGATACTTGGATGACTTGGGAAGGAGGAGCTTCAATTCCTGGATTGATGAACAATACTTGGAAGCATATTGCTCTTTCGTACAATGCAACTAATAGCACTATGACCTTATATGTAGATGGTGTTGCTAATCCATCAACTAGATCTTGGGGTAATCATGGTGGTATAAACTTTGATAACAATAAAATAAAGGAATTACGCGTAGGCGTAGGACCTTCTGGTAATCTAAACGGAGACGACTGGTTGGCTGGCACCTTCAAAGGAGGCCTGGATCAGCTCAGATTGTACACCACAGCCTTAACCGCTGCTGAAGTACAAGCTTTGTTTGCAGCCCGCAAGTAATCAAAGAAATATTTTAAAAAAGGGACCAGCATTTTTGTTGGTCCCTTTTTGTTTTTAGACCTACAAGAGCCGAACTTTACGCTATGGTTTCTCTAATACGCGGGCAGTATTTTGCCTGGATTTTCCTTTCGCTTTTTTTGCTTGCCTGCAATCAGAAAAAGACATTATTTTCTACCGTCAGTTCTTCGGCAAGTGGCATTGAGTTTGTGAACCAGCTGCCTGAAAAGAAATTATTTAATATTTTATATTATCTATATTTCTATAATGGAGGGGGAGTAGCGGTTGGAGACATCAATAAAGATGGCTTGCCGGATATATACTTTACTGCTAACTCAAAAGGAAATAACAAGCTCTATTTGAATAAAGGAGATTTCAAATTTGAAGATGTTACCGATAAAGCCGGGGTTAAGGGATTGGCAGATTGGTCTGCCGGAGCCGTAATGGCAGACGTAAACGGAGATGGTTGGCTGGATATTTATGTTTGTGCAATCAGTAATCAATTTGGGTTAAAGGGGCATAACGAACTTTACATCAATAAAGGTGATGGAACCTTTGTGGAACAAAGCGTAGAGTTTGGATTGAATTTTTCAGGACTTAGCGGCCAGTCTGCTTTTTTTGATTATGATCGAGATGGGGATTTGGATTGTTATTTAGTGAATCAGTCTTATCATCCGCACAGCAATGTAGTAGACACATCTTTTAGGAACAGATACGATAGTATAGCAGGCGATGTGTTGTATAGAAATGACCTTTCCACAACGGGTCGCTTCACTAATGTAACCAAAGAAGCAGGAATATATAATAGTAAATTAGGTTATGGGCTAGGGCTTGCAGTAGCTGACATCAATCAGGATGGGTGGGACGATATTTATATCGGTAATGATTTTCATGAAAACGATTATTACTACATTAATCAAGCAAACGGAACATTTAAAGAAAGCGGCGCTAATCATTTTCGTCACTATAGCCGTTTTAGCATGGGTAATGATGTAAATGACTATAATAATGATGGTCAGCCTGATATTATAACCGTGGATATGTTGCCTCCAGATGAAGCTACACTTAAAACTTATGGAAGCGACGAGAATCAAGATATTTATAATCTCAAACTAATCAGCAACGGATATCAACATCAGGTTTCCCGTAATTGCTTGCAGCGAAATAACGGGGCAGGTGTTTCTTTTAGTGACAACGCATTGATGGCAGGAGTTTCTGCTACAGATTGGAGCTGGGCGCCGCTGTTTGCGGATTTTGATAATGACGGGAAGAAGGATCTTTTTGTTTCCAGTGGAATTGTAAAAAGACCAGTGGATTTGGATTATATCCGCTTTGTATCAGACCTCAGCATCAATAAAGGGTTAGATAAAACAGACAAGTACGATCAGGAGGCTATTGAAGCAATGCCCGATGGAAGCAGTATTCCTTATTTTTTTCAAAACAAAGACGCTTATTCATTTACCGATGTAAGTAAGGAATGGGGTACCGGTAACATGAAAGGATATTATAACGGGTCGGCCTATGCAGACTTGGACAATGACGGCGATTTGGATATGGTAATAAACGCCATCAATGCGGAGGCTGTTGTATTACGCAATACACTAAACAATAAAAAATCAATTACTGTTTCTTTGCAAGGGAATGCGCCAAATACATTTGGGTACGGGGCTAAGGTTTATTTGTACAGCGCAGCGGGTTTGCAGTATCAGCAGCTTTCTCCTTCGCGAGGCTTTCAATCGTCTGTGGAACCACGTTTGCATTTTGGAACAGATTCTCTAGCTTTCATTGACAGCGTGGTAGTGGTATGGCCCAACCAACAGTATCAAACGCTTACAAAAGTATCGACTGGCACCACGTTGCAACTTCAACAAAAAAATGCTACAGGACAGTTTGATTACAGCAAATGGAATCCTATCCGTGAGCTCCCTTATGAGAAATTAGATCAAGCTGCCTGGAAACATCAGGAAAATGAATTTATAGACAACAACAAACAATACCTGATTCCTCATTTTATTTCTACCAGAGGACCAAAGATGGCCGTTGGAGATGTAAATGGAGACGGACTAGATGATTTGTTTGTAGGAGGAGCTAAGGAACAACCAAGTGTTTTGTTGATACAGCAAAGAGACGGCCAGTTTGTGAAAGACAATAATAAAATATTTGAATTGGATAATGCTCAAGAAGATGTAGACGCTGTTTTTTTTGATGCCGATGGCGACAAGGATCTTGACTTGTTGGTAATTACTGGTGGAAATGAAATATTGAAGCAAGGGAAAGAAGGAGAGGATCGCATATACCTCAATGATGGGAAAGGACATTTTACCAAAAAGGAAATAGCATTTCCTATTCAATACGAAAGTAAAAGTTGTGTAGCCGTAGCGGACGTTGACAAAGACGGCGATATTGATTTTTTTGTGGGCAATTTTGCCAGCCCTACTGGATACGGCCAGCCTACACATTCTTTTCTTTATCTCAATCGGGGAAATGCTCAGTTTGATTTAGCCACATCCAATACTATTTTCTTGCAATCGCAGGGTATGGTAACAGATGCGGTATTTACGGATCTTAATGGAGATAGCTGGCCTGATTTGGTGTTGACGGGGGAGTGGATGCCAATAAGAATATTTTATAACGAAAAGGGTCGATTTGGGAAACCCGTGGATTTGCCTGCTTCTACAGGTCTATGGCAATCATTATACGCCAATGATGTGAATGGGGATGGCAAGACAGATTTATTGGCAGGAAATTGGGGGCATAACAGTAAGTTATTCGCAGGAAAGTCCTCGCCTTTAAAACTATATGTGAAAGACTTTGACAATAACGGTTCTATTGAGCAGGTGATGTGCTACACCATTAATAATAAAGAGTATCCCTTTTTAGCGAAAGACGAATTGGAAAGACCGCTACCGGTTTTAAAGAAAGGGTATCTTAAATACGGGGAAGTAGCAGGTAAAACCGTACAATATATTTTTGATGATTTATTTCAAGGATGCGTAGAATTAAAAGCAGAAGTGTTGGGGTCCAGTCTATTTACTAATAATGGAAAAGGAACTTTTACACGCAGTGAACTTCCTGCCGCTTTGCAGCAATCTCCTCTAATGGCATTTACAACTTATGAGCATGCTTTCATTGGAGCAGGAAATTACTACGGTGTAATACCTTATGAAGGACGCTATGATGCGCAGGTGCCAGTATTGTTTTCTTATAAGGCAGGTAGTTTGCAGGAAACTCAACAATTCTATAATGTAACTTCAGAAGTACGTGACTTGCAATGGATCCAAACGGCTGGGGGAAGAAACACGCTGGTGGTTGCCTCAAATAATGCTCCCTTACAATTCTTACGCAAAAAATAAACAATATGAAAAAGCTTTTTATTTCCTTGCTGCTAGTATCACTGATCGGTGCTTCTTGCAAACAACAGGCCTCGTCGGATAAAAATCCATTTGACGATGCGATTCTTTTTGCAAAAACGGTAAAGGAATTAAATAACGTGGTCTTGCAAAATAATTTTCCTCCAATCATTGCCAGCCGTAATTATACTTATGCGGCTATTGCTGCCTATGAGGTGGTGGCATTGTTCGATTCCAGATATACTTCCATGGCTGGAACAATTACACATTTGCCTGCATTGCCTGAACTAGATACAGCAAATGTAAATCACCAGTATGCCGCTTTATTAGCCTATTGCAAAGTGGGGCAGGCGGTTACTTTTCCGGAGGGCAGTATGAATGCCTTTGTTCAATCACTCGACTCAATGGCCAGTGCATCGGGGATGTCTGATCAAGTTAAAAATGCTTCTGAAGAACTAGCACAAAAAGTAGGGGCACATATTCTTGATTGGAGTAAAAAGGATAATTACGCAGAAACCAGAACGGCGGAACGATATCAGATCAAATTAGCAGATGAAGGTCGCTGGGTGCCTACGCCCCCTGCTTACCAACAAGCCTTGGAACCACATTGGAATGAAATACGCCCGATGGTGATGGACAGTGCTAGCCAATTTACTCCTCCTCGACCGCTGGCATATGAAATGAAAGATCCCAATAGTCCTTTTTATAAGGAAGTGTTGGCGGTTAAAAATGCCGGGGATAGTCTTACCGAAGAACAAAAACATATTGCTGAATTCTGGGATGATTTGGGAAACAGAACTATGGTAGAAGGCCACGTAATGTTCACTGCTAAAAAGTTTACACCTACTGGTCATTGGATGAATATCGTGGGAATCGCTGCACAGCAAGCAAAGGCCGATTTTAACACCACTGTTTTTGCCTATGCCAAAACGGCTATAGCTATGTTTGATGCCTTTATTCAATGTTGGGATGAGAAGTTTCGCAGTAATTTGGTTCGTCCGGAAACAGTAATCAACAAGCACATTGATCCGGAGTGGAGGCCTTATTTGCAAACTCCTCCTTTCCCAGAATATACTTGTGGTCATAGTACGGTGTCTGCTTCAGCAGCAGAAGTGTTGACCAGCGTATTTGGCGATAATTTTGTGTACACGGATACTTCAGAACTGGAATTTGGAATTAAGAACCGTTCTTTTAGTTCTTTCCGTGCTGCTGCTCTTGAGAACAACTGGGCTCGTTTTTATGGGGGCATTCATTATCATTTTTCCTGTTTGGTCAGTACTGAATATGGCAAGAAAGTGGGGGAGTTGGTGGTAAATAAAATCAAGGCTAAATAAAGAATGAGTAACATTAAATTAATTGCGTCACTATCTTTTCTGTTTTTGGTTTTTGGTGTTTGTAAAAAAAAGGAAAAGGATAGCACTCTTCCTGCCAGTGTTGGATCGGTAGAAGCTTGGATAACTAAAGCCAATGGAACTGTACTATTTGAAAAACAAACGCCTGCGATTCAAT
>Ga0194120_10005203_pt1 | contig 19351 bp, 22 predicted proteins | sample TA2MahCa65mmetaG_FD_148642 | JGI IMG/M metagenome (GOLD analysis project Ga0194120, IMG submission 148642) | Freshwater microbial communities from Lake Tanganyika, Tanzania - TA2015019 Mahale Deep Cast 65m | ecosystem: Environmental > Aquatic > Freshwater > Lake | place: Tanzania: Lake...
GCCTCGCGCGGGGGCGCGGCGGCCACGGGTGCCGCCGGCGGCGCGGCCACCACCGTCGTGGTGCCCGGGATCAGCAGCTTGCGGCCGATGCGCAGCGTGGCCTTCTCGGTCAGATCGTTGGCGGCCAGGAGGGCCTTGAGCTTGACGCCGTAGCGCCCGGCGATCGCCCCGAGGGTGTCGCCCTTGGCGATGGTGTGTTGCCGCGGCGCCTCGACCCGCGCCGGGGCCGCCGGGGCCACGGGGGCCGCGATGGGCGCAGGCACGGGCTCGGCTCCGGTCAGCGTGGTGGTCTTCTTGGCGGTGGGGTGCACGAACAGCACGACGCTCACCGAGACCGTCAGCGCGAGGGCCAGCACGCCCAGGACGAAGCGGCCGACCTGCTCCTCGCGGCGCCGCCGGGCGCGGTACTCCTGCAAGTTGGCGTGCGTGTAGAGCACCGGCTGGAACTTGAGGACTCCCAGGCTGTCGCCGGACGGCGTCACGGTGCCCACGGGTGTGAGGGTCTCGCCGGCCGCGATTTCGCGCACCTGGTCGGCTCCCTCGCCAGGGCCCAGCAGCACGCGCCAGCCCTTGACCAGCTTGTCGGTGAGCTCCCGGCGACGGCGGGTGAGGCCCCCGAGGTTCTGCGGCGCCGTGGCCGCGCCGCCTTCGGCGTAGTGCAGGGTACCCACGGCCGGGGCGGCGTCGTCGGGTCTGGTCATCGGGTCGTGCAAAATATGGGCCTCCGATATTGCTGCGTGCAGGAACTTGGACTAGTCGCTGATGGCCATGAGGAACTCGCGATTCGTCTGGGTCCGCGCCAGCCTGTCGGCGATGAATTCGGTGACTTCGGCGGTGTCGCCCGCCTCGAGGGTCTTGCGGAGCGTGCGCTCCTTGCGGATCTCGTCGGGGCTCAGCAGCAGTTCTTCCTTGCGCGTGCCGCTGCGCTTGATGTCGATGGCCGGGAATATCCGGCGGTCGGCGAGCCGGCGATCGAGGTGCATCTCGGAGTTGCCGGTGCCCTTGAACTCCTCGTAGATGACGTCGTCCATCCGGGACCCGGTCTCCACGAGCGCAGTGGCGATGATGGTGGGGCTGCCGCCCTCCTCGATCTTGCGGGCGGCGCCGAAGAAGCGCTTGGGCCGCTGGAGGGCGTTGGGGTCGAGGCCGCCCGAGAGCGTGCGCCCCGACGGCGGGATGACGTTGTTGTAGGCCCGCGCCAGGCGGGTGATGGAGTCGAGCAGGATGACCACGTCAGCGCCCACCTCGACCTGCCGCTTGGCTTTCTCGGCGACCAGTTCGGCGACCTTGATGTGGTGATCGGCCAGTTCGTCGAAGGTGGAGGCGACCACCTCGCCCTGGATGGACCGGCGCATGTCGGTCACTTCCTCGGGGCGCTCGTCGATGAGCAGGGCGATCACCTGGATCTCCGGGTGGTTGCTGGTGATGGAATTGGCGATTTGCTTGAGGATGGTGGTCTTGCCGGCCTTTGGCGGCGAGACGATGAGCGCCCGCTGGCCCTTGCCGACCGGATTGAACAGGTCCATCAGCCGCATCGAGATGTTCTGGGTGGACGTCTCGAGCTTGATGCGTTCGCACGGGTAGATGGGCGTGAGGTTCTCGAACGGGATGCGCCGGGTCGCGACGTCGGGCGAATGGCCGTTTACCGCGGTCACCCGGGTCAGCGCGATGTACTTCTCGCCCTTCTTGGGCGGTCGCACCAGGGCCTCGAGGCTGTCGCCATTCCACAGATCCCAGCGGCGGATCTGCGCCTGCGAGACGTGGATGTCATCGGCCGAGGGGAGGTAGTTAGACACGCGGATGAAGCCGAAGCCCTCGGGCAGGATCTCGAGCACGCCGCCGGCCGGGAACTGGTCGGGGCCGTCATGCGCCCCCTCGTGCGCCTCGAGGATGCGATCGACCAGGTCCTGCTTCTTGTGGCGGCGGTAGTTCTGGACGTTGAGGCCGCGGGCGATCTCGTAGAGTTCGGCCAGGTTCTTGGTGCCCAGGACGTCGCGATCCAGCACGGCCGATGCGCTCTCGGCCGTGGCTTTCTTCGCGGCTTCTGCCATAGGTGCTGGTGCGGGTAGTCGTGCCGGAGCGGAGCGACCATGCGCTCAGATCCCGGGACCCGGCCATGCTATCAGCCGTTTAAGCGGGCGTCAAATCCCCTAAGGCCCGCGCCAGGCCATACTCCGGGCGATCGCCGGCAGCTAGAAGCCGAGGATGCGGGCGATCCCGGCCAGGCGCGTCCGGATCGCGCCGCCGCCGGCCGCTTTGGCGGGCTCGAGCGATTCGTCGAGGTACGGATCGCACGCTCCGGCGGTGCCCTGCTTGAGCATGCGGCGGATGGTGATGGCTTCGTCCCGGCGAGGCAGGGTCACGCGCCGCGTCGTGCGCCCGGTGGGGCCGTCGTCTGCCATGAGATGCTCGCGGATGTACGCCCGGACGTGCGTGATCTGCTGCTCCTGGCCGGGCAAGAACTCGAGGGCGACGACGCGGGCGTTGCCGCGCACTTCCCAGTTGCCCCGGAGCGCCACCTCTATCTCGCCGAGCCTGAACCGGGCCTCGTACGGCTCCAGCCCGAAGTAGGGGATCGGCCGGAACAGCACGGCCAGCATGCCGCCGGTGCTCAGGTTGGCCACCGTGCCGCGCACGGGTACCGCCGAATCCGGCGGAATCAGGTCGACCGGCAGGTTGCACTTGATCCGGGGGTGCTTGCGGCGCTCGCGTCCTTCGTACATATCCCTAGCCTGCCTCCGCAGGGGCCGGCAGGCTAGGACTTATCTCACTGCTTTGCGCTACAGGAGGACGTCGAAGGCCTTCTTAGGGAAGCGAAGCGCGACCTCGACGCGCATGGTGCCGACGATCGCGTACCGCGTGTCGCTTGTGTTCGGCGAGTGGGCAAACAGATCGAGAAACTCGTACTCTCCAGGGGTCGGCTGGGCCAGCCTCCGGCCCCACGTGGCGTTGACCTCGAATTCACCGGGAGAAAGGCCCACCACAGGCCTTCCCGCACCATCCTCGACTCTCACCCTGAGCCTTGCAGCGCGCTTTCTGTTAGGCGAACCCACGACCCTGTCGGCGTCCTGCAAGAACTCGATCGACCGCCCGCCGGCCACGCTCCTCGAAAGGTAGTAGCCCCCGCTCGCCTTGTAGCTGACGGTCGCCTGAGACGAGGTATCGCCGGGCACCATGAAGCGGGTCGAGAGTTCGATGTCGTCGCGCCCCGCCACGTCCACCGCCGGAAGGCGTTCGCCAGCAAGCGTGGCCTCGACGTGACCGGTATCGAAGGTCAAGGCGAGCCAGCCGGCATGGGTGGCTTCGCCCTTCCTGGCCGGGACATGGATCCCGGACTCGACCTTGAAGTAGTTGAGATAGCGCGGAGTACCTTCGACCCTATCGACCGGCTCCACGCGCCAGATTGGTGTTTCCAGAAACGCGACATCCTCCTCCGAGGCCGCAGCCAAGCTCACCAGCTCGATCTCGCCGTAGGCTACGGCGGCTGGGTTGTTCGGCCGGGCGTCGAGGGCCTGCAAGAGCGGCCCGGCGGCACAGCCGGGGGCGATCAGGAGTCCCGCCAGGAGGATGGTATTCGCCGGCTTCGACATGAAATCGTTCCCCCATAGTCGAACGAGTGTCATGTTCCCCGAATGCCGCCGCCCCGTCCTCGGGCCCGCAAGTCGGTGGTCGTCTTCGAGTCATAGCGGCGATCAAACACTTGGCGCTCCTCGGACGCAGGCACGGAGGCCTGCGCCACCGATGCAGCGGGCGGTGCCGGCCTCCGTGCATCCAGATTGCTCGACTACGCCCTGTGGAAAACTCTTAGCCGGCGGCCGTATTAACAAACGGCCCGCCAATTGCTGATTAACGCGCCCTCGTCGCGAAACTACCGAGTGTCGGCCGTTCGGTACTCGACGCTCTGACTGACGCCTGCGCTCCCTGCCGGCTCGGCCGCTCGGCCCGGCCATCGGCCACGGTACGGACCGCCCGTCGGACGACGGGCGCAGCGTGAGGAGCATTGCGCCGCTACCGGGAACGGTGGGCGGAAGAATGTCTCGACGCCGAGCAAGCCGAGTGGCCTGCGCAAGCCCTCGGCACTCACCGCAAGCGCGAAGTGCCCCCAAAAGGTCCCCAGCCGGGCCGAGAGCCGGGCATCGCCAAGGGGGGCATCGGGCCTCCGTGCCGGTGCCGCAATCGGCCCGCCGGCCTCACGCCTTGGCGAGTTGCTTGCGGCTCTCCCAGTCTTGCAGGAACTTCTTGATGCCGTTGTCGGTGAGCGGGTGGTGGTACATCTGCTTGAGGACCTTGAAGGGCAGCGTGCAGATGTCGGCGCCTAGCTTGGCGGCCTGCGCGACGTGCACCGGGTGCCGCACCGAGGCGACGAGGATCTCGGTATCGAAGTCGTAGTTGGCGTAGATCTGCACGATCTCTTCGATGAGGCTCATGCCTTCCCAGCCCTCGTCGTCGATGCGGCCGATGAAGGGGCTCACCAGCGAGGCGCCGGCCTTGGCGGCCAGGAGGGCCTGATTGGAGCTGAACACCAGCGTCACGTTGGTGTGGATGCCCTCGGCCTTGCACTGCTTGACGGCCTTGAGGCCCTCGATGGTGCAGGGCACCTTGACGTAGACGTTTGGTGCCCAGGCGGCGAACTCGCGGGCCTCGCGCAGCATGCCTTCGCTGTCCAGCGACACCGTCTCGGCGCTCACCGGCCCGCCGACCAGGCTCGTGATTTCCTTGATGAGCGACACGAAGTCCACGTCGCCCTCCTTGGCGATCAGCGTGGGATTGGTCGTCACGCCGTCGAGAACGCCCCAGGAGGCGGCCTCGCGGATCTCGGAGAGGTTGCCGGTATCGAGGAACAGCTTCATTGACGCCTCCAAATTATCTTCTAACTAAGGACGCATCAATGTTAGCACGCTCCGCAGAGCGTGCGCCTCGGTGGAGAGCTAGTAGCTGCCGAGGCCCGGAGGAGCGCCGTAGACCGAGGCACCTCCGCCGGCACCCGGTGCGGGCTGCCCGGTGGCCGGTGCGCCGGCGGCCGGCTGGCCGTCCATCTGCACGGTGGCGACCGCGCCGTCGATCTTCATGCCCTTGGCGCCGAACGTGAGGTTCTGGGTCTCGCCGGGAGCGAGTTCGACATCCTTCGGGTCGACCGCGATCTCCGCCAGGGGGCTGCCGTCGTCGGTGAACTGCACCTTGACCTTGCCCTTGAGCGGCACGGTGGTGGGGTTCTTGACCTCGACGAAAGCCGTCTTGGTGAACAGGCCGAGCTTCAGGATGCCGCAGTCGCACTTGGTGACCTTGGCCTCGAGCTTGCCCATCGGCAGCGGCGGATTGTAGGTGGGCGCCGGCGCGGGCGTGGGGGCCACGACCACGGGAGTCTTGTTGAGGCTCGGGCCCTGGGAGGCGCCCGGGACGTTCTGGGTCGGGTCGACGCTTACCAGGTCGACCTTGCCGCAGCCCGTCGCGACCAGCATGCTGACCAGCATGCCGATGATGATGGCGACCTTCCGGCTGAGCACTCTGTCCTCCGTGCGTGGATTGCGAGTCCTACGGAGTTATCGGGGCGGAAGTCCGAGCGTTCGGTAAAGTCGCAGTTAAGTTCGCGGTGGTGGTTCGGTTAAGAGTGGACCGTCAGCTCGCCGGGAATCCGGCCTCCGCCAGCACGGCGCGAAGCTGCTCGGGGTCGCGGCCGCCCTCCAGCAGGGCCACGCGGACCTGCTTGGCCTCGATGTCCACGTCGACTCGCTCGACATGCGGCGCCAGGGCCTGGCGGATGCTGGACGCGCAGCCGTCGCACTTGATGCGGGGAACGGTGAAAACGGTTTCTGCCATCTGTTTCATTTCTCCAGCTTGAAGCCCACCTTGGCGAAGGCTTCCCGGACGGGATCGTAGTCGGCCGGCGCGGCCGACGTGAAGCCGTCCACCTTGTACAGCTTGCGGATACGCTCGCGCCCCTCCGGCGTCGCGGAGAGCTGGAGGAACACCCTCTTGAGCTTCTCGACCAGCGCCGGATCGAGATCGCTGCGCACGGCGATATTGTCCGCCGGGATGGGCTTCGAGTAGGCCAGCACTTTGATCTGATCCCGCTCGGCGTCGCCCTTCAGGAGGTTGGGCATCGTCCAGGCGGCCTGCTGGCCCTGCGGGTCGTTGGCGTAGCACGCGCCGGCGTCCACGCGCCCGTTGAACACCGCCAGTACCACCGAATCGTGCCCGCCCGCGTTGATCACCTGCCGGAAGTCGCGCTCCGGCTTGATCCCGGCATTGAGCAGCATCACCCGCGGGTAGATGCTCCCCGAGGTCGAACTCGGATCGACGAACGCGAAGGTCTTGCCCTTGAGATCGGCCAGCGACGCCACGCCTGAGTCCTTGCGGGTGATGATCGCCGAGTAGTAGGCGCTCTTGCCCTTGAAGAGGGACTTGAGGATCACGCGCGCCCCGGCGCGCTTCTCGGCCAGGACGTAGGCGGCGGGCGGGTAGAAGGCGACGTGCACGCGGCCCGCCCGCATGGCCTCCACCACCCCGGCGTAGTCGGTGGCGACGCGCGGCTCGACCTTCATTCCCAGCTCCCGCGCGAGGAGCCTGGTCACCTGGTCGGCGATGCGGTGGATCTCGCCCGGGTTCTCCCAGGGCGCGAAACCGACCATGAGGGTCGTGGGCTTCACTGCGGCCGCGGCCGGGGGGGCCACCGCAAGGGCCGCGGCGAGGGCAACGGCGAGGCGCAGCGCGCGCATGTCTAGAATGCGCCCCGGATGTGGCGGATGGCCGGCTCGGCTCCCGGGCGCAGCGCCACGTCCACCACGTCGAAGCGCACGGCGGTGGACTGGAGGGCGGGCCCCAGGTACGCGGCGGCCAGGCGTCGCATGCGCTCCTGTTTGCGCCAGGTGATGGCGTCGGCGCCCGTGCCGTAGCGGTCGCCGCGCCGGGTCTTGACCTCGACGAAAACCGTGGCGCGGCCGTCGCGCGCCACCAGATCGACCTCGCCGAGCCGCGTCCGGACGTTTCGTGCTACGATTTCGAGGCCTGCGGCTTCCAGTGCGGAAGCGGCCAGATCCTCTCCCTGCCGGCCCAGGATCTGCCGCGGGCCGGGACGGGGCACGGGTCGGCCCAGGCGCCCGGCGGGTGCCGGGGACCCGGGAGCCCCACGCTCGTAGTTGTTGTCAGGCGAGTTGCGCATGGTTTCGGAGTTCCAGGCCAAGGTCGAAGGCAATCCGCGGCGCCCCTGGCCATGGAGCGTGCAGCTCCTCTCGCTTGCGCTGGTGCTGCTCCTGGCGTCCGGATTGGCCGTACTGCTCGGCGCCGTGCGGATTCCAGCCCAGGAACTGCTGAATCTTATCACGGGCCAGCCGGTCGAGCCAACGGTGCGTACCATCGTCATGGATCTGCGGCTGCCGCGGCTGCTGCTGGCGATCGGCGCCGGGGCCGGCCTCGCCGCTGCCGGGGTCGCGTGGCAGGGGGTGCTGCGCAACCCCCTGGCCGACCCGTATCTCATCGGCGTATCGGCCGGCGGCGCCCTGGGGGCGGGGATCGCGATGGCTTTCGACTGGCGCGGGCCCGCCGGCGCCTCGCTGGTGCCCACGGCCGCCTTCGCCGGCTCCCTCGGCTCCATCGCCCTGGTGTACGTCATCGGCGGCACCGGCCGGATCCGGCTGGAACGCCTGCTGCTGGCCGGCGTGGCCCTCACCAGCTTCCTCTCGGCGATACTCGCCGGCCTGCTGACCTGGCGGGCCGATCGCATCCCGCCCATGCACTTCTGGCTGATGGGTAGCGTCGCGCCGCCGCGCGGCTGGGCCGACCTGGCCCGCGAGGCGCCGTACCTGCTGGTCGGCCTGGTATTGCTCTTCGCGCTCTCGGGCCCCCTCAACGTGCTGCAACTCGGCCCCGACCGGGCGCGCGCGCTGGGCGTCGATCCCCGCATGGCCGAGAAGGCGCTTATCGGCGCGGCCGCCCTGGTGACCGCGGCGGTCGTGTCCACCTGCGGCATGATCGGCTTCGTGGGCCTGGTGGTGCCCCACGTGGCCCGCCAACTGGTCGGTCCCGACCTGCGCCGCGCCCTGCCCACCGCCGCCCTGGCGGGGGCCGCCCTGCTCGTGCTGGCCGACGTCGTGGCGCGGCTGATCGGCGAGGTGCCGGTCGGGGTCGTCACGGCTTTCCTGGGCGCGCCGTTCTTCCTGGCGCTCTTGCTGCGGGGCGACAAGTCGTGAGCCTCCTGTCGGTCAGCAACCTGGTCGCCGGCTACGAGGGCCCGCCGGTGCTGGGCGGCGTCAACCTGGACGTGGCGCCGGGCGAATTCGTCGGGCTCATCGGGCCCAACGGCGCGGGCAAGTCCACCCTCCTGGCGGTACTCACCGGCGCGTTGCAACCGGCCGGCGGGGAGGTGCGCCTGCTCGATCGGCCCCTCGCGCGCTGGAAGCATCGCGAGCGCGCCAAGGTCGTGGCCCACATGCCCCAGGACGCCGGCGAGGACGACGGGTTCACCGTCGCGCAACTGGTGGATTTCGGCCGCACGCCGCACCGCGGCGCTTTCGCCTTCGAGGCCTCCGAGACCGACAGGCGCATCTGCGCCCGAGCGCTGGATCGCGCCGGCGCGGGCATCTGGGCGGAGCGGCGGCTGGGCACGCTGTCGGGCGGCCAGCGGCAACGGGTGCGCGTGGCCCTCGCCCTCGCCCAGGAACCGCTGCTCCTGCTTGCCGACGAGCCCACCACGGCGCTGGATCTCGCCGGCCAGGTCGAACTCATGACCTTGCTGGCCGATCTGGCCCACGGGGGCCTGGGCATCGTGGCGGTGCTGCACGATCTCAACCTGGCGGCGCAGTTCTGCGATCGGCTCGTGTTGCTTTGCGGCGGGCGCGTCCTGGCCGAGGGCCCGCCCGGCCAGGTGATCACCGAGGATGCCATCGCCCTGGCCTACGGAGCGGCCGTGCAGGTGGCGTTCCATCCCCAGACGGGCGCCCCCTACCTGCTGCCGCGGGTCGCCATCAACCGGCCGGCGCGGTCGCGGCGCGTGCACGTCGTCGCGGGCGGCGGGTCCGGCCGGCGGCTGATCCCCGCGCTCTGGGGCATGGGCTTCGACGTGTCGGTGGGCGTGCTCAACGCCCTGGATTCGGACCTGGAAGTCGCCGCCTCCTGCGGCGTGCCGACGCTCGCCGAGGCGCCCTTCGCCGCCGTGTCGCCCGAGAACGCCCGGCTGCTGGCCGAACGCCTGGAGAGCGCCGACGCTATCGTCGTCGCGGCGTGCGATTTCGGCCCGGGCAACCTGGCCAACCTCGAGGCGGTGCGCCACGCCCGGGGGCGGGTGTACCTCCTGGAGCCGCCGCTGATCGAGCCGCGCGACCATGCCGGCGGGGCGGCGACCGCGCTCTACCAGGAGATCAAGCGGCGCGGCGCGGAAGTCGCGACCGAGGACGAACTGCTGCTCAAGTTCAAGCGCGCCACCACGCGCGGCCTCGACGGCGGAACTTTTCCTGTGCGCGAGGCGTAGAACCTGTAGCGCGAAGATGCTAGGGTGAACTGGTGATGCGATTCAGAACGCTGCTGGCCACCGTCCTCGGGGCGGTCGTTCTTGGCCTGGCGACACCTGCGCAGGCCGACACTGGGCGCGACGAGATCCTCGTGCTCGAGCAGTTGGCCCGCGAGCGCGCCGAGGATCCCGACGCCCAGTTCGACCTGGCGATGGGCTACGCCCGCACCCCGGTCCTGGAGAAGGCCATCGAGGCCCTCGAACGCGTGCAGGCCCTGGACAAGGCCTACGCCGACAAGGTGATCGCCCGCTTCGAGCCCATCGCCCAGGAGAACCCCGAAAACGTCGAGGCGCACTGGCGCCTGGCTTTCGCCTACTACGCCAAGGGCCGCGAGACCGCCACGCCGGCGCACGTAGCGCGGGCGCGCCAAGCCTTCGAGGACATCCTGAAGCTCGACTCCCGGCACGTCTGGGCCTACAACTACCTGGCCTACATCACCTACGAGGGCGGCGACCTGCCCGGCGCCCTCGACCTGGCGCGCAGGGCCGTAGAAGTCGGACCCGACAACGCCGTGGCGCACTTCCTGGTCGGCCAGGCGCTGCTCAAGCAGGGCCAGCCCTTCGCCGCGGCGTTCTCGCTGGCCAAGGCCATGCAGCTTCGCAGCGCCGCCGGCTACGGCCTGCCCCTGCCGGCCAGGCCGAATGCCGAGCAGCAGTCGGCCAATCCGGCGCCCTGAGGCCAGTACCGTTGCCCGCGCGTAGGGGCGCGTGCTAGACTGCCCATCCCAACCGTCGGGACGTAGCTCAGCTTGGTAGAGCGCGCGGTTCGGGACCGTGAGGCCGGAGGTTCAAATCCTCTCGTCCCGACTTTTTTCATGAGGCAGGCAGGACGCCAATCTTGGCTGCCGACCCTTGAGAGCATTTCAACATTCGCTTCCGAGTGTCCGAAGGGAAGCCCCCGAGCATTCCATGCCAGGAGCGCGCTCGATCTCGGCGTCTCTACCTCGTCGGCAAGCCGAGGTAGATCGTATTCACGCACTTCGGTCGTCCTGAAAAAGGGATCACGCCGTCGTCGCCGGGTGCTGGCACAGGGTATCGAAGCGCCGCGCGAGATCGGCCAGCGAAATGGCGCCCAAGCGGGCGATCAACAAGGCTTCGGCCTCTTGCAGGGCGCCGTCGAGCTCGGCGTTGACCGCCCGTTCGATGGCGCATTCGGGGTTATCGCTCTCGACGCCGATCGCGAAGAGGTGCGGACCGCCCACTGCTCGATGGATGTCGAGCAGTGTCACGGCGTGCGGATCGCAAGCGATGGACCAGCCGCCGCCATGCCCCTTGTCGGAGCGCACATAGCCGGCCTCGCGCAGGCCGGCCATCGTGCGCCGCACCACTACGGCATTGGTCCGCAGCATCTGCGCGAGTTGTACCGACGTGAACGGCGCGTCGTGCCGAGCCATGTGCAGCAGCACGTGGAGCATGCGCGAGAGGCGGCTGTCGCTTCGCATCGTTGTGTCAGCCTCCGCGAGCCTCACGCGCGAACCACGCGTGAATCAGGCCGCTCTGGAAACAGCGCACCGGAGTCTCGAAGCCGCCCGCCGCGATGATCGCTTCCACCGATTCGGGCGGCACCACGGCGACCTGATCGCCATAGACGCCTTTTGCTCGCTCCCGCGCTTGGGGCGAGAAAGACATCAGCTCGAACCAGACGTCCAACAAGCGGCGCCCCGTCTCGGAAGCCATGTCGCACGCGAGAAGGCGCTCACCAGTTGGCCGCCGGGGCGCAGCCGTTGGGCGATGTCGCGGAAGAAGCCCTGCCGCGCTACGGCGTCGGTCACGAACTGCGAGACGAGAATCGACGTCGCCCCATCGAACAGGTCCGACGCGGGCAGCGACGCAAGATACCCCTGATGTAACCTGCAGCGCGATGCAATGCCCGCCGCCTCGGCCTTGGCTCGGAACGTGCCGAGCATGGCGCCTGACGGCTCGACGGCTGTGAATCGCCAATCGGGATGACGCTCGGCGAGCGGAACGATTTCCGCGCCCGTACCCGAGCCGACGCACAGCAAGTTGGCGTCGGCTGGCATCGATGCGAACGCTGCGTCGAGCACCAGTTGCAACGCTTCGCGCAACGGTGCGAGCGTGCGCCACGTCTCGTCGTACGTGGCAGCGTGCTGGTCGAACATCGCGATGGTGTCCTGAAGCATCCGGCGACTCTCCGTCTCATGTAACTTTCGATGTTTCATGAATCATGCAGCGCTGTTCCAAACTTGTCCAACCATCCCGATATGAATCGTGGATCGGGCTCAGCCGGGCCCGATTCGCCATTTTGGGCCCCGAGGTGCGGGCCGCCAGAGCCAGTAGCGCGAACAGTTTCCGGTACTCGGGCACATGCTTGTAAAATATGATTTACAGCAGTCACGCAACTTGGTACCTTATAAAACATGGTTGACGTCCTCGAGCGACCCCGGTACTGGCCAAAGATCGACCCCTGGGTGGGTGCGCCGCTCATCAAGGTCCTGGCCGGCCAGTGGCGGGTAGGCAAGTCATGCTTGCTGAAGGCTCTTCGCCAGCGGCTGATGGCGCGCCCGGAGGCTCCACCCGTGCTCTTCGTCGAAATGGAACGGGCCGAGTGGGCCCATCTGAACGACGCTGCCGCACTTCTCCGCTGGGTCGCCGAGGCGGCGCCAGGCGGCCCCGCCGTCGTCATGATCGACGAGGTGCAAGAGATCCGCGAGTTCGACGTCGCGCTGCGCAGCCTCCTGGCCGAAGGCCGCTTCGACCTGTACGTCACGGGCTCGAATGCCGAGCTCCTATCGGGCGAAATCGCCTCGCGCTTTGCCGGCCGATCCGTCGAGCTGCCAGTCTTCCCTCTTTGCTACGACGAGTTTCTGACCTTTCATGACCGGCCTGACGACGAGGAGTCTCTCCGACTCTTCCTCCGCTTTGGCGGCCTGCCGTTTCTCCGGCATCTGCCGCTCGAAGATGAGGTCGCCTTTGAGTACCTTCTCGGAGTGGCTCAGACCGCGATCTTCAAGGATGTCGTGACGCGCCACGCCATCAGGAATCCCGATCTGCTAGAGCGGCTCGTTCTCTTCCTGGCCGACAACGTGGGCTCGCCCGTATCGGCCCAGAGCATCGCGAGGTTCCTCAAGTCGCAGCGAACGGCCGCGTCCGTGCCGACCCTCCTCTCTTACGTCGGCTATCTGGAGAAGGCGTATCTGGTGAGGAGGGTCCGTCGCGCTGATCTCGAGGGGAAGCGTTTCTTCGAAGTGGCCGAGAAACACTACTTCGAGGATCTCGGCGTACGGGCCGCCCTGCTCGGCTCGCGAGAACGCGACGTCTCGAAGATCGTCGAGAATGTTGTCCTGGGACGCCTCCTTGCGGACGGCTGGAGCGTTACGACAGGTGACGTGGGCGGCCGAGAGATCGATTTCGTCTGCCGCCGCGGAAGAGAGAAGCTGTATGTGCAGGCATGCTACCTCCTGGCGGACGCCGCCACCCGCGAACGCGAGTTTCGGACCATGCTGGCCATCGACGACAACTACCCCAAGGTGATTGTTAGCCTGGACCCGTTGCTGGATGACCACCGAGGTGTGGCCCATCGCCATCTCCGGGACTTCCTGCGCGACGGCTGGGGCAGCTCGCGCTGCCCTTGAAGGCCTGAGCCGACTCTGTCTGCCTGTCCGTCACCCGGACGTAGCCCCGCGTTTCCCCACCGTGGCTGTGGGAAAAGAACGAGCTCCCTTCTCATCTCGGGAAAGTCGGCTTCGTGCAAGCCGGGTGGTATGTACCCGGTAGCCGGATCGAAAGGAGGGGTCGCGTCCCTACGCCGTTTTCGGCCGGTCAGTCACCCAGCAGGGAAGTTCCATAGTCGTCCAACCAGCCCGATTAGTTCCCTGAGCCAGTCAGGACGCGGATCCTGGCTGAAGGTATGAATTGCACTTTGGAACCTCCGGGGTGCCAAAGTACGTTCGGCTGCCGCGCACGTGCGTTACCCCGCCGGTTCTTCCTCGAAGTCGTCGCTGCCTTCGATGCCGTCGCCGTCGGGCTGGGCGAGAGAACCGGGCCGCCGGGCCGCAACCTCTTCCGCGTACTGCTTTACCCTCTCGGATGGGTGGGCCAGGAAGCGCTCGAAAGCCTTCCTGTGCTTTCGCCTGACGATGCCATCCCAATCGCAGAGCCGATCGATGTCGCTGACCGCCTGCCGGAAGATGAGTTCATCACGCCCGAGCCGCGAACACTCCTTGCACAAGTGCCGTGCGTGCCCCCGCCCGGGGAAGCGCTCGTTGGGACGCGTCCTCCCACAGCACCAGCACCAGTGCCCGCCTGACATCAGTTCGAGCTCCGGCTCCGCAAGAAGGGAACCCGTTCGATCAGTTGCCCTGCAGGCATTTGCTATGGCGAAGTTCCACCTCGAGTGCCGTGCGCTGGTTCGGCGTCGCCACCCTCCGTGCGGTGGACAACATCTTGGCGGCCCCGTAGCTGTAGTGCTTCTCTAGCATGCCGACAACTCGTCTTGCGAAGCGATCGGGGTCTGCAGAGGCCGCCAGCAGGCGATACCATGGCGGCAGGACCTTCTCCCAATCGACTCCGACCTGCCAGGAACCGCCTTCGTCGGCGAAGAAAACGATGTCGTCGAGGCACTCGTCGACGTGATCCAGCAGCCCGAACAAGATGTCGAAGCTCGCGAGCACCGGTCCGGGATCGCCGCTCTTCGCCATGGCCAAGCAGCAATCCAACAGGCGACCGAACTCCGCGATCCAGCCCTTCGTGCCTTTGGACTTCTCCATGTAGTTCCTGGAGTTGACGTTGAAGCTCTCGTAGAACTCACCCGCAAGGCTTGCCTTCTCGAATGCCTTGACGGCGGTCAAGAGGTCTTCCTTCGGCCTGGGTGGCTGGAGAGCCTTGAGGTCCAGGTAGCGCTTCGCAAGGTCGGCAAGCTTCGCCTCGGGCAAGAGACCGAGGGCGTCATCAAGCATGAAGAAGAGGTCCTCGTTTCGTAGTTTCCGCAGGGCTGCACGCAATGTCTCCCGATCGATCCGGTCGCTGCCCGCTTGAATCTTCGACCCGCCCATAGCTGAATCATGAGGCACTCGGCCGGATTGGTCGAACGCCCGGAAGGCTCACGCACGCTCGCAGGCTTGATTCGGGCAACCTCGGTGCTACACTCGGAAACATGGCGTACATGCGGATCACCATTGAGCCGGAGAAATGTGGCGGAGTGCCATGCATCCGCGGGTTGCGAGTGCCGGTCGCGACGGTCGTGAGCATGGTTGCGGAAGGTATGACCACCGACGCCATCTTGGAGGCCTACCCGTATCTGGAGGCCGACGACATCCGGGAGGCGCTGAACTTCGCGGCTGATGCCGTTGCCGAGCGGGAGATGCCGATCATCGAGGCGTCTTGAGGTTCCTCCTCGACGCGTCGCTTTCCCCGAAACTCGGCGCCGGCTTGGCGGCGGCGGGGCACGACGCCATCCACGTCGCCAATCTCGGCATGGCGTCCGCGGACGACGGGCAGGTGATGGACCTTGCGCAGCGCGAGTCCAGGATCTTGCTCGCCGCCGACTCCGATTTCGGGAAGCTACTATTGATGTCGGGTGCGATGGTCCCGTCCGTAATACTCTTCCGCCGCCCGCACCACGAGGGGTCGATGCAACTGGCGATATTACTGTCGAACCTGGAGCGACTGGAGGCCGACCTAGCAGCGGGCGCGTTCATCACGATCCGGGCCGGGCGCATCCGGGTTCGAAAGTTGCCGCTACGGTCCTGATCCGCTCGGCCAAGCTACACTCGTGGTCATCAGTCGAGCAGCGAAGTTCCAAAGTCGTCCGACCAATCCGTTTTGAAATGCGGATCGGGCTCAGCCGGGCCCGATTCGTAGTTTTTGGCGATGGGCCCTTCTGGTGCTCGGTGACATGGGAGGTCCCGGGAGCCTCTCGGCGTCGCGCCCGGGCGGTAACGGATGGTCCTCACCTCTCTCGCCGGTCTGCTTCCGGAGGCGAGATCCGGCGAATCCACGAGAAAGACGTTCTTGGCCGGCTTGACTGCTCTTTAGCGGGGCTCGGAGGCAGGTTTGTCGTTCCGGGGCCGCAAGAGTGGCAACGCGGTGCGCAGTCGCATGCGCGTCAGCGGCGCGAGGGCACCCAGGATGCCGTTGGCCAGGGCCGTGCGGTTCGAAGGCTGCGGGAAGTGGATCTCTTGCAGGACGCGGACCCGCGCCGGATCGGGGATCATCCAGTAGTCGGCCCCGATGGCGTCGCGGTGGCGGATCAGCACCGAGTCGTAGCCCTTCTCGGCCATGTAGCGGTTGACGTAGCGGGTCCAGCGCACGTCGACCAGCGGCGACACCGACGTCCTGCTGCCCGCATACAGGCGGTTGAGCGGGTCCGAAGCGTCGCCCGGGTTGAAGCGCCGCTTCGCCCATGCCAGGAACTGTCGCTTGGCGGCCAGGAAATCGAGAACCCGTCCGGGCTCGATCGCGACCGAATACACGATGCCGTTTCCCGGCCCTGGGTGGGCCAGGTAGGCATCGTCCGCGTAGTTGATCGCGACCTCGGGCTTGCTGCCCAGGTAGATCCCGCTCCCGTAATCGCCGATGTCGCTCGGTTTCAGGCCGCCCTTGCGAATGGCCGGCGCGAACTTCTCCTGCGTGCCATGGTAGGCCAGGCGCCAGCCAGGGCCCAGCGCTCGCTGGTCGCCGACATCCACGATCTTCGAGATGCGCCGGCGGCCAAGCGGGTTGCGATCGAGGTAGCGGCCCACTTCCAGCGCCGCCCGAGCCTTGAGGGTTCCGGCGCTAGCGGCTGCGGTGCCTACAAACTCGGGCGGCCTCGGCCCGAAACCGAAGCGCCGCTTGACGTGCGCCCACATGCCGGCGTTGGCCCGGCCCGAAACCCGCTTGAGCGATGCGGGGTTCACCTTCCGGGCGAAGCGGCTGCCCTGGTACGCGCCGCGGAACGCCCGCCCCGCGCCGCCCGCCGCCGCGAGGATGCCTAAATTGATCAGATCCCCGCCCAGTTCGCGGGCCTGGGCATCGAGATCCTGTGATGTCCGTGCCCGGAGCAGGTCGGCCTCGTTCTTTCCGACCGACAGCAGGAGGCCTCCGGCACCCGCGGCCGCCGACGCCGCGCCCAGCGTGCCGGCGAGGGGCAGCCAGGCCAGGGACGCACCGGCCGTGAACGGGGCCAGCGCGAAGCTTCCGCCCATGAGCCCGAGGCTGCCGATGGCGAGGGCCAGGGAGCCGAACTGCGACGTCTGGATGATCCCGTCCATCGGGTCGGTGGCGAACGTCCCGGCGATCCGCGCGGCCGTCCGGGCGGGATGGCGGACGGAGTCGTACAAGCCGCGCAACGTCGCCCCGACGATCGCCACCGGGTGACGGGCGAAGTCGGCCAGTTGCCGGCCTGCGTGCACCAGGGCCAGCTTGTTGCCCGCCGCCAGCCGGCCGGCGGCCGACAGCTCCAGCCGATCCTCCCCGCGCCTGACGGGCGGGCGCGCGGCGATCGCTGGGCCCGCAACCGGGCGGGCCCGCATCGAGCCGGCGTCTCCTCCTCTGGCAAGGGCCGGCGCAAGGCCGATCGCCATGCAGGTTATATCCGCGACCGGCAGGGCGGCAATTCTTGGGTTCGCGGTAAGGTTGGCTTAACCGCCCTTAACCCGGTCGCCGGGATACGCGCGGCATGCACGGGCGCCGCCCAGCCCGCCCGAGGCTACCGATCTGGTCGCCGCAGCCGGGCCTCGCGCGCGAAGGACCGGAGGATGTCGGGAACCAGGGCGCTCGCCGCCCACGGCACGAGCCACGTCGGGACGAAGGTCAGGCCCGGATCCATGCGCACGCCATACCGCAGCACGGTCCTGCTGTCCGGAAGGGGCCGGAGTTCGAAACGGCCCTCGAGGTCGCGAATGGTTCCCTCCAGACGCTTGAAGCGGGACACCATCTGGGGCCGATCGTTGTGGATGACGTTAAGGACCCAGCGTTTCCCCCATGGCCACGGATACTGCACTTCCGTGTAGTGATGGCCCCAGCTCTCCTTCTCGAGCGTCGCCTCGCTGGCGGCCATACGATCGAATAGCCGGGGGTAGGCGGCCAGATCGCACAGGACGTCCCAGACGACGGTGACCGGAGCTTCCACGACGGTCTCGCTCTGGACCACCTTCATCGTGGCCTTGGCGGTATCCCGTATCCGGACCGTGACGGCCCCTTGCGACTCGGCCCGCCGCTCGTCGGGCGTCGTCTCGAATCCCTGCAGGATGCCGTCATCGAAAGACGTCCGGACGATGTCCTGCTGCTTGCAGCAATCCGGGCGGGCAGCCCATGCCGGCGTCGCGCCGAGCGCGACGGCAAGGAGAGCTATGTGCGATTTCAAGGGTCGGCCTTCCAAGGGTCTTTTACCCGGCCGGACCGCATCTTTGCCGGCTCGGCGTCCAAGCGTCGAGGACTGTTACGTACACCCGAGAGGAACGCTTGCCCGGCCGATGGGGCACCGATCGGCCGGAACATTGGCCAAGAAATCGGCCGATTCTGTTGCCATTCGCTACTAAAATGCTCTAGAATTGCGGGAATTACCCATGCGACAAAATCGGCCAATCGAAACGGTCCAGCGTATCGAACCGGCGCGCCTGGAGTCCCCTCCCGAGCATCTGCTGGACCTCGTGGCGGAACTGGCGGCCGAAACGGCCATTCTGGGCCAAGCGCTCCATAAGCGCACGGCCGCGTACCTCGCCGATCTCGTCCGGCTCATGAACACGTACTACAGCAATCTGATCGAGGGTTATGACACGCGGCCCCGGGACATCGAACGCGCGCTGGTCGGCAACTTCGACGCGGATCAGGGGCGCCGCAACTTGCAGATGGAAGCGGCCGCCCACATGCGGGTCCAAGCCGAAGTGGATCGCCTGGGAGCGGCGGGGAAGTTGCCTGAGCCGGCGTCGGCGGAGTTCCTGAAATGGCTTCATTGCGAGTTCTATCGCGACGCTCCGACGGAGATGCTGAACGTCCAAGGTGCGGGCCGCGACTTCGTCATGGTTCCGGGAGAATGGAGATCGAGGCCGGAGCACGAAGTCGCCGTCGGCCGCCATATCCCTCCCTCGGGCGACCGTGTGGGCGACTTCATGCGTCATTTCGCCGATCGCTACCGCTTCGACCGGATGGGCAAAGCCGGGCGGATCCTCGCGATGGCAGCAGCGCACCATCGCTTCAACTACATCCACCCCTTCCCCGACGGTAACGGGCGCGTGAGCCGCCTGATGAGCCATGCCATGGCGTGGCAGGCGGGGATCGCGGCCCACGGGCTCTGGTCGATCTCCAGAGGCATGGCGCGAGGACTGGAGAGCCGCACGGAGTACAAGCGAATGCTGGACCTGGCCGACTCTCCCCGCCAGGGGGATCTCGGCGGGCGGGGCAACCTATCCGAACGGGCGCTCGTGGACTTCACGGAGTGGTTCCTGCGCATCGCGTTGGATCAGGTTCGGTTCATGGCTGGCCTTCTCGATCTCCAGGGCATGGCCAGGCGTCTCCGGACACTCGTCGCACAGCTCGAGGCTATCAAGCCCGAGGCGGCCGCCATCCTGGAGCAGGTCCTCGTCCTTGGAGAGGTCGAGCGCGGCGAAGCTCCGCGGATAACCAGGCTGCCGGAGCGGACAACCCGGCGTATCCTGGTGGCCTTGACCGACCTCGGTCTCCTGGCCTCGGAGACGCCCAAGGGACCGATTTCCCTCCGCTTCCCGTCGTCGGTCCTGGACGTGCTGTTCCCTCGCCTTTTCCCCGTCGCATAGGACGAACTCGTGCAGGAGCGCGGTGGCAAAGTCGTCCAGCCAGCCCGACCTAGCTCCTGATCATAGGTTGGAGTTTAAGGCGATGCGCGGCGTAACGGCCCGATCTGCGGCTTGAGAGCGGAGGATGGACAAAGGC
>Ga0194120_10005206_pt1 | contig 19330 bp, 17 predicted proteins | sample TA2MahCa65mmetaG_FD_148642 | JGI IMG/M metagenome (GOLD analysis project Ga0194120, IMG submission 148642) | Freshwater microbial communities from Lake Tanganyika, Tanzania - TA2015019 Mahale Deep Cast 65m | ecosystem: Environmental > Aquatic > Freshwater > Lake | place: Tanzania: Lake...
CCGACGAGTCGGCCACCGCGGGGAAGCCGGGCGCCGACGGGTCGGCCGCGGGGAAGGCGGGCGCCGACGGGTCGGCCGCGGGGAAGGCGGGCCCCGGGGAGGCCGGGACCGGAGAGGCGGGTAGCGACAAGGCCGGCGGCGCGGAAGTCGATACGGCGGCCGAGGAGGGAGGGCCGCCAGGACCCGGCAAGAAGCTGAGCGCGGAAGAGGAGCAGGTCGTCAAGGAACTCAAGGCGCGGGACCGCGAGGTGCGGGCGCATGAGGCCGCGCACCTGGCCGCCGCCGGCGGCCTCGCCAAGGGCGGGGCTTCGTACACGATGCAACAAGGCCCGGACGGCCAGCAATACGCCATCGGCGGCGAAGTCCAGATCGACACCAGCCCGGGCAAGACGCCCGAGGAAACCGTCGCCAGGGCCCGGCGCATCCAGGCGGCCGCGAGCGCGCCGGCCCAGCCCTCGGGCCAGGATCGCGCCGTCGCCGCGGCGGCCGCGCAGATGGCCGCCGAGGCGCAGATGGAAGCCGCCGAAGCCCGCCGCGAGGAGTCCGGCGATGGCGCGGGCGGGCACGCCGGCGAGCACGGCGGATCAGCCAGTGGGGCGCCTGGCAGCGGGGCGGCGCAGCTTGCCGGCCACGATGGCCCGAATGGTGGTGGCCAGGATGGCGGCGAGCATGCCACGAAGACTCCCGGCCAGGACGGCCCGAAGGCTCCAGGCCAGGACGGCCCGAAGGCTCCAGGCCAGGACGGCGCACCGATCGGCGGCGGGTTGCGGGCGAGCGCCGATCCCCGGGCCGCGGCCGGACCCAGCGCCGCTTCCGCCGCGAGGTCGACTGGCGACGCCGGCGAGGCCACGGGCATGCCGGCAGGCCCCGACGCGCCTGGCAATGCCGGAGCTCCCGACCCGGGCGGCGCACCTCCGGACACCACCGAGGTGCCGGCAGTCGGCGGTTCGAAGGAGGCCGAGCCTGCCGAGGCGCGGCCGGCCGCGGGGGCGCAGGCCACCGCCGGCGGGAAGGCGGCGCCGGCAGATCCTCACGATCACCCGCCGGCCGGCTGCGAGCCGTGTCTGGGGCAAATCACCAAGCGCGTCGCGACGTACGCGTGATAGGACGGCTCGGCGTCGCTCCGGCATCGCGGCCGGCACGGGCGCCGGTCTGAGCGTTCGCGAAGCGAAGGCCCGACACTATGAGCGCGGCCCCACCCGCTCCATCGGTGGCGCAGGCCTCCGTGCCTGCGTCCGGAAGGCGCCAGGCCAATCAAGCGCCGCCATGCGCCCTCCTCGCCAGGCGATCGAAAAGGCGCGCCGCCTGTAAGCATTCGCCCGCTCCGCTCGTTACAGGAGCGGGAGGGAACCATGCAAACTCTCGTCGACCTTCTCACCACCGTCTCCCGGCGCCACCAGGAGCTCGCGCCCGAGGATGTGCCGGTCGACCTCGGCAACCTCGGCTTCCGCGTGCGGGACGGCCGCGTCTGGGTACGCGGCCTCGGGCGGCTCGGTCCGCTGCCGCTGGCCGATCGCGCCAGGAGCCAGCTACTGGTCCGCCTCGGAATTCCCGAGGGCCATTTCCATCGCTGCCCCGACCCGTTGAAGGAGGCGCAGCTCAAATGGTTCCTGCGAAATGGCGACCACGATCGCCGCGCCTTGGTGCGCACCGTCCACGGCCGCGAGGTCCGGGCGATCCTCGGCAGCCGCTACGCGCCCCTCGACGACGCGTTGGTGCTGCCGCTTGTCGCCGGCCTGCTCGCCGACACGCCGTGCACCGTCGAGTGGTGCGACTTCTCGGCCGATTCCACCCACGTGCGCCTGGTGTTCGAGCGCGACGCCAAGGAGGTGCGGCCCGGAGACGTGGTGAAGGCGGGCATCCACGTGGTCAACAGCGAGACCGGCTGCCGCGCCATCCACATCGACTCGCTGGTCTTCCGGCTCGTTTGCTCCAACGGCCTGGTCCGCAGCGAGCCCGAGTTGCACACCGCCTTCCGGCACGTCGGCCGGCCGGAGCGCCTCGAGGACGCCCTGCGCAAGGCGATTCTCACCGCGCGGTCTGGCGCGGAGGGCTTGCTGACGCGCTTCCAGGTCGCCACCGTGCAACCCATCGGGAATCCCGAAGACTTCGCGGCCAGCCTGGCCGAGCGGCATGGCCTCGCCGAGCCGCGCCGGGACGCCATCGCGGCCAGGCTGCGCGAGAGCGGCGATCTCACGGTCTACGGGGCGGTAAACGCCATCACCGCCGTGGCTCGCGACGAGGCCTCCGCGGAGGCACGGTACCAGCTGGAGCGCGTCGGCGCGGCCCTCCTGGGGACGTAGCCGGCCAAGGCCGCCGGGGGGAAGCGCTCCCTGCCGGGTACGGCTCCCGCCAGGTACGGCTCCTGCCGGGTACGGCACCCGCCAGGTACGGTTCCTGCCTGGTACGGCTCCTGCCGGGTACGGCTCCTGCCAGGTACGGCTCCTGCCGGGTACGGCTCCTGCCAGGTACGGCGCCCGCCTGGTACGGCACCTGCCTGGTAAGGCGCCCACCTGGTACGGCGCCCGCCTGGTACGGCACCTGCCTGGTAAGGCGCCCGCCTGGTACGGCACCTGCCTGGTAAGGCGCCCGCCTGGTACGGCACCTGCCTGGTACGGCACCTGCCTGGTCCGGCACCTGCCCGGTACGGCGCCCGCCAGATACGGCACCTGCTGCCGAGACCTCAGCGGGTGGCGTTGTAGTCTCCTCTCGCTGGACGGTCCCGAGTGCGGTTAAGTTAACCAGAGTGTTTACATCGCGACACGGTTTCGGGTTAGTGGAAGCCGATTTCTCACCGCCGGCGGGGAATTCACACCTATCTTTACCAGCCGGCGGGGATTGATAGAGGTCTTTACAAGCGGCGACCGCCCTCTCGAGAGATCCTGCGGCCCGGGGCCGACGGCGCGCGGGCTCAGGGCCGGCCCTACGACACGATGGCGTCGGCCTCGATTTCCACGCGATGCGCTTGCTCGATCAGGCGGGCCACCTCGATCACGGTGTTGGCGGGCGGAAAGTTGGCGAAGGTCTCGCGATGCGCCCGGCCGACCTCCTCGAGGTCGTTGAAGTTGGCCAGGTAGATGCGCGTGCGCACGACGTCCGAGAGGGAGGACCCGAGCTCCTCGAGGGCATGCGCGATGATCCGCAGGATGTGGAGGGCCTGGACGTAAGGATCGCCGGGGCCCACGATGTGCCCGTCGGCGTCGATGGCGATGGTGCCCGAGACGAAGATCTGGTTGCCGGCCCGCACGGCCCGGCAGTAGCCAAGCTTCGGCTCCCAGGACGCCCCGCTGCTGACTCTCGTACGCTCCATGCCGCGACTCCTTCTCGTCTGCTGAAGCATTCTAGCGAGTCACGCTATTGACAGGTTCCATATTTAGACTTAGTCTAATGCCATGCACGACCCGATCCAGACCCTAAAGGCCCACGGCATCCAGCCGTCGGCCCAGCGGGTGGCGATCGCCGAGTACGTGCTCCAGACCGACGAGCACCCGTCGGCCGAGCAGGTGCTCGCCCGCGTGAGCCCGCATTGCCCGATGGTGTCCCGGGCCACGGTCTACAACACCCTCAACCTCTTCGTCCGCAAGGGCCTGTTGCGGGAGCTCCTCCTCGCCGAGGGCAAGGTGGTCTTCGACCCGCATGTCGAGCCGCACCACCACTTCGTGGACGACGAGACCGGCGCCATCCTCGACGTGCCGTTCGAGGCCGTCGCGGTCGGCTCGGTGGAAGGATTGCCCCACCTCGACGTGCGCGAGGTGCAGGTCGTCATGCGCGGGCGCGTGCGCAGGCATACCCGGGCTTGATGCCCCCTTTTTTCGGCGTGAGTTAGACAACGTCCAATTTTGGACTGATTACAAGGAGGAATTCGAGAATGATCACCGTCGGAGATCGCTTCCCCGACTTCGCACTCAAGGCCGTCGTCAGCATGGCGCCGGGCGAGGAGTTCAAGGAGATCCGCGGCGGGTCCTACCCCGGAAAGTGGCGCGTGTTCTTCTTCTGGCCCATGGACTTCACCTTCATCTGCCCCACCGAGATCCAAGAGTTCGGCCGGCGGAGCGGAGACTTCGCGTCGCTCGGCGCGCAGGTGCTCGGCATCAGTACCGATACCCACTTCGTGCACCTGGCCTGGCGACGCGAGCACCCGGCGCTCCGCGACCTGCCGATCCCCATGCTCGCCGACACCAAGCGCGACCTGTCCGAGGCCCTGGGGATCCTGCACCGGCAGGACGGCGTGTGCCTCCGCGCCACGTACGTCGTGGATCCCGACGGCGTCGTGCGCCACGTCAGCGTCAACGACCTCTCGGTCGGGCGGAACGTGGACGAGGTCCTGCGTATCCTGGAGGCGCTGCAGACCGACGAACTCACGCCCTGCAACTGGCGGCCGGGCGAACCGACCTTGAGCGCGGCGTGAGTACCGGGCCGGCACGGAGGCCGGCCCCACCGGTGGCACATGGCTCCTGCCTGGTTCGCGGCCAGGAGTGCCGGCATCCTCGCGTCCGACGGGTGCCGGCCGAGGCCGACGCCGGGTGGGTGCCGGCCGGGGCCGACGCCGGGTGGGTGCCGGCCGAGGCCGACGCCGGGTGGGGGCCGGCCGAGGCCGACGCCAGTGGGGCCGGCGTCTCTGCCGGCCCCGCCATCACTTTCCCGGCGCCATTGGCGGGGCCCGGACCTAGACGGCCGCCGGTACCTGCGCTGGCTGGATGGCTTCGACCTCGATCTCCAGCGTGACCTTGTCGCCGACCAGGACGCCGCCGGTCTCGAGCGCCACGTTCCAGGTCAGGTCGAAATCCTTGCGATTGAGAGTGCCCCGCAGCGAGAAGCCCGTGCGCGTGTCGCCCCACGGCGACTTCTGCATGCCGAAGAACTCGGCGTCCAGGGCGATCACGCGGGTCGTGCCGCGAATGGTCAGGTCGCCGACGATCCGGTAGGTGTCGCCGTCGATCCGGTCGATCCGCTTGCTCTCGAACGTGAGCTTGGGATGGTTCGCCACGTCGAAGAAATCGGCGCTGCGCAGGTGCTCGTCGCGCTTCTCGTCGCGCGTGTCGAGGCTCGCCGCGTCGATCTCGGCGCTCACCTTCGACCGCGTGACGTCGGCGGGGTCGAGGTCGATCGTGGCGGAGTAGGTCTTGAACTGGCCGCGGACCGTCGACACCATCAGATGCTTGACCGCAAAGCCGACCGACGAGTGCGCCGCATCGAGAATCCAGGCCATCGCTTGTCTCCTTCTCTGAACTTCCGGGTATACTTAGGTGTACTTACTTCTTGTAAGCTACCAATGTGGAGTACAGTAGGTTACCTAATTACGGAAGTCAAGGTACTTACGAATGGATAGCGATAAGAATCGTGTCGTCCTGGGAGACCACGTCTGCCAGGCGTACCACCAGGCGGTCGAGATCATCGGCCGGCGCTGGTCTGGCGCGATTCTCTACGTGCTCTGCTCGCGGCCGAAGCGCTTCTCGGAATTGCGCGAGGCCGTCCCCGATATCAGCGATCGCTTGCTGACCGAACGCCTCAAGGAACTGGAGGACGAGGGCATCGTCCTGCGCGAAGTCAGCACCGGCAGGCCGCTCCAGGTCATCTACAGCCTCACGCCCAAGGGCCAGGCCCTCAAGCCCATCATCGAGGAAATCCAGCGCTGGGCGTCGGAGTGGCACGCGCCGCAAGCGCACCACCACGCGGCCGACTAGCGAGCGCTTCGCTTCGCCCTGCCGGATGACAGCCTCATGGCTCCGCCCACATGACTCCGCCCCGGCACAGCGGCCGGCACAGAGGCCGGCCCCACCCGCGGCATCAGTGGCGCAGGCCTCCGTGCCTGCGGCAGCGAGGCGCTAGGCCATTTGAAGCGCTGCTATCAGCGCGGGACCTTGCCCAGGCGCCGCTTCAGGTCGGCCGGCGGGCTCGTCGCTGCCCGACTCTCGGTCTGGTCGGTGGCCGTCGCCGCGAGCTTCTCGAGGGCAGTGAGGGCCGCCGGGTCGGCATGGCCGATCTTGGCTAGCTCGTACAGGCAGAAGGCCGAGGCCGCCCGCGTGTCGCCGTTGTCGTGACCGAGGTTGCGGATGAGCGCGGGAATGGCCTTGCCGTCGGCCACGCCGCGTTGCGCCAGGGATTCGAGGATCCATGCCCCGTCGTGGCGGATCATGGCGACGGGATCGTCCAGCAAGCGCGTCGCAGGCTCCAGCAGCGCCGGATCCGCGGTCTGGGCCCGGAAGGCGATCCAGCCCAGTGCTGTCGCGGCCGCGCTTCGCACCTCGCCCGCCGGCTCGCCTAGCAGGCCGAGCAACGCGGGCACGAACTCCGCGCCCGCCTCCTTGCGCTTCGCCAGATCGGCCAGTTCGGCCAGCGCAGCGAGGCGCACTCCCGGGACCGGGTCGCCGACCCGGCGTTCGAACTCGGATGTTTCCACTTAGGTAAAGACCCCAGCCATTCTACCTACGGATCCCCTACGTCCGCTACCCGCCAGCCCCACGTCCGGATCTCAGAAGAACCACCTGGCGTACAGCCCCCCGCCCCGGGGCATCGGCCCGAACTCCGATCCGGGAGAGCCCGCACCGGGCAGCCTGCCGGCACCCAGCCGGCCGCCTTACCTCAACCCCTACCTGGCGTTAACCACGCGTAAGTGGTTTCTACCGATAACGGAGCCCAGGAGGAGAGAGAACCACCATGTCGATAGGAGCCATCCGCCCCGCCGCGCGCCCCCGGCCGATAGCCCGGGATGGCGCCAATCCCGCGCCCCCCGCCGCCCGGCCGCTCACCGCCCTCGAGAAGCACGTGTCGTTCTTCGACGGCGACGGAGACGGCAAGATCCGCCTCGGCGAGACGAAGGCCGGCCTCGAATCGCTCGGCGTCAGCAAGTGGATGAGCGGCGCGCAGGCGCTGTTCATCAATTTCGGCCTGTCCTTCAACGTCAACGGCGGGCCAGGATTTACGCTGCGGCTGCACGACATCCACAAGGGCAAGCACGCCGCCGACACGGGCACCTACGACAAGGACGGGCACTTCGTCTCCGAGCGTTACGAGCGCATCAAGACGTTCGACGCCGACAAGTCGGGTTCGCTGTCGTGGAACGAGATCAAGGCGCTCATGAAGGCCAACGGCAAGAACTTCTTCGGGCGCGTCGCGGCCTTCGGCGAGTTCAGCCTGCTGTTCCGCCTGGCCAAGGACACGACCGTCACCGAGGGCGGCAAGCAGGTGCCCGCCCTGAGTTTCGACCGCTTGCGGCAACTCTACGACGGCACGCTCTTCTACCGCCTGGCCGGCAAGCCATTGCCAGACTGGGCGAACCAAGGCCAGTAGGGCCGGCAAAGCTCGGCCAGACCGGGCAAAGCAAGCCCAGTGGGGCCGGCCTCCGTGCCGGCCTCGGCTAGCCCAGCCCGTCGGACAGCAACCCCGCCCGCTCCAGCCGGCGGTAGATGACGTACGACGACGCGATGAGCACTACCGACGCGCCCACGATGAGCGCCATGTACACCGCGAAGTTCCACGGCGGGGGCAGGAGGGCCGTCAGCGTGGCGGCCAAGCCGGCTGCCATCAGGATCCGCCCTCCCAGGCGATGGGTCCGCAGCCAGACCGCCTCGGAGGCCAGCGTCCATGGCGTACGGATGCCCACGAAGAAGTTGCGTTTCACCTTGGAGAGCTGGTTGCCCAGGATCGCGAAGAGCAGGCCCGTCCCCACGATGACGAGGGTGTCGACCCGCAACTGCGGGTCGAACGCGGCGTAGAGCGTGACGGCGTACAGGAAGGCGATGAAGCCGACGATCAGGTCGATGATCAGCTCGTACGAGCCGCGGAACCTGGCGTAGCTGGCCTTGAGCGGATCGATGCGCGGCAGCAGCCAGGCCAGGGCCACCATGCCAGCGGCCAGCAACGGCTGGAAGAAGACCGACCAGAACGTCTTGTCCGCCCAGCGGTCTATCCTTCCCGCCACGTCCCAGTGCATCGGCAGCCGATCGGGCAGGCTCGGGTACAGGGCCGCGCCCGCGACGACCATCAGGGCGACCAGGACGATCTGCAACGGCGGCACGCGCAGATCGAGGGTTCCGTCACGGGCTTCCATGGCTCTCCTCCGGGATCTCGGCGGCCGGGCCTACCCGCCCCAGCCCCACGACGTTCAGGAAGGCCGCCAGAGCGTCTTCCAGGACCGTGGTGTTGATCGAGTAGACGAGGCTCTGGCCCTGGCGCCGGACCTCCACCAGGTCGGCGGCCTTCAGGGCCGACAGGTGGTGGGAGACCGACGGCTTGGCCATCTCGAACGAGTCGGCGATCTGCCCCGCGGACAGATCCCCCTTCGCGAGCATCCCGAGGATGGCTCGGCGCGTGGGATCCGCCAGGGCGGAAAAGACCGCGTTCAAGACCCTCGCCTCCTTAGATATTTAGACTATATTCTAACCCTCTAATAATGGCAAGCCCCCGAAACTTAACCGGGAGACAAGAATTAACACCGCCCTAACGCCGGAAACCCGCGGTATGGCAGTGGTGTCGGTCGGGAGCTACCAGGCGGCGGCGGGGCGGCCGCCGGTCATTCCGGGCGCGGGGGCGCCTCCGGTCGGCGGGCCGGCGCTGCCGCGCGATCGGGCGGAATTCTCGCCGGCCGCGACCTATCAGCCGCCCTTTGCAGCCCCGCAGGCGCAAGCCCCCGTGCAGGCCAGGAGCCTCATCCCGGGCTGGGTGTCGGTCGTGGGGTTCGTCGGGATGTGGGGCATCTGGGGGTTCCCGGCGGCTTTGCTGGGCGCCGTGGGCGTGTGGGCGGTCAACAAGCTGGCCAAGGCGGTCTCGTAGCCCTTACCCTGGCGTCATGATCTCCCTGGAGAAAGTCACGAAGGCCCACGGCAAGCGCTACCTGTACCAGGACGCGTCGTTCCAGATCAACCCGGCCGAGCGCGTGGGCCTGGTCGGCCCCAACGGCGCGGGCAAGACCACACTCTTCCGGCTGATCGTGGGCGAGGAGAGCGCCGATGCCGGCACCGTCACGATCCCCGAGCGCTTCGTCATCGGCTACTTCTCGCAGGATCCGGCCAGGGACACCGACGCCACCGTCCTGGCGGCGGCGATGGCGGGCTCGGGCGACCTCCAGCGGCTCGAATCCGAAATAGAGACCTGCTCGGCCCGGCTGGCCGATCCCGACCTGGACGCGGCCGAGATGGAAGCCTTGCTGGAACGACTCGGCGAGGCGCAACACGAGTTCGAAGCCCAGGGCGGATACGACGTCGAGGCCCGCGCCCAGGTGATCCTGGGCGGCCTGGGGTTCGGGCCGGAGGATCTCCACAAGCCGGTGAGCGCGTTCTCGGGCGGCTGGCGCATGCGCATCGAACTGGCCAAGGTCCTGCTGCGCCAACCCGACGCCCTGCTCCTCGACGAGCCGACCAACCACCTGGACGTCGAGTCGATCGTGTGGCTCGAGGAGTTCCTCGCCCAGTACAAGGGCGCGATCTTCATGACCAGCCACGATCGCGATTTCCTCAACCGCCTGGTGCGCAAGGTGGTCGCGCTGGAGTGGGGCCAGGTGACCGTGTACTCGGGCGATTACGACTTCTACGAGCGCGAGAGCGCCATCCGCCTGGAGAATCTTGAGGCCCAGGCCGAGCGCCAGGAGGCGTTTCTCGAAAAGGAGGAGAAGTTCATCGCCCGCTTCAAGGCCCGCGCCTCGCACGCCTCCCAGGTGCAGTCGCGCATCAAGATGATCGAGAAGCTCGATCGCGTGGAGGTCCCCAAAGAAGGGCGAGCGGTGGACTTCCGCTGGCTGCCGTGCGGCCGCAGCGGCGACATCGTGGCCGATCTGACCGGCGTCTCCAAGGCCTACGGACCCAGGCAGGTGCTCGAAGACGTCGCCTTCCAGGTCAAGCGGCTGGAGAAGGTGGCGGTGCTGGGGATCAACGGCGCCGGGAAGTCCACGCTGCTCAAGATCCTGGCCGGAGAGCTCGCCCCCGATAAAGGCAATTGCCGCCTCGGCGCCAGCCTGCAGGTCGGCTACTTCGCCCAGCATTACGCCGAGCAACTCGATCCGCAGAAGACCGTGTACGAGGCCGTTCAGGAAGTCGTGCCCACGGTCAACCGCGGCGTGATCCAGAACCTGCTGGGATCGCTGCGCTTCTCCGGCGACGACGTCGAGAAGAAGATCTCGGTCCTGTCGGGAGGCGAGAAGACCCGCGTGGTGCTGGCGCGCATCGTCGCCAAGCCCGTCAACTTCCTCATCCTCGACGAACCCACGAACCACCTGGACATGAAGAGCCGCGCCGTGCTCGTCCAGGCGATCCGGGACTTCGACGGGACGGTGGTGTTCGTGAGCCACGATCGCCACTTCCTGCGCGAGGTGGCCACCAAGGTGGTCCTGGTCGATCGGGGCCACACGACCGAGTTTCCGGGCGGCCTGGCCTACTTCCTCGAGAAGTCCGGCAACAAGGTTCCTGGTTCGGAGTACACGCTCCGCATCGGCTGATCCCTAAATTTAAGCTCCCTTTCAGAAAGTGGACGCAAGGGCCGCCTATAACCATTCTTAACATCTGGTTTACCGGTTCTGAGGGAGAGGACACGCAAGGAGTATGGTTCGCCGAACGGCACTGCTGGCCCTTTTTGCCAGTACCTTCGCCGTAAGCTGCGCGCAGCTTGCCGGCACCGGCCTGGTGGCCGGCGGAGCCGATTCCGCCCTCAGATCGCTCGCGGTCGGCATCCCGACCACGCCGGGCGCGCCCGACTTCGGCCAGCAGCCCGTGCTCCAGCAGGATCCCTCGATCGTCGGGCAACGCGTGCCGATCACCTTCATGTACACGTCGGACATCCACTCGCGAGTCGAACCGTTCGCGCAAAGCTTTTACCAGCGCACTTACGCCGGCAAGGGCGGTTTCGCCCGCCTGGCGAGCATGGTCAAGGGCCTGCGGCAGAGCGAGCCCAACCCCACGTTGCTCGACTCGGGCGACTACCTGCAGGGCACGCCGTACTACAACTTCTTCAAGGGTGAAGTCGAACTGCGGCTGATGGACAAGCTCAAGTACGACGCCATCACCATCGGCAACCACGAGTTCGACAGCGGCATGGGCGCCCTTCGGCAGGTCCTGTCCAGCTACCGCGGCCGCGTGGTCACGTCCAACATGACCTTCGCGCCCGAACTGGCGGCCCGCTACGCGGTCTTCAAGGCCGGCAACCTGCGGGTGGGCGTCTTCGGCCTGATGGCGCAGGTAGACGGCCTGATCGCGCCGCCCAACTTCCTGGGCGCCCGCTACTACGATCCGGTGGTCGTGGCCCGGGCCGCCGTCGCCAAGCTTCGCAAGGAAGCCGACGTCATCGTCTGCATCTCGCACGTCGGCACCACGCCGCCCTACTCCGACGAATCGGTCGAGTCGACCAACCACGAGCACGACCAGGAAGACGTGGACGATTTCCACGACGAGGCCGGCACCTCCGAGGCGCCCCAGTACGCCGACGAGAAGATCGCCGCCCAGGTCCAGGGCATCAACGTCATCCTCAGCGGCCACACCCACATGCTCGTGAAGAACCCCAAGGTGGTCCGGTCCGGCAACTGGCAGACCTACATCGTCTCGGCGGGTTTCGGCGGCGGGTACCTGGGCAAGGCCAACGCGGAGATCCAGGACGGCCGGGTCGTCAGCTTCAAGAACGACCTCTTGCCGGTCAACGCCGCCGTGCCCGAAGATCCCGCCATCGCGGCCGACATCGCGCCCTACAAGCAGCGCATCGACGGCAAGCTCAAGGTCAAGATCGGCGAGGCCACCGACGTCTTCAAGCGCTACGGCAGCGCCGACATCGAGTCGACCCTCAACAACCTCATCGCCGACGCCACCCTGGCCGCCACCCGCAAGGTCGCCAAGATCGATTTCGCCATCTCGAGCAGCGGCACGCCCCGCAGCAACATGGCGGCCGGACCGCTGACGCTCGAAGACGCGTTCTTCACCCTGCCCTTCGACAACAAGCTGGCCATCGTACAGGTGCGCGGCGACGTCGCGGCCGAAGCGCTGCGCATCAAGCGCCGGCCTCGCGAGATGAAGCGCCACGCCGTCTCGAACGTCACCTACGCCCTGGTGCCCGGCACCGACCGGATCAAGAACATCATGGTCGGCGGCGAGCCGCTCGATCCCAAGCGCACTTACACCATCGCGGTCACCGACTACATGGCCGAGGGCGGCTCGGGCTTCGCGATGTTCATCGGCGCAAATCGCAAGGACACCGGCATCGTGCAGCGGGACGCCCTGATCAACTACATCCGCGAGGCCGGCCGCATCACCCCGGAGGCGGGCCGCATCAGCCCCCGGTAGCCGGGTCCGCTACTCGGCAGGGTAGCCGGCTCCGCTACGCGGCAGGGTCGCCGGCTCCGCTAAGCGGCCAGATAGCCGCAGATCAGCGCGAGGACGTCGCGCTGGGTCGTCGCCCCGCAATCCGGGCGGGCCAGGAAGCCGATCAGGCTCATCATGTCGAGCGCCCGGGCCGTGTCGAGCCACTGGCCCGGCAACCGGCCGCCCGCCGCGGCAAACGCGCCCAGGAACGGCTCGGCGAAGTCGGGCCCGCTGAGCGTGTAGTGGCGCAACATGTTGGCCACGTCGAAGAGGGACGTCCCCGCGAAGGCGAACTCCCAGTCCAGCAGGGCCGCCACTTCCCACCCGCCAGGGCCGCGGCGCATGAGAATGTTGGCGCCGTTGAAGTCGCTGTGCACCAGGTGGCGCTCAGCCCCCACCGCCCCGACCAGCGGCGCCCGGGCGTCGGCCCAGGCGATCACCCGCTCGGCCAGGCCATCGCCCAGCACGTCCGCGGCGGACGTCGTCAGGACCCATTCGCGCATCCAGCCCGAGTAGAACGCGGGGGTCAGCGGCACCGGATCGACCGGCGACAGATCCTCGGCCAGGAACCCCGGCGCCGCGAATTCGATGCCCTGGAGGCGCGCCAGCAGCCGTCCGCACGCCTCGGCGACCGGCGCGACCTCGCCGGCGATGACGACGTCGTCGGCGCGGACGCCGTCAACCCACTCGTGGACGGCGTAAGGGTGCGGCAGGCGTTCGCAGGAGGAATCCGCGTGCAGCACCGCGGGGATGGGCAGCACCGACCCGAAGCGCCGCGCCAGGGACGCCTCCTTGCCGCACGCGGCGGGATCCCGGGCGTATAGCCGCAGCAGCACCGTCTTGCCGCCCACCACGACGCGGTAGTTCGAGTTCACCAGGCCTTCGGTGACCAGCTCGCAGCTCTCGATCGGCCCTCCCGGGAAGGCCGGCGCGAGCAGATCGGCCAGCAGCGGGGGATCGACCCCGATGTAGGGCATCCGCCGCTCCCAGCCGGTCTTCACACGGCGATCTTACGGCACTATCTTGCGGATGCGATGGTTGGCGGAGTCGGCCACGTACAGCGTGCCGCCGCTCGTGATAGCGAGGCCGATCGGCAGGTTGAAGCGCGCGCTCGGCCCGGTGCCGTTGGCAAACGCCCCGGCCCCGCCGGTGGGACCGGCGCCGGCATGGGTCGTCACGCGGCCGGACGTGTCCAGCTTGCGGATGCGATGGTTGAGCGTGTCGGATACGAACAGGTTGCCGGCCGCGTCCACCGCGATGCCGGTCGGATTGTTGAACCGGGCATCGGCGGCCAGGCCGTCGGCGTACCCGGCCGCTCCGCCCGCCAGCGTCGAGATGGTGCCGCCGGGCAGGATCTTGCGGATCCGGTGGCCCCAGAAGTCGGCCGTGTAGAGGTTGCCGGCCGCGTCGATCGCCAGGCCGTGCGGGCCGTTCAGGGTGCCCGTGCCGGGCGGCCCGTCGGTCGCTCCGGCCGCGAAGGCCGTACCGGCGTAGGTCGAGACGTTGCCGGCCGTGTCGAGCTTGCGGATCACGTGGTTCGAGAAATCCGCCACGAAGACGTTTCCGGCGGTATCGATCGCCAGGCCCAGGGGCGCCGAGAAGCGGGCGCTGTCCGTGGCGGGCCCGTCCACGTAGCCGCCGGTCAGCGGACCGCTCCCCGCCAGGGTCGAGACGGTCGCATTCGGGATGTCGATGTACCGGAGGCGGTGGTTCTGGTCGCCGGCCACCACGTTGCCCAGGGCGTCCACCCGCGGGTAGGCCGGGCGGTAGAACTGCGCCAGGCCCAGGGCGTCGTCCACGTAGCCGACCCCCGCCGCGCCCGTCAGGGTGGCGGTGACGCCGCCGGCTGTCACCATGCGGATCCGGCTGTCGCCGACCTGCGTGACCACCAGGTTGCCCGCGCCGTCCAGGGTGATGCCGTAGGGTTCGTTGAACGCCGCGCCCCCGCCCGTGCCGTTGACCGACGCCGCCGCGCCGCTCCCGGCGAGCGTCGAGACGGTGGGCGCCGCCTCGACCGCATAGGCCGGCGGCGGCCCGGGCGGGGTCAGGAGGCGAATCTTGTCGTTGCCGGTGTCGGCCACCGCCATGCGGCCCGATGCGTTGAGCGCCAGACCCAGCGGAGCCTGGAAGCGCATCTTGAGCGGGGGGCCGTCGGTCGCGCCGGCCGTCCCGTCGCCGCCCACGGTGGTGACGATGCCGTCCCGGCTGACCCGCCGGATGACGCGGTTGCCCCGATCCAGGACGTACAGGTTGCCGGCGGCGTCGTGGCAGACGCCGACCGGATCGCTGAACCGCGCGCCGGCGATCGGGCCGTTGACCAGCGCAGGGGTGCCGTCGCCGGTCAGAATCGACACCAAACCGCTCGGGCTGACCATCCGGATGTCGTGGTAGCCGGAGTCGGCGACCACCAGATTGCCGTAGGGATCCACCGCGAGGCCGCGCGGGGCCAGGAAGCCCTGGGGCTGTCCGACGCCGACCGTGGAGGTCAGCCCGTCGGGAAGAATCTTGCGGATGCGGTTCTGCGCCGGTTCGGACACGTAGACCGTGCCGCCGGAGTCCACGGCGATGCCGGTGGGCCGGTCGAAGCGCGCGATCTGGCCGACCCCGTTGGCGGACCCGGCCTGGCCGCTGCCCGACAGGGTGGAGACGTAGCCGGCGGGGGTGATCTTGCGGACCGTGTGCGATCCCCGGTCGGCCACGTACACCGTGCCGGCCGCATCGACCGCGATACCCGCCGGTTCGGTGAACCGCGCCTGGTAGCCGGGGCCGTCGGTCCAGCCCTGGACGCCGCTGCCCGCCAGGGTCGAGACCGCGCCGCCCGTGGTGATCTTGCGGATGCGGTGGTTCTGCGTGTCGGCCACGTAGGTGTTGCCGGCCGCGTCCATTGCGACGCCCTCGGGCGCCCGGAAGCGCGCCGCTCCGCCGGTGCCGTCGGCGAAACCCGCGACGCCCGACCCGGCGAGCGTCGTCCCGGTGGCCAGCAGGAGGCCGGTGGCGAGCTTCTTTAGCCCGGTGCCGGCGCCGCCGGCGTACTGGCCGACCCAGGTCCAGGCCCGGTAGTCGTCGATCGCCAGGGCCCGCGGGCCGGCGGCGACCGTGCTCGCGACCTCCGTGCCGTCCCAGGCGCGCAGGAGCACCGCGCCTGCTGTCTCGGCGGTGGTCCACGCGGTCTGGCCCGCATCCACCTCGACCTGACGGGCGCCGGCCGCCGGCCAGTCGGCGACGAGGCCGCCGCCGGCAGCGTGGAGAGCGAGGCGATTCCCGCCGCCCGCCGCCACCCACAGCCGATCCCAGATATCGAAGAAAAGGCCCGCGGGACCGTCCAGGGTCGGGAACGACCCGAGCGGGGCGCCTGAGGGAGAAAGCGTCGCGACCAGGTCGCCGGCCGCATCGACGACGCGGAGGTTGCCCGCCGCGTCGAACCGCAGATCCACGGGCGTGCCGCCCACCGCGAACGTGCCCATCGAGTACCCGGCGTGCGAGAGCTTCGTGACGGTCCCGTCGCCCGAGTTGGCGACCCAGACGTTACCAGAGGTATCGATCGCCAGCGCCTCCGGGCCGTCACCGACCGCGATCACGTCGCGCAACAGGCCGCCCTGGGAGATGCGGTGCACCCGATCGTTTCCGGTGTCGGCGATCCAGACGTCGCCGTAGCGGCTGATCGCAACGTCACCTGGAGCCGCCACCCCCGCGTAGGTCAGGATGGGACTCCCGGCCGAGGAGAGCCGCGCCACGCCGCCGGCGGTCCGGTTCGCCACCCAGATGTCGCCGTTTTGCGCCAGCGCCAGGGCGACGGGGCCCGTGCCGGGGCTGAAATCGGCCAGGACCTCGCCGGCCAGCGGCGCGAGGACCGGGCTCAGGGGGCCGGGCGGCGAGGCCGGGGTTCCGGCGATCAACCCCAGATCCACGTCCAGGCTGGAGACGTAGCCCTGGGAGTCGTACTTCATGGCCACGCCCAGGGTGTTTGCCCCCGCCTGCAGGAGCCGCGCCGTGCCGCCCGAGGCCACGATGCGGCCCGCGGAATCCAGCAGGCGCACGTCGAAGACGAACCTGCCCAGCGGCAGTTTCCCGCCCAGGTGCATGCCGGTCGCGGCAAACGGCAGATGCCACTTGTAGTAGCGCGTGACCGTGATCGCGGCGTTGTCGGTCAGCGACCGATCCTGGATGACAGGCGCGGCCGGGTACGTCCCGCCCGGATCGTCGTAGGTGACGGCGGTGAACAGGTCGCCCAGGGCCGCCTCGACGGCGGCGGCGCCCAGCTTGGCGCTCGGCACGTCGGCGAAGCTGCTGACCGGCCGGCTGGACACGCCGTCGGCGAAGGGGTCGAGCAACGGCGGCGGGTAGCCGGCGGTGTGGGCCGTCTGCAGGATGCCCTGGCCCAGGAAGTACACGGCCGGGTCGGTGGTCGGATCGATCGTCCGCGTACCGTCCACCAGGCTCGGGAAGTACGGATCGTCCACCGTGGAATGCTGGGCGTAGCGCAGGCGGGGCGCTCCCGCCGGGGCCGGCGCGCCAGGCGGCGGCGCGTTGAGCGCGTAGCCGGCGAGGCTGCCGGGTCTGGCCATCACGCCGACGTGGAAGTCGGCGAGTAGGGCCGGCGAGCGCACCACGGCCGACGTATACATCGCCCGTACTTCGTAGACGGCGTGCGGCAGGAGCTGCGCCTTGCGGCCGCTGCTCCCCGCGAAGACCACGTCGAGGGAGGCCGTGTCCGGCGCAGGCAGTCTCGCAGCCGCGTTACCGGCCTCGGGGCGACCGCGCGCGGCGACGTCCAGCGCGCCGCCCGTCATCCGCAGGACCGGATGCGCGCACGCGCCGAGTAAAAGTGCCGCCAGCAGCGGCAGCGCCGATCTCTTCACGTCCCCCCGGTGATGCCACGTCCGTGGCGCCGCCCTCGCTCCTTGAGACGGGGTTACGGGGATCTTGTACCACCGATTGCGCGGTTATGTCATCCGCGTTGCGCGACCACCGACAGCAACCGACGGTTGTTGTTCTCGACGGCGACGGCAACCGCTCGCACGAGGGCGGCGACCTCCGCGCTGCCGAAGCGCGGCCAGATGGGCGCGTAGAGGTCGTCGGTGTCCGAGTCGGCGAGGGTCTTGCCGAGTTCGGGGCGGATCGGCTCCATGTCGCGCACGAAGGCCTCGACGATTTCGCGGGTGATGGCCGAGGCCGACAGGCTCGCTGGGAGCTCCCGGGTCGATGCGCTCATTGGGCGGTTCCTCCTCGGAGAGATTATAATGGCCACCGCGCGGGAGTAACTCAGTTGGTAGAGTTCCAGCCTTCCAAGCTGGCTGTCGCGGGTTCGAGCCCCGTCTCCCGCTCTTCTGAAGATTAAGGCCCCGGGCGCGTCACGGCGTTCGGGGCCTTGTTTGCGAGGCAGCGGATTCCGGTCGCGTTAGCCAATGGTTAGCCAATCTCCTGAAAGTGGCTATTGGCGCGGACGACGCTTGCGAAAGTGGCTCGGCTCCGTGTATTTCGGCCTTGAAGGGCTATCGCTCGACATCGACGTTCAGGCAAGGCTTCATCAGCCCGATCGCATAGTCCTCAAGGTAGAAGCGGTTGACCGAGTTCTCGTCCCCGTCGAGGACTATGTAGGAAAGGGCGACGGAGTCGAGAACCAGCGACCTTGTGTCCGGGTTGTTCGGGAATAGATGATCGATGCCTGCCCGAAGCTGGCAGGCGGTCGTTGGTCGCTCGGCACGCCTGGCGTCGCCGCCAAGGCGCAGAAGGCGCTGGCGCCCGACCTCGAGGTGCTGGCGGACCCTTTGTCGAAGCCCGGTGGTCTTCCCCACGTAGAGGGGGATCGGGAAGCCCGCTTCCAGACCGAGCCACTCGTCGTCGATTCGAATCTCGATATCCCGTCGGCCGGGCCCCTTTACGATGAGGTCCCGCATGCAGTCCGGCGACCTGAATAGGTTTAGATCACCCGTCCACCAGAACACGTAGACTGCGCCGTCCCTGCTCAGGCAATTGGGACGGAGCTCAGTCCCTGCGGGAATCGCGAGCTGACGAACGGGATTGATGTCGAACCGGCAGAGCTCCTCGTACCACCGCTGGAGCTTCCCGGAATGAATTATTGCAGGCACAGGCTCCTAGTCGAGCCGCCAGAGCTTCGCCAGTTTCGCGACCAAATCTTTCTGTCTGCGATCGATCACTTCCGGCCCCCACGTTGGCTCACCCAACACTTGCGTCGTTAACACGAACGGCGAAATTCCGCCAACAGAGAAGTACTTCGTCTTCTTCTGGTCGAAGTCATAGTTCTGCGCCGAACTGTTCTTCCTTCGCGTCAAAAGTGCCAAGTTGCCCATCTTGTGGACCCTCGACGTTCTGTCAGATTCTGAAGGGAACCACTGGACCCACTTGCTCCCCATCGCAGGAGACTGCGGCAGGACATGCTCGATCGTGATGATGCCATGCTGATACTGGGCGCCTCCTCCAGAGAGGGAGTTGTCGAGACGAAGAAGTACGTAGAGCCGGGTCTTGATCCCGAGGTAGAGGTCCCCGTCAAGGATCCTCAAGATGTTTTCCTTCTCCTCCTTCCGGAGCTGCATGCTCGAGCCGGCAGCCTTGAAGTCCTTGCCCGCCTCAATTTCTGCCAGGACAGCAGCATATCGCTCGATTCGCTCGTTAATATTTGAGCGGAGAATCATCAATCCAGACGCCAAGCGGTCGAGTTCCGCGAAGAACTCAGCGATTTTGTCTGAGGATGGCCTGTTTTTGGCGAGAAAAAGAATGGCAGGCGGGATCCAGTCCGAATTGTCGATCATGTTGAGCCATCGGAGCGATAAGTTCACCTTGTCGGCGTTAGACGACGCCTCGAAGGCAGAAGCAAGAATGTCCTCAAGTGCTTCCCCATACGGAAGGATGACCCTGTCGACAAGATCGACAGCATTGGTCTTCGAAGTAACGTGGTCGCGGAAGTCTGCCAAGATTGAGCGCCTGGCCTTCTCCTTGCAGTAGATCATGCGGATATAGGTGAATAGCTCGGCGAACCCCTCCCTGCCTAGCCCAACTTCGGCCTCCTCCCACTTCTCGGTGTACTGGAGCTCCTT
>Ga0194120_10005208_pt1 | contig 19329 bp, 13 predicted proteins | sample TA2MahCa65mmetaG_FD_148642 | JGI IMG/M metagenome (GOLD analysis project Ga0194120, IMG submission 148642) | Freshwater microbial communities from Lake Tanganyika, Tanzania - TA2015019 Mahale Deep Cast 65m | ecosystem: Environmental > Aquatic > Freshwater > Lake | place: Tanzania: Lake...
GGGTTGCCGCCCTTGGGCGGCATGTCGACCTTGGTCGTGTTCAGCGGATCGCTCGTTGGTCGGCCGACTTTCAGGAAGGCTAGCATCTGTTCGTCATCCTGGCCGCGCATGAAATCGCTGTTCACCAGGTCTTTCCCGAGCTTGACGATGCCCCGCGCGTCCGCACCATGACACGAGGTGCACGATGCCATGTAGTGGCGCAGACCATCGCGGATCGCGTCCGCCTCGTACTCCGCATCCTCGATGCCCGGCAGGTCAAGGTCCGCATCGGTGAGCACCGGCGCGGCGACCACCACCTGCACATCAGGAAGCACGGCAGGGACTCGCCGCGGATCCTGCAAGCCGCGCACAAAGCAGATCAACTGCGTCAAGTTCTCATCGGAGAAGCCTGGGTTTCCGCCCTTGGGAGGCATCGGAACCTTCGTGGTGTTGAGCGGATCGTTGACATCGCGCCCCTTCATGAGGAACGCGTGCAACGCAGAGTCGGATTGGTCGCGAACCCAGCGACTCGTGGACAGGCCCTTGCCAAGGCCCCGAACGCCAAGTCCGGTCGGACCGTGGCACGCCGCACAGGTTGCCGAAAAGAGTTGCTTGCCCGCGGCGAACGATGCGGCGTCGAGTGTCGGGCCTGGTGCCTCGTCGGGTGGGAAGAGCGGCGGCAGGTCGGCGTCTTCGCTCCAACCGCCAGTCCTGGAGACCTCGGTAGCCACCGCCAAGATCGGCTTCCAGAGCAACAGGCCCAGCAGCGCTGCCGCGACCCCCGAGCCCAAGAAGATTCCGGTGGCGAGCAGCTCGCGGCCTCGAGGCTGGGTGGAGCGGGCGGGATGGGTCGCGCCTGTCATGCCTGTCATCGGAGGCATCCGATCTGCCGTTGGGGGCGTGTTCGACTTTCCACTTGGAAGCAAGGCAATTCGTGATCGTGAACGAGTTCTGGATTTGTATATCCGAAACTCAAGTTTATGACTACGATGCTCCGCAGTCAACCAATTCGTGAATCCAGGAACAAAGTCGCCGCAACCACGCAGTCCCCCACCATGCTCTCCAAGACCGCCGAGTACGCGCTGCGAGTTATCGCACACCTGGCGAAGCACTCGCCCCCACACGCCAAGGTTCACGCCATCGCAGACGCCACGAAGGTGCCACCGGGTTACGCCGCAAAGATCCTGCAGGACCTCACGCGGCTGGGGCTCGTTCGGTCACAGCGCGGTCCGACCGGCGGATTCGTCCTCGCGCGCGATCCGTCAGAGATCACCCTGCTGCAGGTGATCAACGCGGTCGACCCAATCCAGCGGATCACCTCATGCCCGCTTGGCAACCGCGACCATGCACACCAACTCTGTCGGCTCCACCGAACGCTCGATGACGCGCTCGCGAGTGTCGAGCGGAGACTCGGCGACACCACCCTCGCCGACCTCGGTTGCAAGGGCGGGGTCGAGACGCTCCGCGCGTCACTCCCAGGTACCTAGGTCCACATCATCCTCGGCGGGTGGCTCACCGGGCGCCTTGAGCCGAAGCTCGATCGTGCGCGGTGCACGCGACGCATCGAGTTCAATCCGCGCGCGTTCGATCACGCGGCCATCGGGAGCGAACTCAAGTTCGACTCGCAGCGGCGCACCACGCAACGCGCTACCGGCCACGATGCCATCCCGCAACGCAGCCTGCACCTCGGCGTTGGGGCGCCGTGCGCCGATCCCTGGTTGGCCGATCCCTGGTTGGCCGATCCCTGATTGGCCGATTCGCGGTTCGCCGTGGGCCATGCCTTCCTCGCGCCCCATCCCATCAGGCTGCGTTCCCTGGCGCATCGACTCTGCACGATCGGCACGATCGGCACGATCGGCGCGCTCCGCAACAGCTCTGGCGTCAATGCCGTTTGGCATCCACTGCCTGCGTGCAATCAGCGTCTTCCAACGCGGGTACTCGACGACCTGCAGGTCGTAACCCTTCTTCAAGCGCGGCAGCACCGAGTCGAGCGTCATCCAATCGATGTCGATGGGAAAGCCCGGCTGGCGCGCGGCATCCTTGGGACCTTGCTTCATTGGATCACGAGGCTCCCTCGCGCCGGCGTCGTCAGCCGTGCGACGGCGCACTTGCCCATCGGGACCCTTGAACCACGCACCTTGGGCGTCTCGGCCGAACTCCACGCGCTTGCCGGAGTCATCGATCTCGAGATAGCCGAACGATCGAGGCTCACTGCCGGCCACATGCGTGATCTCGCCTTGCATCAGGCGACTGGCGACCGGGCCGCCCCACCGCGTGATGCGGATCTCGTAGGTGCGCGAGCCTGGTTCAGCAAACGCGGCCTCTGCAGTGCCAATCACATCGCTCGCGTTGGCGGTCGATGGACCGATGGCCAAGGGGACCAACACCGCCAGCGTGACCGCCATGAGCAGAATGGCCGCGATGGAACCGATCGAGATCGGCCGCATGAATCGCGTGCGTCGAGGATGGACGCGCGCGAGCGTGGCACCGACGCTTTCCGATGCATGCGCTGCCATCAGGCCGTGCATGACATCGTCATCAAGACGCTGTGGATCATGTGGATCGGGGAGTGAACCGTTCATGATTGCTCCTCATCGCGCGCGTGAAGCGCATCGTGATCGCCGCCGCCCGGAACGAGCCCCTTCGCCCGAAGACACCGTGCCACCAAAGCGCGACCGCGGATCGCGCGCTTGCTGGCCAGATCATCGCTGATGCCAAGTTCACCAGCGATCTCGCCGATCGACAATCCCCCGCCGTAGTGACGCTCGAGCACTTCACGAAAGGTGGCGGGCAGGGCATGAACGCAACCGCGTACGCCCTCGGCAAGTTGCCGACCGTCGATCTGGTCTTCGATCGCTGCGAATCGCTCGTTCAATCCCTCGATCCGAACGATTTCGGGCGCGTCGTCCATCGCAATGCGGCGGCGGCGCGCTTCGCGGCGCACCGAGCCCATCACCACCTTGACCGCGATGCCGCGCAGCCACGGCCCAAGCGGGCGCGATGCGTCGAACTCGGCGCGACGGGTCCAGGCGATGGCGAGCGTGTCCTGCACGAGATCCTCCACGACATCGCTCGAGGCCACGCGGCCACGGCAGGCCGCCGCGATGAATCCGACCAGCAGGAAACGCTCCTGCGCGAGCCGGCGATCAAAGGTGTCGGGGCTCTCCATGGGTCGAGTCAGTCGATTCGGCGGGATGTCATCAAGGGTTGCCGCACCGGCAGACGGGCGGACAGCACCGGGTCGGAATTCACGCGCCCACCCGGTGTGGATGCCCGGCCGAGAAGACCGTGGCGTAGATCGCGCCCTGAACGGCCGCGAACAAGGGGAAACCCAAGAGCGGCATGCCGACGCAGCACAGCAGCACGCTCAATCCGGCCACGAGGCCGTACACGGCCAACAGCGCGAACATCGCCGGCGCCTTGCCCGCAGTGAGCGACCACGAACGGCGGAGCGTGTTCTCGACACTCTCCTTGGGTAGCGACGGGTCTGCGGCCAAGGCACTCATGAAGACGAGCCGCGGCATGATCCAGATCGAGACCGCGAGCGCGCCGCAGCCAGCGAACAGGAGCCCCAGCAGACCCAGGATGCCAAGATCGCCAAATCCACCGCCAAGTTCGAATCCGATTGAGAAGCCGACCAACCCGATCCCCGGCAGCACCGCCACCACGAATGCCGCGCCGATGAGCAGAGCTGAGACGAGGTACGCCAGCACCACCATTCCGTATCGTTGGAACCCAAGGAAGAGGTCCGTGACCTGACCCGCTCCGCGCACAGCGCGTGCACCGGCCAGCACGAAGCCCGCCAGCAGCGGACCACCGATCAGAATCCCGAGCAGCCATCCGAAGAGATCAAGCACGATCGCACCGGGCGCGGTGGAACCGGACTCCTCGGCCGCAGTCCGAATCACCCCGGCGATGACTCCCGGAATGCCGAGCGCGTACGACAACGCCAGATAGACCAGCCCAATCAGGACGAGGACGCCCCATCTCGCCTTGAACGCCTTGTGGCCAAGCTGCGACGCGCCACCGTAGGTGAAGACCGGCAACGCTTCGTCAGGAATGGTGGTCGTGGCCAGCGGCGGATGCGCTGTACTCCGCAGTGCGTCCGCGGGCGCCGTCATGCTGGCACCGCCTGCGTCCTGCATCAGCAACGACGCGATGACGGGATCATGAGCCGCAGTCGTCCACGCGGTGTCGCCCACCGAGCAGACCTTCGTTGCGGCCGTGATCCGTCCCAACGCGACCATCCGCTCGATGGCGAAGCGATCATGTGGTCCGGTGGGTTGACCCGATTCGACGACATACCAGTGCATGGTGTCCTCCTGCGCGGGGTGCGCCGCGGCAGAATAGATCAATGACCGTGCTGGGGCGACGGGGCCGATCGACTGCGGCCGCCACGAAGCCGCAGCGAATACAGCAGGAAGAAGAAGGTGGGGACCACGAGTTGGTCCATGATCGTCGACCCAAGCATGCCGCCGAAGACCGACACGCCGATCGATCGGCGGCTCTGCGCCCCGGCGCCGACGGCGATCACCAGCGGCAGGATCCCCAAGATGAAGCTCAAGCTCGTCATCATGATCGGACGCAGACGCAGACGCGAGGCTTCGGTCGCTGCTTGCAACGGGGTCTCGCCGCCGTCGGCGCGGACCTTTGCGAACTCGACGATGAGGATGGCGTTCTTCGCCGCCAGGCCGACCAGCATGACCAGACCAATCTGTGCGTAGACATCGAGTTGGCGACCGGTCCAGTGCAACGCGATCAGCGCGAAGAGCACAGCAAACGCTACGGCCAAGAGCACATTGAACGGCAGCAACCAACTCTCGTAGAGCGCCGCAAGCAACAGGAACACTGCGATGAGCGCCATCGAGAAGATCACCGGCGCCAGTCCACCGGATTCGATTTCCTGGAAGGTGGCGCCGGTCCACTCGTAGGAGAACCCTTCAGGCAGCGTGGCCTTGGCCACTTCATCGATCGCCTTGATCGAGTCACCTGAGCCGTAGCCCGCGGCGGTCTGCCCGTTCACCTGCACCGTGTTGTAGAGGTTGTAGTGCGCCGCGTTGTCGGTTCCGGCCTTCAGGACTGGGCGCGAGAAACTCGAGAACGGGACCATCTCGCCCCTGGCATTGCGCACGCGAAGTCCCATGATGTCGGCCACATCCATGCGGCTGGCGGGATGGGCCTGCAGCATCACGTTGTAGACCTGGCCGAACTGGTTGTAGTTGTTCACGAACGCCTGGCCCATCGTGGTGCCGAGCGTGTCAAAGACTGCTCCCATCTCCAGCCCCAACGCATAGACGCGCGTGCGGTCGATGTCGAGCGTGATCATCGGGACGGAGTTCGTGAAGGGCGTGTTGAGCGCGCTCAATTCGGGTCGCTTCGACGCTTCGGCGATGAACGCATCGGTCACTTCGGCCAACGAATCAAAGTCCTGACCCGCGAGCGCCTCGATCTGAAGTTGCCACCCGCCGACCGCGCCAAGACCAGGAATCGGAGGCGGTGGAACGGGCTGGACGATCGCTTCGGGAATCCCGCGCAGATGGGGCACGGCTCGAAGGATGACTTCGCGGAGATTCTCGGTGGCGGGGTCGCGCTCATCCCATGGCTTCAGCGTGACGATGACGACGCCTGCATTCGTCGAGAGCGCGCTCGTCAGGAAGTTCATCCCGTTGATTTGGACCGCATCGTGAACAGCAGGGTCGCGTCGAACGATGTCCTGGATCTGGTAGGAGACCTCTTGAGTGCGCAGCAGACTCGCGCCCGGCGGCAACTGATACAGCACGAAGAAGGCGCCCTGATCTTCGTTGGGCACAAACGCGGTGGGGACAACGCGGAAGAAGTGAAAGACCCCGACGCATCCGATCAGGAACGACGCGACGACGGCGTACCAGTGTTTGCAGAGCCAACCCACCAGACGCGCGTAGTGCTCGCTGAGCCAGTCGAAGCCACGATTGAAGAGGACGAATGGACCAAAGGTGCTCGGTCCGCTGTGGCGCAGGAAGACGGCGCAGAGTGCGGGCGAGAGCGTCAGCGAATTGATGGCGCTGAAGGCGATCGAGAAGGCGATCGTCAGCGCAAACTGGTTGTACAGCCGACCGGTGATGCCCGGCATGAGCGCGGCCGGGATGAAGACCGCGAGCAGCACAGAGCTCGTCGCCACGATCGGTCCACCGACTTCCTGCATCGCCTTGACCGCCGCCTCGCGCGTGTCCGTCACGCCTGACTCCAACTGCCGATACACGTTTTCCACCACGATGATCGAGTCATCGACGACCAGCCCGATCGCGAGCACGAGCCCAAGCAGCGTGAGCGTGTTGATCGAGAAGCCGAAGATCGCCATCATCGCAAAGGTGCCGATGATGGACACTGGGATCGCGATCATGGGGATCAGCGTCGCCCGGAAACTCTGCAGGAAGATGAAGATCGTGATGAGCACCAGAATGCCAGCTTCGATCAGGGTCTTCACGAGGTCGTCGAGCGATGCCTCGACGAACCGCGTGGTGTCGTAGGTCACGCGGTAGCGCAGTCCGGGCGGGAACTGCTCTGACAGTCGATCGAGTTCGCGTCGCACCGAGGCGGTGACCTCGAAGGCGTTCGCGCTCGGGAGCTGGTAGATGCCAATCGTGGCCGTTGGCCCACCGTTGAGTGAAGACGAGGTGGTGTACTGGTACGAGCCCAAGTCGAGCTCGGCCACATCGCGCACGCGGACAAGTCCACCTTGGCGCTCGGCGCGGACCACGATGTCGCCAAACTCCTGCGGGTCGACGAGCCGTCCTTTCGCCTGGATCGACAGCGTCATCGAGGGACGTCCCGTCGACGGTTCAAGCCCGAGCGAACCGAGCGAGGACTGATCGTTCTGGTCCTTGATCGCGGCGTAGACATCGGTCGGCGCGAGTCCAAGTTGCGTCAGGCGATCGGGGTCAAGCCAGACGCGCATGGCGTACTGCTGAAGACCGATGACCGTCGTGTTGCCCACGCCGTTGACGCGCGCCACCACCGGCTCCACCGTGATGTTCGCGTAATTCGACAAGAAGGCACTGTCGTAGCGGCCATCCGGCGACTCAAGACTCACGACCGCCGTCAGGCTCGTCGACTGCTTGGCGATGTTCACGCCCACGCGCTGCACCGACTCGGGCAGCATCGGAATCGCCTGATTCACGCGCGTGAGCACATCGACGGCGGCGATGTCAAGGTCATAGCCCACCTCGAACGAGACCGTGATCGTGCTGACACCAGCGTTGGTGGATGTCGACGAGATGTAGAGCATCCCCTCGACCCCATTGATCTGCTGTTCGAGCGGCAGCGTGACGACCTGCGCCACGGTCGCAGCGTCGGCGCCGTTGTAGGTCGCCGTGACTTGCACGGTCGGCGGGACGATCGACGGATACTGCGCGATCGGCAGAATCCACGCGCAGACAGCGCCGGACAGTGTCATCACCAGCGCAATGACCGTCGAGAAGATCGGTCGCTCGATGAAGAATCGGTACATGGCGCGTCAGGTTCCCGGCTTCGATTCAGGAGCAGCCGGCGGCACGCCTTCTGCCGGGGATGGCGGCGCGCTCCCTGGAGCGGATTGCGGCGCACCATCGGGTGCGGCTGGCGGCGCGTCATGAACTGGGCCGTCATGCGTACCGGCCGCATGTGCACCCAGATCAACGACCTTCACGCCCGGGCGGAGCTTGGCCAGGCCATCCGTGACGATGCGTTCACCGGCCTTCAATCCCGACTGCACGATGATGTCGTTGCCCCATGCGGCCAACGGCTCAATCACGGCGCTCTTCACGGTGCCGTCTTCGTGGAGGATCCACACGAGCAGCTCGGTCTGTCGAGCGAAGGTCGCGCTCTTGGGCACGAGGATCGCATCCTTCTGCATGCCCAGACCCAGCGTCACGAGCGCGTAACCACCCGGCCGGAAATGCCCGGCACCATTGGGAAACTCAACGCGCAGGAGCAGCGTGTCGGTCGTCTGGCCGACTTGGTTGTCAAAGAACACGAGCTTGCCCTCGGCCTTGGGTGCGCCATCGGTGACGCCGATCGGCACGCCAGGGCGAGCTGTCGTGATGGCGCCCGGAAGTTCGACCCGCGCCGTCAGCGTGCCTTGATCGCGAGCTCCAACGATCGCCGGCAGCATGCGCGCACTGGGATTGAAACCGGCCCACAGCGGATCCACCTGCACGATCGTGTTGAGCACCTGCGTCTTCGCTTCGCCCACGAGTGAACCAACGAACGCCTTGCTCGCGCCGAGCTGCCCGAGCAACGGACTTGTGATGGTGCACCACGACAGCTGCAGGCGTGCGTTCTCGGCGTCGGCCGCCGCGCTCGCCTGATTCGCCTTCGAGAGCGCAATGTCGGCCGCCGCCTGATCCGCGGTGGCCTTGGACTTGGCGAGATCCGCAGTGAGTTGGTCCCACCGCTCCTTGCTGATGGCACCGCTGTCGACCAGCCCCTTGTTGCGATCGAAGGTGGTCTGCGACAGCAGCAGCGCTGCTGCGGCGACCTCGGCCTGGGCCCGCGCGACCTCGGCTTGCGCGTCGGCCTGTGCGACTCGGGCGTTGGCCGCATCGAGCTGAATGCGGTACTGGCTCGGGTCGACCTGATACAGCAGATCACCGGGCTTTACGAGCGCACCGTCAGCGATCGCCTGAGTTTGCAACCACCCCGGCACGCGCGCGGCGACCTCGACCGTGCGCGGCGAATCGATGGTGGCGGGGAAGCTGACCTCGACCGGGACATCCTGTGGCACGATCACCAAGGTGCGCACGGAAATCGGTGGCGGTGCGGGCGAAGAAGGTGCCTCGCCGCACGACACCACGCCAAGAAGGACCATCACCGGGCTTGCGACCATCGTCAAACGGTTCATCGGGTTTCCTTTGCTGCACTGGGATCGCGCGCAGCCGCGTCAGCGGGACTTGATCCCGTCGCCGTGGCTGCGTCCCTCATCGCATCGTCTTGAAGCGGCGCGACATCCTGCCAACCACCGCCGAGCGCGCGATAGAGCGCGACCGCGGACTGCGCCGCAAGGCCGCGCGCCTGGGACTCGGCATCCTGCACCGAGTAAAGCGCATCCTGCAGATCGAGCAGATGGTCCAGCGTGATGGTGCCGTGTTCGTACTGAAGGCGTCCGAGCCGCTCGGTGTCGGACGCGCTCGCAAGCGCGCGCTCGAACCGATCGCGGGACTCAGCTGCCAGGACAGCGCCAGCGATGGACGAGTCCACTTCAGCCACCGCGCGCACGAGCACGCTGCGCCAGGCGTTGAAGGCCAGTTCCGCCTGCGCGCGTGATGCCGCGATCTGCGCATCGAGGCGACCTGCCGTGAAGACCGGCATCATGAGCGATGGCCCGAACGAGTATGCACGGTTGGACCAGTCACCCAGCCCGGAGAAGTCGGTCGCCGAGATGTAGAAGTTTCCGCTCAGCGTGAGTGTGGGCCACTTCGCTGCCTCGGCCGCGCCGATCCGCGACACCGCCGCCGAGTAACGCTCAGCGGCCGCGCGCAAGTCGGGGCGTCGTTCGAGGAGCGTGGCGGGAATGCCCGCGTCGATCGCGACCGGCGCCGCTGGAATCGAACCCGCTCCAAGTTCCTTGGACACCTCATCCACCGAGGTGCCGCAGAGTTGCGCCAACTCGCCCAGCGCCTGCGCGCGCGACGAACGAAGTCCAGGCAGCTTGGCCGCCTCGGCTTCAAGGTCCGCCGTCGCGCGGTTGAGCTCAAGTTGCGTGGCGGTGCCGGCTTCGAATCGGCGAGCGGCGAGATCGAGCGTCTGTAGTCTGGCCGACACGCTCGACTCAAGTGCAGCCATGCGGGCCTCGAGCGTGCGCACCTCCATGTAGGTCGTCGCCACGCCCGCGCGAACCGACACGATCGCCGAACGAAGGTCATCGACGCCCGCTCGGAGATCCTGATTGGCAGCGTCGATCAATCGCCGGACCCTGCCCCAGAGATCGATCTCCCAACTCCCCATCGCCAGACCGTACGCCCACACCGAGTACGGAGAGGTGTCCACGCCCTGTGCCGCGAGCTGCGAGAAGTTCTGCTTGATTCGGTCGTAGTTCGCGCCCGCCGCGATGTCGGGCCAGAGGTCCGACTCGGCCACACCGAGCTGGGCTTGCGCGATGCGCACGCGCGACAACGCCTGCCCAAGGTCGGCGTTCGAGCGGTCAGCCCGCGCGATCAACCGATCGAGCGCAGGATCGCCGAAGCGTGTCCACCACGCCACGAGTTCTTCGTTGCCCTGAGCATCAGCAAGGGCACGCGCAACGGCGGCTTCCTCGGCCGTCAACTCTGACGACTCCCAAGACTCGCGCGCCGAGAGTCCGGCGTCCGTCGCGGCAAGCTTTGGTGCATCCGGGCCAAGCACGCAGCCCACCAAGCACGCACAGGACGCAACGATCAGGAGCGGGCGCGATGGTCGCATGAAGAGACAAATCCTACCGTTCCGTGATGCACGCTTCTCGGGATCGGTAGCCTGCGGTCATGCTGCCGCGCGCCGTCATCGCCGCACTCCTTGCGGGCTCTGCCGCGTTGATGGCAGCGACGGATCAGGCCAGACAATCCCCGCCGCCATCATCAGCTGCGGGAGACAGCGCCGGCGCATCGTCGGAAACACCGCCGCTGCCACGGCCGGCCTTGCATTCCGAGGAGGCGCTCGATCTTCCGGGACTGCACAATCTGGTCGCGTTTCACGAAGAAGTCTGGTCGGGATCCGCGCCCGCGGGCGATGCGGGCTTTGACTCGCTGAAGTCGTTGGGCGTGCAGACGATCCTCTCCGTCGATGGGGCCCTGCCCGACCTGGATCGTGCTCGAGCGCGCGGCATGCGATATGTGCACCTGCCGATCGGCTACGACGGATTCGAACAAGCGCGCAAACTCCAACTGACTCGCGCGGTGCGGGACCTTCCCCGCCCGATCTACATCCACTGCCACCATGGCAAACATCGCAGCGCGGGGGCCGCGGCGGCGATTGCTGTGTCGCTCGGTTGGCTCACGCCAGACGAAGCCGCCGCGCGAATGAAGGTGTCCGGCACCGCGCCGGGGTATGCGGGCCTGTGGCGGTGCGCGGCGGAGTCCGCACCCATCGCGGCGGCGCTGATCGACGCCACCCCCGCCGACTTCCCAGAGCGCACGATGCCCGGATCGCTCGTCGCAGCGATGGTCGAGATCGATCAGGTGCACGACCGACTCATGTTGTCGAAGAAGTCAGGCTGGATCGCGCCGCCGGAGCATCCTGATCTTGCGCCGCTCGCGGATGCCGGACGGCTCGCCGATCTCTACCGGCTGCTCGACGATGAGGATCGCCTGAGCGAAGTCCCTGCATCGCAGCGCGATGTCGTTCGCGAGTGGTTTGTGCGCGAGGGGCGAACCGCCGCGCACCTTGAGACCTTGATCGAGTCGATGGACCGGCCGGGTCAGGACACTGATCAGGCGCGAGAACGCGCCAGCGCCGCCCTGGCCACGCTGAGTTCAGACTGCCTCGACTGCCACCGTCGGCACCGGGACTAGGTCCGGTAAAAACAGACTCTCGATCAAGTCTCGGCCAGCCGTAGGCAAGAGGCGGCTGGCTGGAGTCGGCGCGCCGAGGACCTCGGAAAGAGCCTCTGTGGTCGCTTGCTCAAGTCCAATCGAGGTGTATTGTTCCGCGCGGGAGTTTCGGAAAAGGGTGTGGCGTGCACAGGTCACGCTTGAATCGAGGCACCCTTGCGTACCGTCGCTCTTGTCGCATTTGCCCTGTGCTCGTCGTCGGCCTTCGCAGGCGTGGCGGATGGGCCGTTCACCTACATCAACACGGATGCCGCGGCCCTGAGCGCTGCGGGGTTTGCGAATCTGACGCCGGACGGACCGTTGCAGTCTGCACCCACAGGAACCTGCGCTGGGTGCTACACGATGCCCACGATCTATGGCCCCCTGCAGCCTAGATCCTTCTTCCAGTTCGAGGTCGTCGGCGGCATGCCCACGGTGAACGATGGTGCGTACGCCGTCATGAGGTTCAACTTCACCGATCCAAACTTCGGAGTCAACGAGTTCATCAACATCGTGAACAACTCGTCAGCTCAGGCCTTCGGCATTGGTTACAACCCCAACCCAACCTGCTCGTTCCAAGACTTCCTTGATCCGAGTCTCTTCAATTCGACGAACACGGTCATTTTCCGCTGGGACGCTTCGCCGGGTCAAAGCCTCTTCACGTTCGGCTTTGACTTCACCAGCGGCGGCTACACGACGATGTTTCCTGGCATGACGGTCCTGAGCGCGAGCGCGCTCCCTGCTCCAGGCGCGATGGCCATGCTCGGTGCCGCAGGACTGATGGGAAGCCGGCGTCGACGCTGAGGTCTTCGTGATCCGATCCATCCACCAGCCGTGTGTGTGGCTGGGCGCGGCTGCCGCCCTGGTGATCGGTGGAATCACGCACGCTGATGGCCCCACGCTCGTCCGCATGAGCGCGCCGCTGACGGACTCGGCGTTTGGCCAGTCTCTTGCCGCGCGATCGACAGCTGGTGGCTGCGATGTCTTGGTCGCCGCCCCGTCTGCCAACGGTGCCCGAGGGATCGTCGAGCTGTTCTCGCTCAAGGGCGGTCAGTCGACTCGCACGGCGACCCTGCAACCGAGCGACCTTCTGGCGAATGAGAAGTTCGGATTCGCTGTGGCGATCTCGGACACCACGATCGCAGCAGGAAGTCCGTTCGGAACCGGGGCCCGCGGCAAGGTCAGAGTCTTCGCCCGCTCCACCAGCGGCGTCGGACCTGCGGTCGTCATCGAGTCGCCTGATGCGGCACTCAACGATGCATTCGGCCACGCGGTGGCCACCCTTGGCGACTGGCTCGCTGTGGGCGAACCGCTCGACGACTCCGCTGGCTCGGCCCTCGATCGCGGCGCGGTGCATCTGTTTCGACAGGGCACCGACGGATCGTGGTCGGTGCATGCGCGCATCGTCGCGCCTGATGCTGTCGCTGGCGACACCTTCGGATACACGCTTGCGATGGATGCGTCGACGCTCGTCATCGCATCGCGATACGCCGATGTCGGTGCGCTGCAACAGGCGGGCGCGGTGTGGACGGTCGCACTCGGTCAGGACGGATCGGTTGGACCGACCGTACGAGTTCAGGCTCCGGATCCCGGTGCGTACGAGTGGTTCGGTGCCAGCGTTGCGATCGAAGGCAACACGCTCGTCGTCGGCGCGTGCCGGGACACGATCAGCGCAGAGGCCTCTGAACAAGGCACGGTCCGTGTCTTCGATCGCGATGGATCGGGCTGGATTCAATCCACGATGCTCGTCAGCCCCGGCGCAGCAACGCAAGATCGATTCGGCAACTCGGTCGCCGTCAACGCGGGACGGATTCTGGTGGGCGCTGACGGCCAAGATCCACAGGGCGTGTCGCTCGCCGGGATGATGCATCTCTTCCGGCTGGGCGCCGCGTGGACGCACGATCGTGCGTTCGAACTCCCCAACCCCGGCGTGAACCAGAATCTCGGCATCGCTTGCGCCATGACAGGCAGTCTCGTGCTTGGTGGCGCACCGCGTCACACGCCAACGGGTGGTCTCCTTCGCGAGGGCGCCGTTGGAGTGTGGTCACTGGCCCAACCATGCGCTGCTGATCTTGACGGAAATGGTGCCGTCAGTGGCGCGGATCTTGGACTGCTGCTGACACTCTGGAACTCCGTCGGCAGCGCGGATCTCAATGGAGATGGAATCGTGGATGCGGCCGACCTCGGCGCCCTGCTCGCAGCATGGGGCCCGTGCGGCCCTTGATGGACAGCGACAGAACCGCTCGTGCGCCGGGTCCGTTAGAACCGCCAGACCGCGCGAACACCGCCGACGAGGACGGGGTCGTCCACGAGTTCGCTTGCACTGGGCGCGAGCAGCTGCGCGTCGAGCGTCAATTGCAGGCTGCCGTTGACTTGAAATCGGTAGTACGCCTCGGTGAGCCACTGCGTTTGGACATCGGTGCCGACCGGTTCGGTGCGCGCGATCGCTAGTCCGAAGCCATCACCGCGGCGCTCGAAGCAGTCGTCGATCGTCAGACCAAGCGCGAGTTCGTGCGTGGCACCGCTGGCCACATCCGCATCCGCCTGCGACCACTGGAACCATGCGCCCATTTGCGGTAGCGGGAGCATCTGCGCCGTCACCGCTTGGCAGGTTCCCCACGCTCCGTCCACGCCTTGTTCCACACTCGTCGCATTCGCATCGGTTCCGCACCACGCCCAACTCACGCGGCAAGGACGACCGTCGAACTCAGCGAGCAGACCAACTTCGCCAGCGACGGCATAGCCATCACCCAGCGAAAGATCGAGCCACGCGTCGTTCACTCCAGCGGCGCTCACCGCATAGCCCGACAGAAAGAGCCAGTCCGTGGGAATGGCAATCGTGCCCACGCCCTCGCACTTGTCCTGGAACGTCACCGGCCATGTCGAGTTGCCATCGAAGGGCTGCGCCAGAAACTGGCGCGATTCGTCATTGGCGAAGATGTTGTCGGCGACATAGTCGCTTGGATTGAGCTTGCCGATCGACACCATCCAACGATCGTTGAAGAAGCTCTGCGACCACGCCAGGCGGACGAGTTGGTTGTCAAAGGTCGATTGCACTTCGTCCAGAGCCGACGCTGCGCCGACCGAAGCCGACATCGATGCACCGCCGGGCATCGTGGCGTTTGAGCGAATCTGAAAGGTGAGCCGACCCATGCCAACGCCCGGGTCACGGAAGACCAGAAGATCGCTGCGCAGATTCAATCGTGACACGCCCACGGTCGATCGCGCGCCAGCGAGCGTGTCGGTCGCCGCCTGCAGAACGAGCGCTTCGTAGAGGTCCGTCCGCAGCCCCCACTCGTCCTGCGCGTAGAGCAAACCGCGACGCATCGGATCGACGACGAAGCCGAGCGGATCGGCCATGAATCCAGTGGCCCCTGGTTGCGCGATCACCCCGGGCTGCGGTGCAGCCCAATCGAAGTGGCTTCGAGGCGAACCTGTCCGCGCCAGCGGCATGATGCCCGGCATGATGTCGAAGCCCAGAAGCGACCGGGACTTGTTCATCCATGCCATGTCGTCGCCGCGCGACGAGAAGCGATTGAAGTCGTGCAGGTCATGCAGCACGAAGACGTTGCCGCCATCGGACCACGCGCGATGGACATGATGCGTGATCGCCAGCGCAGCGATGCCCAACGCCACGATCTCGCGGCTGGGTCCGGTCCAAGGGCGCTTCGGCCGTGGTGCCATCGAGCACCATGACTACCGCACACTCATGCCGAGCGCTCTGACCGATCGGCAGCAGCGCTCGTGCGCGCGTGATCCGCCGCGAGGGCGTCCCACGAGCCATCGAAGGCGAACGCGTAGTTCTTCCAACGACCGATCGACGATGCGTTGATGGGCCGTCGCACCTGCTCATGGCTGAGGGTGAAGACGGCGCGACGATTCTCTTGCGGATCCAGCACAGCCGCGTCGATCTGGAGCCCAAGCAGACTCAAACACCGTGCAGCGTGGCCTGCGGGATCGCTCACCAGTCGTTCATACACGATGGACTCGTGCTTGAAACCACCAGCCGCGAGTGCCGTCGGCAACAGCGCCCGCTCCAACTCGACCACGCGGCGGATCGATCCGAGCGACGCCGTCCACCCATCGTTGATCGGGTGGAAGTACGAGAGCAGAATGCTGATCGCCATGTCGCGCGGGTCGCGCTGCAGATGGATGAACCGCGCACCAGGCAGAGCGCACGCGAGCGCAGGGATCCACCGCCACGCGCGCAGTGTCTTGTCGAAGCACCACGGCGCGCCGGGCCGCGCAAGGCGGCGAGCACCGCGCACATAGCGATCGCGGATTGGACGCACGACCTCGGCACGAAGCATGCCCAGGCCACGCGGCCACTGCCCCGTCGATTGCAGGTCGAACCCCAGCCGATCCACGCCGTCGTACTCGCCGATTCCGCTGATGGATGGATGCCGATCAAGCATCTGTTCGAGCAGCGTGGTGCCGGATCGCGGCAGCCCCGCGACCAGACAGATCCCTTCGACGGGTTCCACGCGCGACGCTGGGAAGCGCTCGCCGCGTGACACCGCCTGCGCGACCCGACCCGTCTCCAGCAGCACTCCATCGAGATCAAAGGGAGCCGTCGTGTCGGCGTGGATGGCGAGCGCAAGGTCGTACGCCTCGCGGTAGCGACCGAGCCGATCAAGCAGCCCCACCGCTTCGAACCCAGCTGCTCGACGGATCTGCGGTCCATTCGAGGGCACCGCGAGTGCGCGCAAGGCGTCGACCGCCGCAGCCGGATCGTGTCGACCAAGCACGCGCGCGTGCAACAACGCGGCCCGGGGATCGTGCGCCCACGCTGGTCCTGCCGAAGCGAGCCACGACTTCAAGTCATCGTGACGATGCGCGAACCAGAAGAGCTCACCAAGCGCGACGCTCGCCTCAACAGCCTGCAGGGATCGCCCGGTCGCCACGAAGCGCAGGCGATCAGCGGCCTGATCGGTGCGCCCCAGCCGCTGGTGCACGATCCCACGGAGCAACGCGACCTGCGGATCGGCAGCTGCGAACGCATCAAGACGCTCGAGCGCCTCGTCAGCTTCGGCAATCCAGCCCAGATGCAGCCTTGCGCGAGCCACGCCGAGCCACGCCTGCAGCATGCGAGGATTCTTCGCGGCGAGCGGCTCCGCGACCGACAACGCATCGATCGCGCGCCCCTCGCGGAGCAGACGGTCGATCGCGGCGACGGGAGTTTCGAGCGCCACGGGCTCAGGCCAGCGCGGGGACTGCTTGGCCATTCAGAATTGCATTCAGCGTCTGACTTGGTCGCAGTGCCGCATCAGCCTTGGCCGCGTCGGGGTGGAAGTAGCCACCGATGTCGACGGGCGCGCCTTGCACGGCGTTGAGTTCGCCCACGATCGTGGCTTCATTCGCCGTGAGATCTGCAGCCAGTCCCGAGAACGCCTTGGCGAGCGCGGGATCAGTGGTCTGCTTCGCCAGAGCCTGTGCCCAGTACAGCGCGACGTAGAAGTGACTTCCACGATTGTCCAGGTCACCGACCTTGCGCTGCGGAGCCTTGTTGTTGACCAGGTACTGACCGACGGCCCAGTCCATCGCTTCGGCCATCGCCTTCGCGCGCGTGCTGCCCGTGACGAGCGCCATGTGTTCCAAGCTCGCGCCGAGCGCCATGAATTCGCCCAGCGAATCCCAGCGCAGGCTGTTCTCTTGCAGGAACTGTTGGAGATGGCGCGGCGCGGTGCCGCCGGCGCCCGTCTCGAACAAACCGCCGCCGGCCATCAGCGGCACGATCGACAGCATCTTCGCGCTTGTGCCCAGCTCAAGGATCGGGAAGAGGTCCGTCAGATAGTCGCGCAGGACATTGCCGGTGCAGCTGATCGTGTCGAGCCCCTGCCGGATGCGCTTGAGGCTGAACGCGCACGCCGACTTGGGATCGAGCGTGTGGAGCTCCAAGCCCTTGGTGTCGTGCAGCTGCAGGTACACCTGCACCTTGCGGATGAGTTCGGCATCGTGCGGACGCTTGGCATCGAGCCAGAAGACCGCAGGCAATCCGCTCGCGCGAGCGCGCGTGACCGCGAGCTTGACCCAGTCCTTGATTGAGGCATCGGTCGTCACGCAGGCGCGCCAGATGTCGCCGGCTTCGACGCTGTGCTCCATGAGCACGGTGCCCGACGCATCGACCACACGCATGGTGCCATCCGACTTCAGTTCAAAGGTCTTGTCGTGGCTGCCGTACTCCTCGGCCTTCTGCGCCATCAAGCCAACATTGGGCACGCTGCCCATCGTCTTGGGGTCGTATGCACCGTGCGCCTTGCAGTCCTCGAAGACCGCCTCGTACACACCCGCGTACGCGCGGTCCGGGATCACGCACTTGGCATCTTGCGTCTTGCCCTGCGCATTCCACATGCGGCCGCCTTCGCGGATCATCGCGGGCATGCTCGCGTCGATGATGACATCGCTCGGCACATGCAGGTTGGTGATGCCCTTGTCCGAGTCGACCATCGCGATCGCCGGTCCACCCTCGAACACCGCCTTGATGTCGGCCTCGATCGCGGTGCGATCCGCATCCGGAAGCGTGGCGATCTTGGCGACCAAGTCACCGAAGCCGTTGTTCACGTCGACCCCCGCCTTGGCGAGGAGAGCCGCGTGCTTGGCGAAGACCGGTTCGAAGAACGCCTTCACGGCGTGACCGAAGATGATCGGGTCGGAGACCTTCATCATCGTCGCCTTCAAGTGGATGCTGAAGAGCGAGCCGTTCGCCCGCGCATCGGCGACCTGCTCCTTCAAGAAGCGGACCAGCGCGGCCTTGCTCAGGAAGGTGCCATCGATGATGTCGCCGGCACCGAGCTTGATGCCGTCCTTCATGACCTTGGTCGAACCATCAGCACCCACGAACTCGATGCGAGCGGTCGTGGCCGCAGGCACAGTGACCGATCGTTCGTTGCCGAAGAAGTCACCGTCAGACATGCTGGCGACATGTGCCTTGCTGTCGGCGCTCCACGCGCCCATCTTGTGCGGGTTGGCTCGGGCGTAGTCCTTCACACTGCGCGGCGCGCGGCGGTCGCTGTTGCCTTCACGGATCACCGGATTGACGGCGCTACCCTTGATGCGGTCGTAACGCGTCTTCGCGTCCTTCTGTGCATCGGTCGTTGGCGCATCGACATAGTCCGGCAGCGCGTAGCCCTGGCCCTGCAGTTCCTTGATCGCTGCCTTCAACTGCGGCACGCTCGCGGAGATGTTGGGCAGCTTGATCAGGTTCGCTTCGGGCGTCAGGCAGGTCTTGCCGAGTTCGGCCAGGTCATCAGCCTGCCGCTGCTCAGGACGCAGCGACTCTGGGAACGCCGCGATGATGCGACCAGCGAGCGAGATGTCCTTCACCACCACCTTGAGTCCGGCCTTCTGCGCGAAGGTCGTGACGATGGGCAGGAACGAGTAGGTCGCCAGCATGGGCGCTTCGTCGGTGTAGGTCCAGATGATGGTGTTGGCGTTCATGGGTGGTCCTTCTCAGGTGCGCGATCCGCACCGGGCCACGGAGTGTACGAGGACCGAGGTTGTCCCGGCCTCGCGAAGAACGCATGTCGTGCGCCAGCGCGCCGATTCGTCGCGGCATGGGATGCCAAATCGTGCTCAAATGAGCCCATGAATCCTGCAACTGCTTCCGCCTTCAAGGGACTCCACGCCGCCGCCCTCGCTCCCGCGGCTCTTGATCTCAAGACCAAGGAACTCATCGCCATCGCGTGCGGCGTCAGCCGACTTTGCGACGGATGCATCGTGCACCACACCAGGGCTGCCAAGGCTGCGGGCGCCACGCTTGCTGAGATCCAAGACACGCTCGATGTCTGCGTGCTCATGGGCGGCGGACCCGCCACCATCTACGGCAAGAAGGCGA
>Ga0194120_10005214_pt1 | contig 19315 bp, 20 predicted proteins | sample TA2MahCa65mmetaG_FD_148642 | JGI IMG/M metagenome (GOLD analysis project Ga0194120, IMG submission 148642) | Freshwater microbial communities from Lake Tanganyika, Tanzania - TA2015019 Mahale Deep Cast 65m | ecosystem: Environmental > Aquatic > Freshwater > Lake | place: Tanzania: Lake...
CCGGCTGCGTGATGGACATCGCCTTCCGGCTGGTGCACCAGGCCACCATCGACGCCGTCGTGCGGGGTGGCTACCGGGCGGTCGTGCCGAAGGGGGGCGGGTGCTGCGGCGCGCTGGCCGCGCACGCGGGCGAGCTCACGTCGGCGCGCGCCCTGGCCCGCACGCGCATCGCCGAGCTCGAGCAGGCCGAGGTGATCGTGGTCGACAGCGCCGGCTGCAGCGCCCACATGCGCACCTACGGCCACCTACTTGCCGACGACCCGGCATGGGCGCATCGGGCCGAGGCCGTGGCGGCGAAGGTGCGCGACGCCGTGGAGATCGACGCCCCGCCCGGGCGCCCCGTGGAAGGCCGCGTGGCCGTGCACGACGCCTGCCACCACCTGCACGCGCAGGGCATCGGCCCGGAGGTGCGCCGCACCCTGCGCGCGGCCGGCGCAACGTGCGTCGACCTCGGCGATGGCGGACGCTGCTGCGGCGCCGGAGGCATCTACAACGTGCTCGAGCCCGGCATGGCCGGCGAGCTCGGCGAGCAGAAGGCGCGGGCGATCATCGCCACCGGCGCTCCGATGGTGGCCGTGGCCAACCCGGGCTGCGCGATCCAGATCACCAACCACCTGCGCGCGCTCGGGTCGGATGTCGAGGTGTGCCACCCCCTCGAGATCGTGGACTGACCGGCCCCGGCCGGTACGGTGCCCGTGATGCTGCGCCGCGTCCTCGCACCTGCCGCCGACTGGATCGCGCGACGCTCCGGCGTGACCGCACGCGACGAGCGCCGCCTGGTGCGCGCCGCATATGCGGCGATCCTCAACCGCGACCCCACCGACGACGAGGTGGCCCACTGGGCCGGGAGGCTCGGCGAGGGCACGCCCTGGGCGAGATTCCTCACCCTGCTGCGCAACTCCCCCGAGGCCGCCGAGGCGGGGGCGTCCGCCCTGACGCGGCTCGATGGCACGGTGGAGATCTCGCTCGTCGCCGACGACCCCATCCCCGGCGCGCCCCTGAGGTTCCGGGCGTCGGCCGCCGACACCGTGCTGCTGCCGTCGCTCCTCGATGCCGCCGGGGTGTGGGAGCCGCACATGACGCGTGCGGTGCGTGCGCTCTGCGGCCCGGGCGACCGCGCCGTGGATGCCGGGGCGAACTCCGGCTACTTCACGGTGATCATGGGGGCGCTCACCGGCGACGCCGGCCGCGTGGTGGCGCTCGAGCCGGCGGATGAGCCGCGGCGCTCGTGCGAGGAGAACGTGTCCCTCAACGAGCAGTCACGCACAACGGTGCTGCCGTTCGCGCTCTGGAGCGAGCGCACCACCCTGCAGGTGCGCGCCGTTCCCTGGGCCACCACGGCCGCACATGTGGTGACCGACCCACAGATCCCCCTCGGCGTGGGCGAGGTGGCCACCGATGTGCCGTGCACCACCCTCGACGCCCTGCAGGCCGACGGCGCCTTCGACGGTGGGCGGCTCTCGCTGGTGAAGCTGGTGGTGCAGGGCAGCGAGCCCCAGGCGCTGCGCGGCATGCGCCATGTGGTGGCGCGCCACCAGCCGGCGATCATCTGCCAGGTGAACGCCGTGTGCCTCGAGGCCCTCGACCAGGGACCGGCCGACGTCTCGCGCGCGATTCACGCCCTGGGGTACCGCATGCTCATGCTGCCCAAGGACCACCAGCGCGCCTGGGCCGCCTCACTGCCCGCGGCAAGCGAGCACCCCCAGTTGGGGCTGCGCGAGGTCACCGACCTGGCGGCGCTCATCGCCGCCTCGCCCGCCACGGACGACCCCGTCGACATCGTGGCGCTTCCCCGATGACGGGTCACCGCACGTGCCCGCGGAACCCCGGCCGCAATGGCGCCCGAGGGCATCCGCAATGATCCCGCGCATGACGACCCGCGGACTTGCCCTCATCGCCGCCGCCTCTCTGGCCCCCGCCGCAGGCGCGATCGGCACCCCCCTCCCGGACCACCTCATCCGCCCCGGCGTGGGCGCAGGGGGGGTGAGACTCGGCATGAGCGAGGGCCAGGTGCTGAAGGTGCTGGGCCAGCCCGACAAGCGGGTGCCGCGCTCGACCGAGCTCGGGGCGTTCATCGACCTCGCCTGGCCCGGCATCACCGTGCGCCGGTGGGACGGCGCGGGCGGCCGCGTGGTGAACATCGCCATCACCGACCGCGGCATCCGCATGCGCAACGGGGTGGGCGTGGGCTCGACCCGCACAGCCGTGATCAAGGCCAGTCCGGGCGCGGATTGCGACGAGTCGCCGCGCCTCTGCGTGATCGGCGAGGCGATCCCCGGCAACACGGTCACCACCATCCGCTTCGGTCACACGAACCGCGTGACCGAGGTGCGCGTGGGGCGCGTCATCGACTAGCGGCACCCGCCGCACCCCCCGGTGCGCCACGCGCTGGCGTGCGGCGCCATGAGCGATCAGCCACCTGAGTCCGGCCCGCGCGGCGACTTCAGCACGTCATGCGAGGTGGACACGCCGCGCGAGCGGGTGTTCGCCGCGTACACCGACGCCGCGGCGATCCCGCACTTCTGGGCGCCCGAGGGCGTGGAGATTCCGCCCGACTCGGTCGACCTGGAGCCCGTGCCCGGCGGCGCCTTCAACATGGTGATGAAGGTGGGCGGCGACGACTACCCCATGACCGGATCATTCGCCGAGGTGGTGACGCCCGAGTACGTGTCGTTCCACGAGCCCGGCCTGGGCATCCGCTGCGTGATCTCGTTCGACGACATCGGTGACGGCCGCACGCGGGTGACCGTTCTGCAGACAAACGTGCCCGAGGAGTTCCGCGGCGAGAACGCCGAGATGGGGTTCCAGAGCAGCTTCCGCCGCCTGGCGGCCTACCTGGCGGGCGAGTCCGGCTGAGGCTCCAGCGCCCGGATCGCCTTGGCGATCTCGGCGCGGTAGAAGGCGGCCAGGGCCTCCGCCCCCGACGGCGTGAGGTGATCGCGGTCGCCCACGAACCAACTGCGGCCCGCGCTGTGGGCGCTCCAGTCGGCCACCTGCAGCCAGTCGTAGCGCGTGGCGGCGGTGCGCACCGCCGCGTTCACGCCGGACGCGGACGGCGCGATGGACTGCAGGGTGAGCCACACCGCGCGCTTCACCCCGCGCGCCTTGAGGGTGGCCATCACCCGACCGATGTCGTACGTGGCACCGGCGTCGTTATGGCCCACGTGGATCAGCACGATGTCCCCGGGCGTGGGTAGCGAGCGGATCACCGACAGGGTGCTCGGCGGGTTGGGCGGGCATGGAGGCGCCACGAGGCGGCGGCACACCTTGAGGTCGAACACCGCCGACCAGGGCCCGGTGGCCTTCGCCCGCCCGCCGGTGATGTAGTCGAGGCCCGCGCCCACCGAGTCGGCGATCACGGTGACCTCGGGCACGCGGGCGGGCAGTTGGCGTCGCGTGGCCGTGGGTCCGGTGGGGCACGTCACTGCGGGCTCGGCCACGCCCAGCGCCGTGAGGTCGAACTCGGCGCAGAACCCGCCCCTCATCGCCCCCGCCGTGGGCACGGCCACGCGGCGTCGGAACGTGACCACGCCATCGCGCGGCACGAGCTGGCCTTGCCCATGGGCGATGCGGCGCAGCGTGCGCGACTCGCGTGACCCGCCGTAGGCCACCCAGCGCAAGCGCACCTTCGCCGGGAAGGCACCCGGCATCGCGGGCGTGGTGCCGGTGGGCGCGGGCAGGCGGTACGACAGGTGCCAGGTCATCGCGCGCCCGTCTCTGGTCACCGTGCCCTGCTCGCCCAGCGCCACGGCGCCTCCCTTGGGCGCCGCTGGGCGCGGCAATGCCATGCCCGCCGCGCCCGAGATGCTCTGCGCGTGCGCGCCTGTCGTTGGCGCCCCGGCCGCCGTGCCGACGACCCCGGCGATCACAACAGCCAGGCCCGCGAGCATCGGCGCCCACCGGGCACGTCGCGGACGACCCATCAGGATTCCCGGTGGTCGCCAAGCCACGCCACGGCCTCGCGGATCTCGCGCCGGGTGAACGCAGCCAGCCCCCGGCCGCCCGCGCCGTTGAGGTGCACCTGGTCAGCGCCGAACCATGCGCGCCCGCGGCTGGTGGCACCCCAGTCGGCCACCTGGATTCCCAGGCCCTCGACGCCGCCGCGGTGCTCGGCCGATCGGATGCGCTGATTGATCTGCCGGTAGCTCGTCTGCGTCTCGCGCAGGGTCACCCACACCACGCGCTTCACCCCCCGCGCGCGCAGCGCCCGCATCACCCGCCCGACGTCGTAGGTGGCGGCCCAGTCGTTGTAGCCCACGTTGATGACGACGATATCGCCCAGGGATCCGGGCAGCGACCGCACCGACGACAGCATGCTGGGCGGCCCCGGCGGGCACGGGGCGGCGATGAGGCGCCGGCACGCGCGCAGGTCATACCACACCGAGAGCCCCGTGGCCGCGGCCTCGCGCGTGCCGGGCACCCAGTCGAACGTGGCTCCCACCGAGTCGCCGAACACGGTGGCCTCCGGCACGTAGGCGGTGAGCTCACGGCGCGGCACCGGGGCCCCGCCCATGCACGCCACCTCCACGGCCGGCTGCCCGATGGCGGTGAAGTCGGGCGCCACGCAGAAGCCACCGCTGCGGTCGGTGCCCGCCCCGATGCGCGCGCGGGCCGTGAACTCGTACACGCCGCGGGACACCACGACCGGCTTCACCCCGTGCGCCACGGTGCCGAGCCGCCGCGCCTCGCGCGACCCGGCCACGGCGCGCCATGCGGTGGGCACCGTTCCGATTGCCGCGCCATCGAGCCGGTAGCGCACCGTGACGCTCATGCGCGTGCCGCTGCGCGCCACCTCGGCCGACACCAGCGGCGGCGCCACCGTCACCGCTGCAGCCGGGTCGCCGGTACGGGTGGGCGCGCCAGCCGGGCTACCGAGGGGATCCTGCGCGGTGGCGAGGGCCGGTGCGAGGAACAGCAGGCAGGCGCCGGGGGCGAGCGCGCGCAGGATGGCGGCCTACTTCTGCCTGAGGGCCTGGGCGATCATCGCGACGTACTGCTTCGAGCCGCTGGCGTTGGGATGCACGCCGTCGGGCTCGAGCCAGGACGAGTTGCCGGCCGCCTTGGAGTACCAGTCGACCACGCGCACGTTCTTGTTCTTCGCGAGGGCCTTGATGTCGTTGTTGAGTTGCTCCATCCAGTACTGCTGCTGGCCGTCGCGTCTCGTCCTGTGGTCCTTGGTGTAGGTGTTCACCACCACCACGCGCGGCACGCGCTTGACGATCGTCATCATCTCCTTCCACTGCGCGGGGCTCACGGGGCCGTTGGTGCCGAGCGCGATCACCGCGGCGCACGCATTGGGCCCGAGGGCGGCACGCATTGCCGAGATGCCCTCGCCGAACTGGCGGCTGGTGCGGGTGTCCACCTTGGCGGACGACCCGCCGAGCACCGCCTGCAGCGCCTTCTTCTGGCCGTAGTTCTCGGCGGCCATCCACAGCACGGAGTCGCCGACGGCCGCGCCGGCGCTCTTGCCGGAGCACACGGCCTGGGTGGCCGACTGGGAATCGGCACCGGAAGCCATGGGCACCACGACCGCCAGGGCGGCCGCGCCGGCGCGGAGCGGGGTGAGGATGCGGCTCGTCATGCCCGGCAGGGTACCCGCAGGCTCAGCCGATGCCGGGTACCGGGGGTACGGAGGGAACGAGCACGACCAGCGAGATGAGCGCGAGCGCGGCGATGAAGCCCGTCCAGGCGGCGATGGTCTGCGCCGGATGCTCGCGCCACGTGCCGTCGAGGGTGGAGAACGCGCGCCTGAGCCCGGCGAGGCCGTTGCGGCGGATCGGCTGCTCCACGTAGGTGTACGAGGCGGCCGAGATGCCCACCACGAGGATCACCTGGATCGCCATCAGGGGGGCGCCCGAGATGGGCACGTCCTCGTTGGCGCGGGTGAGCATGAGCACGGGCCAGTGGTAGAGGTACATGCCGTACGAGCGCGCGCCGATCCACACCAGCAGCGGCAGCCCCCAGAACCTCCCCATGAGCGACTGCGGGTGCGCCGAGACGATGATCAGGGCGATGGCCGGGATGGCCAGGAGCAGGAAACCGCCCTCGTAGAGCGGCGAGTCGAACTCGTTCAGCGTCGACATGCACCACAGCACGCCGGCGAGCGCCGCCAGGCCCACCACCTCCATTCCGGCCCGCGCCACCCACGACGCCATGGTCTTGAGGCGGCTGGGCGGCAGCAGCACCGCCCCCACGATGCCGACTAACAGGCACACCGCGCGGGTATCGGTGCCGTAGTAGATGCGCCACGGCAGTTCGTAGGGGTCGTAGAGGTGCCACGCCCACCACGTGCTCAACGCCGCGCCCCCCGCGGCCAGCACGCCGAGCACCCAGACCGGCATGCGCAGCACGATGAGCACGATGGCCAGCGCGAGCGGCCAGAACAGGTAGAACTGCTCCTCCACCGCCAGCGACCACAGATGCGTGAACGCGTTGGGCCGGCCGAACTGCTCGAAGTACGGCACGTCGGCCACGATGAAATACCAGTTGGTGATGTAGGCCGTCGCCGACAGCGCCGCGCCCTTGATGCGCGCGACCTCCTCCCAGTGGAGGATGAGCATGGCGATGAAGGTGCCCGCCAGCGCCAGGAACAGCGCCGGCAGCAGGCGGCGGGCGCGCCGCAGCCAGAACCGCCAGAGATCGAGGCGCCCGGTGCCGCGCTGCTCGGCCACGAGCAGCGCCGTGATCAGGTAGCCCGAGATGACCAGGAAGAAGTCCACGCCCAGGAACCCGCCGGGCATCCACTCGGCGCCCGCATGGAAGATGAACACCGTGGCCACCGCAAGCGCGCGCAGGCCGTCGACCCCCGGCATATAGGGCAGGCGCACGCCGCGGCCACCGCCCTTCTGCTGATACGCGGGGTAGGGGGTCGGCTGGCTCACGCGGCGAAGCGAACACGACGCGGCGGACGGCGGCCGGGCGGCGGGGCGTAGGCTCAATTCCACCATCACGGCAGCCCACCCCACCGGAGGTCACCCCATGGCAGACGACGCCGTTCCCCCCACGAGCCAGGTTCCCGACATGCCCATCCTCGAGGCGCTCGGCAACCGCCGCAGCATCCGCTACTTCGACGACTCGCGCGAGGTGGAGCGCTGGAAGATCGAGACCATGCTGCAGGCCGCCCGTTTCGCGAGCTGCCAGGGGAACATCAACTGCACCGAGGCCATTGTGGTGCGCCGCGACGAGTGCGACCTCTGGGACGAGGTAGAGGAATGCGTCTCGGGCTTCAACGTGCAGATCATCAACCAGTCGTCGCACCTCATCCTCTGGCTCACCAACCTCAACGCCTGGTACGGGCGTGCGGTGGACGGCATCTCGGGGCTCGCCCTGTGCGGAGCGGCCACCCGGTACCACGGGTGGAACTACGAGTTCTCGATGACGCAGACGATCCCGCGGCTCATGAGCTTCCCCACCGAGCGCACCGACGCCCTGCTGCGCTTCGAGAGCGGCCAAGCCGTGGGCAACGCGATGGCGGCCGGGGTGGGCGTGGGCGTTGGGAGCATCCTCATCGCGTTCGGCCGCAAGCCCGGGGGCATCGAGAGGGCGTTCGGGCTGCCGCCGCACTACCGGTTCACCTGGGGCCACGCCGTCGGCTACCCGGCCGAGGACCCCAAGGCCGGCGGCCAGCGCCCCCGCCTGAAGTTCGACGTGATCTACCACGACAACGCCTTCGGGGCGCCGTACGAGTGCCAGGCCTCCACCGACCAGATGCTGCGCGAGAAGGGGCTCATCCAGGAGCAGGCACCGCTTCCGGGCCGCTTCGAGGAGATCGTGCAGCTGGCCGAGCGCCACGGGCGCGACCCCGGCACGCTGTCGTTCCCCGCCGCGGAGATCCGCCGCCTCATGGCCGACCCCGACTGGGACTTCGGCCCGAACATCCGCGCGCGCGCCGAGCACGTGCTGGCCACCGAGGACCTGCCTGAGTACCCGCAGGAAATGAAGGACACCTTCGCGCGCCTCATGAGCGAGCACGGGATCGACGCTTCGAAGTTCCTGCCCCGCGACTGACCGGCGCATTTGAAGGGCCGGGTTCGTGTCGTTCGCCACGCAGTCTTACGGCGTAAGAAACATGCGCTGAACGCGACGAAAAAGTGCGGTGCGGGCGTCGGGCGGCGCGAAAGTTCTCCTGCGCGCGCCCTTCCCGAAGCCTATTCTTCGCCACAACCGGCCCGAACTCCATGCCCCGGCGTTCACAGGCAACCCAAGGAGCGAGCACGATGACAACCGAAGCCGACCCGCTCGGAATCGTCTCCGGAGCGCCGCTGGGCTTCACCGACGCCCTCACCTACCCGTACTTCCAGTCGGTGTTCGATCGCAAGTCGCGCCGCGTGGGCCTCGGCATGACCGTCGAGTCGGACGTCATCGAGTACTCCTCGCCATACGAGCCCGTGCCGCTGTCGGAGCTCGAGGAGGCCCTGCTCGTGATGGCCGGCACCGGCCTCAACGGCCTGGCGCTCGCCGACCTCGACCCCGCGCGCGGCATGAGCACCCTGGTGCAGTGGACCAACCGCACCTGGCCGTCGGCGTGCTCCAACCACGGCACCGAGCTGTTCTGGAGCAACGACGACGGCCTCTGGTGGCTGGACATCTTCAAGATGGTCCCCGAGCCCGGCGAGGTATCCACGCTGTCGGGTCGGCCCATCGAGGAGCAGGCCGACTTCATCGTCGACCTCTACCGGCGCTCCCGCGTGCGACTGCATGAGGGCCGGGCCCAGTTGCCCAACACGCTGCCGGGGCTGTTCGACTTCAACCAGTGGAACGCCAACAAGCCCGGCACCACGCTGTTCGTGCCCATCACGAACATGACGATGGAGTACATCAACGTCCTGTTCATCTACCTGGCCCGGTCGTACGCCTTCAACATCGTGGACGAGCGCAATGGCGGGCGCTCCGCCGGCCTGCAGAAGTGGGTGGACGAGGGCCGCATCAACACCAACGTGAAGATGGGCATGATCGAGCTCGAGAACCGGGTGCTCTCGATGATGGTCGTGGAACAGGCGTTCATCTGCCAGAACCTCAACCTGTCGCTGCAGGCGCTGGGACTCGGCGGCTGGACCTTCACCGGCTACCTGCCCAAGTTCGTGATGGGCGGCGGCGACGTGCTGGGCCTGGGCTTTCGATTCAACGAGGACAACGAGGGCAACACCTACGCGGTGGGCCGCGACGGCTACTTCGAGTCCTACGTGCCGCCGTACTACAACGACATGCACGAGGCGGTGGACGCCTTCATGGCCATGAAGTGGGGCGCCATGGACCCGGACGTCAGCAAGCCATACAAGAACGAGGCCATGAACGAGGCCTTCACGGGGGCGATCCCGAGGCCCCACCCCGAGACCGTGGACATGGTGAAGGCCTACTGCCAGTACGCCTACGACACCTACGGCAGATTCCCGGTCGCAATGGACCCGATGTACCAGCGGCTTACCACGCAGGCGCAGCACATCGACACCGACTTCTACGACGAGTACTACCCGCCCGGGTCGTACAGCGACCAGCACGCCAACCACTTCCAGCGCTGGCACCCCGAGCTCTGCGACGAGGACGGCAAGCCGCCGCGTAGGGACTGACCACGCGGTCCCCGCTGCGGGGATGAGCGCAGGCGAACGACGAAGGGTGCCCGGCTGGGCGCCCTTCGTCGTTCACGACATGGTCCCGGCTAGGGCATCACGACGGGCGGCTGCGCCTGGGCCTTGGCCTGGGCGATGATGGTCTGAACGCCCTTGAGGGCGTCCATCTCAGCCAGCACAAGCGTGCCGGCGCCGATCTGGAACACCGCCTTGGCGATGGCCTTCTGCGGCACCCCGGCCTTGTCGGCGGCGACGATCGACTCGTTCAGCGCCACCTGCTCCTGCTGGGCCGTGGCCTGCAGCGACTGACCCTCGACGCTGGTGCTGGCGAAGGCCGCGGTTGCCGATCGCACGCCGCTCAGGCCGTCATCCCCCAGGCCGGCCCCGAGAGGGATCAGGGCGAAGAGGGCGATCAGCACGAAGGCGCCGACGATCGGTACGAACTCCTTGAACTTTCCCATGGGCGGAAATGTGCCATGCGGCGAGGACGGTGGCCCGAGGTGCGTACGATGGGAACCATGCCGACCACGCTGACCGACACCCATCTCGAGGCGCAGGCGCTGGCGCGCGAGTTCGCCGCAGGCGAGATCGCGCCGCGCGCGGCCGACTGGAATGCCCGCAAGCACGTTCCGGTTGACGTGATGCGCAAGATGGGTGAGCTGGGCCTGCTGGCCCCCACGATCCCCGAGGAGTACGGGGGCCCGGGGCTCGACGCCACCTCGCTGTGCCTGATCGTCGAGGAGATCGCGCGTGCGGATGCCGGCCTGGCCGTGCCGATCGCCGTACAGGCGGGGCTGGTGGCCTCACCGCTGCTGCGGGCGGGCACCGAGGCCCAGAAGCAGGAGTGGCTGCCGCGGCTGGCCACCGGCGAGGTGATGGGCTGCTACGCGCTCACCGAGCCCGACGCCGGGTCGGACACCGCCGCCCTTCGCACCCGGGCGGAGGCCGACGATGACGGCTGGCGCATCACGGGGTCGAAGCAGTGGATCAGCAACGGCTCGATCGCCGAGGTGTTCATCATCTTCGCGCGCACCGGCGGCGGGGGGGCGCGGGGCGTGAGCGCGTTCGTCACGGGCGGCGCCGAGGGGCTGGTGGTGGGACCCGAGATCCCCAAGTTGGGGCTGCACACGTCATCCACCGTGGAACTGGCGTTCGACAGCATGCCGGTGCCCGCAGGCACCATGCTCGGCCCCGAGGGCAAGGGCCTCAACCTCGCGCTCGCCACCCTCGATGGCGGGCGCATCACCGTCGCCGCGCAGGCCTGCGGCATTGCCCGGGCGGCCATCGACCTTGCGGTGGAGTACGCCTCGCGGCGCAACGCCTTCGGCGGGCCCATCGCGCGCTTCCAGGGCGTGCAATTCCCCATCGCCGACGTAGCGGCGCAACTCGAGGCCGCGCGGCTGCTCACGCTGCACGCCGCGTCGCTGCGCGACGCCGGCCAGCCGCACGGCACCGCGGGGGCCAAGGCCAAGCTCGTGGCGTCGGCGGTGGCGGTGAGAGCCGCGGACGTCGCGGTGCAGACGCTCGGGGGCTACGGCTACTCGGCCGAGTACGCGGCCGAACGCCTGTACCGCGACGCCAAGATCACCGAGATCTACGAGGGCACCAGCCAGATCCAGCGGCTGGTGATCGCCCGCGACCTGTTCGGCGACGCCGCGCGCTGAGGCGCGTCCGTAGGTGCGGCAGCTGCGGGTGACGACGGCGCCCGTGGCGGACTAGGGCCCGCCCGGTGCGCGCGCGACCCCGAAGGTCTTGACAAACTGATAGCGATACAGCCCGTCAGGCGCCGCCGCGGCCCGGAGCACCTCGCGCGCGCGGCGCAGCACGTCGGCCTGCTCATCCTCGGGGAGGTCGGCCCACAGGTGCGTGGCCACGGCGTCCATGCGATCGGCCAGGGCGTCGGGCGGCACCGCGCGCTCACGGGTCTCGGCCCAGACATCCATGGGCTCAAGGCCGGCATCGCACAGCTGGCCGCTCAGCCAGCCGAGCGGGATCTCGTTCGCCACGATGGAGGCGGCCAAGCGGATGATCAGGGGATCGCCAGTGGCCTCGATGATGTCCACGGTGGGTCGGTCATGGCGCTCGCCCGGGGCGAGCAGGGCCAGCACGCCGCCGGGGCGCAAGGCCCGGGCCATCTCCCAGATCGCCGCCGGGCGGTCGGGCATCCAGTGCAGGGCCATGCTGCAGAGCACCAGATCGGCCCAGCCATCCGGCACGCCGGTGTCCTCAGCGGTGGATGCGCGCAGGTCGACGGCGATCTCCGGGTGCGCAGCCAGGTGCTCGGCGAACACCTCGAGCATCGGCGGCGACGGGTCGACGCCCACCACCTCGCGCACGCTGCCGCGCTCCACCACCCGCATAGTGGCGAATCCCGTGCCGCACCCCACGTCGAGCAGGCGCGGGAAGGGCTCGTCGGGCAGGGAGCGCACCAGGCGCTCCGACCCGGCCCGGTTGAGGGCGACCAGCTGCTCGTACGCCCGCGCGCTGCGGTCGAACGACTCGGCGGGGTCGTTCGCAGCCTCGTCGCTGATTCCGCTCGGTTGTCCGGTGCTCACGCACCCCTTCCTACACTGCCCGCATGGACGCTGCCTACTGGGACGACGTCTACGGGGCGCTTGGCGCGCGCGGGGTGAGCTGGGCGCGCGAGGGCGTCGGGCCGTCGCTGGATCTCCTCGAGCCGGCATCCGCCACGGTGGGGTCTGCCATCGACATGGGGGGCGGGGCATCTCCCCTCGCCGGCGCGCTGCTCAGCCTCGGCGTGGACGACGTCACGGTGCTCGACATCTCTGCAACCGCTCTCCGCGCCGCGCAGGCGTCACTCGGTGACCGCACGGATGACGTGGAGTGGATCACGGCCGACCTGCGCTCGTGGCAGCCCGGGCGCCGGTGGGACCTCTGGCACGACCGGGCCATGTTCCACTTCATGGTCACCGAGGGGGACCGCCGGGCCTATCGGCGCGCGCTGGCAGCGAGCCTGGCGCCCGGCGGCCTGGTGATCGTGGCGGCGTTCGCCCCCGACGGCCCGGAGCAGTGCTCGCGGCTGCCGGTGCGCCGCTACGGCGCCGGCGAACTCGTGGACGCCCTCGGTGATGACCTCGTGCTGCTGGAGGAGCTACGCGAGGTGCACATGACCCCGGCCGGCACCCCGCAGCCGTTCACGTGGGTGCTCGCCCGCCGTGAGGGATGAGCCCGGCAGCGGGGTGAGGCGATCCTGAAGTACAGGTTCTGCTTGGCGTGGTCGCTGCCCTGCGGGGTCATGGCCTCGAGGTGCACGATGAACCCGTTCGGGGCCCGCTCGGCGCTGTGGTGCCGCCCTTGGCGATGATGCACGCGCCGAGGTCGAGGGTCATCGTGAGGGTGTTGGCCGGATTGGCCGGCTGGTCATCGGCCTGGTCCACGGGCGCGCCGAGGTCGGCCGGAGATCCACCACCCGGTGGCGCCAGGCTCGGATCGGCGGACGACAGCGCGGACTGCGAACACTGGGCGGGGCTCGTCGGACCGCTGGCCCCGGCGCCCCTCCCGGGCGGGTTCGGCAACTGGATCAGGTAGTGCAGGTGGCCGATGTCGCGGTAGCCCGCGGGCTCTCCCGCGGAGGGAATGGCGGAGCGCTGCGGGCGCCAGAAGGTGAGGCTCACGCGGAGATCGGAGGCGTCAAGCACGAAAACGTTGTCCGGGCGGGACCCATGAGCCCCTGAGGCGCGGGGTAGGACAACCGGGCGGAGCGGGCGCCGGCGGACCACGACTTCAGAGCCGGCACCGTGTTGAACACAAACCCGATGGCGCCGGGGATCCCCTGCACGCCAGGTCCTTGGGGCACCCTCATCACCATGGTGTCACCGGAGCGCACGGCCGCACTGGTGACCAGCGGGCGGATGCGGAAATCGGCCCGGTCGGCACCGAAACGGGTGCCGGATATCAGCCCGAAGCCGCCCGGCAGACAGCAGTCTGGGAACGGACTGGTCGCCGCGGAGGCCGCGGTTAGGGCGGCCGAGCTGGCTGGATGCGCCCGGTGCCCCCTGGCGAGCACCACGTGAGGCCGTTGCAGTCAAGCGTCGCGCCCGAAGGCACCCCCAGGAACACCAGCTCCTTCGTGCTCACCATGAGCGAGTCGATGCGTGCGGTGCTGCCAGGCTCGGCGTCGGCGTTAACGGTGCCGAGCACGTCGACGAACAGGGTCGTGAACGTCTGGAACGCCGCCGCTCTCGGCGCGTTCGGGTCATTGGCGTCAATCACGCCGTTGCCGTTGGCGTCGATGCCCACCGCGTTTGGCACGCCGTCCTGGTCGGGGTCGCCACCGGCGCTCGCCGTGTCGGGCCCTGTAGCGCCACCCGCGGGCCCCGGGGCCGGGGCCGCCTGCGCCTCCCGGGACAGTTCCTTTGACGACTTGGCCTTGGTCAGGCCGAACGAGGCCGGGCCGATCGGCACCCCGACCGCGGTTGCTCGCGCCGTGCGCGAGGCATCCACGAACCGCGGCGCGAGCGGCTTGCTGGGCTTGCCGTAGCCCGGAAGCACCCTCACGGTGCCGAGCCGCGCACCCGCCCGTACGCCGACGACGGCGCGGGATCCCTTCCTTCCGACGACGATGGTGCCGGCGTGGGAGCCCCGGGGGCTCACCAGTTGCAGCATCATCGTCGGTGCCGGCGACCGGACCGTGAACCTGCGGCCGGACCGCCTCGCGACGCCCGCCTTGCCGTTGCCGTTCGCGATGGCGATCACCGCATAACCGCTCTTGGTGAGCATGCCGGTGACCGGCGGCGCGGCGTGCGCGGCCACCGCGAACAGGGGCGCGGCGGCATGGAGGGAGGCGGTGATCGGTCGCCGGGACATTGGCGACCCTCCATGATGGGTTAATCGCAAAGGCGTACCCGAAATGGCCACCCGCTGCCTGTCCCAGGCGCGTTCGTCCCCCGCCGCCGCGGCAACGCCCGCTTGGGCGCCGCGGGCCTCCTAGGCCGGGGCGGGCTCCGCCTTCGCGCGGCGGCCGAGGAACTTCACCTTCATCACGTTCTTGCCCATCTCCACCATGGGGCCGGGCAGGCGGTGGCTCCGGGCGAGCACCTCGTCGAGTGCGTCGACGAACCAGCGGATGTCGTCGTCTTTGATCACGAACGGCGGCATGAGCCGGATGATCGGGTCGTGGCTGCCGGTGACCTGCGTGATGATGCGGTGGCGCGAGAGCATGGGCATCACCACCAGTTGCGGGAACAGGCTCTCGTGCACCGCGTGCACGGCGTCCCACGCCACCTTCTTGGCGCCACCCGATGGCTGCTGCAGCTCGATGGCCACCAGGCAGCCCATGCCGCGGGCCTCCTTCAGCACCTCATGGCGGGCACGCAGGCCGTTGACAGCGTCCACGAGCTTGCGCCCCTGCTCCGCGCTGCGGCGCAGCATGTCGGCGTCGTCGAGCCCGCTCAGCGTGGCGAGGCCGGCCGCCATGGCCAGGTTGTTGCGGCCGAAGCTCGACGAGTGCACCCAGCAGCGGTCCATGCGGCTGAAGACGCCTGAGTAGACCTCGCGCCGGCAGATCATGGCGGCCACCGGCACGTAGCCACCGGACAGCGCCTTGCTGGTGGCGATGATGTCGGGCTCCAGGCCGAAGTGCTGGAACGCGAACATGGTGCCCGTGCGCCCGTAGCCCGTGGCCACCTCGTCGCAGATGAGCAGCGTGCCGTGCTCGCGGCACAGGCGCTGGACGTCGCCGAGGAAGCCTTTGGGCGCCAGCTGAACGGTGTGGCTCGGCAGGCACTCGAGTATCACAGCGGCGGTGTCCTCGCGGGCGAGGATGCGCTCGAGGTGCTCCAGGTCGCCGACGGCCACCTCGTCACCCGGCAGCAGGTGGCCGAACCCCTCGCGGAACTGGTCACCGCCCATCACCGAGAGCGACCCCAGGGTGAGCCCGTGCCAGCCGTTGCGGAAGTGCACGAAGCGGTCGCGGCCCGTGGCCGCCCGCGCGAACTTGAGCGAGGCCTCCACGGCCTCCGTGCCCGAGTTGCAGAAGTAGACGGCATCGAGGTGGTCGGGCGTGCGCTGCACCAGCGCCTCGGCCAGCAGGCCCGAGAGCAGGGCGCAGTCCATCTGCACCATGTTGGGCAGGTCCATGTCGAGCACGTCGCGGATCGCCCCCGCCACCACGGGGTTGTTGCGGCCGATCGCCGCCACCCCGAAGCCCCCGAGCATGTCCAGGTACTGCGCGCCGGTGTCGTCCCACAGGTACGCGCCCTCGCCCCGCGCGTACACCCGGTCGAACCCGATCGTGCGGAACACGTCCACGAGGGTCGGGTTGACGTACTTCTCGTGGAGAGCGTAGTTCTCGCCGAAACGATCGGCCACGAGGCGCTTGATGTCGAATGCCATGGGAGCCGCACGGTACTCCCGTTGCCGGGGCGCTTCACCCGCTGTGCTGGTACACCCCGCCCACATGCCGTGGCTGCTCGTCATCGTCGCGGGCTTCTTCGAGGTCGCGTTCGCGACCCTCCTCAAGCTCTCGAACACCTTCACGCGCATATGGCCGACCATCGGATTCGCGGTCTGCGCGATCCTGAGCTTCGGGATGCTCGCGTGGGCGCTGCGCTACCTGCCCATCGGCACGGCATATGCGGTCTGGACCGGCATCGGCGCCGCGGGCACCGCCGCCCTGGGCATCTGGGTGTTCGACGACCCCGCCACCTTCGCGCGCATCTTCGGCATCGCGATGATCATCGGGGGCGTCATCGTGCTGAACCTGGTGGGAACCCACTGACCCCGGTGTCAGGCACGTAACCATCGGGCCGCCCGTTGGTTACGTGCCTGACACCGGGGTTGCGGGTCAGCCGGCCGCGTCGAGGCGGTGCACGGCGATGAGGCTCGTGGCACCCGGCGTGGCCACCTGCGGTCCGCTGGTGAGCACCACGCGTGATCCCTCGGGCAGGCCGAGGCCGCGCTGGGCGCGCAGCAGGCAGCGCTCCACCAGGGCCTCGATGGGCTCCTCGGGGCGCTGGTGCAGGGGCTCGGGGATGACCCCCCATTCGAGCGCCAGCTGACGCGCCACCTCACCATCGCTGCAGAGTGCCATGATGGGCCGGCGGGGGCGGAAGCGCGCCGCGGCGCGGGCCGACCCGCCGGTCTCGGTGGGAATGACCAGGGCCGCGGCCTTGATCTCGCGGGCCAGCAGCACGGCGGCGCGCATGACCGACTCGGCGGTGGTGCGGCCTTCCTCGCGGCCGATGGCGCCGCCCTCCCCCACCAGCGGGGTCACGCCGTCCTGGGCGTCCAGCGCGATGGCGGCCATCTGCCTGATGGTCTCGATGGGATACTTGCCCACGGCGGTCTCGCCCGAGAGCATCACGCACGAGGTGCCGTCGATCACGGCGTTGGCCACATCCGAGGCCTCGGCCCGGGTGGGCTCGGGGGCGTCGATCATCGACTCCAGCATCTGCGTGGCGGTGATCACCATCTTGCCGCGGTCGTTGGCCGCCTGGATGATGCGCTTCTGCAGAAGAGGCACGCGCGAAACCCCGGCCTCCACGCCGAGGTCGCCACGGGCCACCATCACGGCATCGGCGGCCTCGACGATCTCCTCGAGGTGCTCGATGGCCGAGAGCGTCTCGATCTTCGCGATGATGCGCGCCGACGATCCGAGGATCTCCCCGCGCAACTCGCGGATGTCATCGGCGCCGTTCACGAACGACAGCGCGACGAAGTCGGCGCCGGCGTCGAGGGCCGTGCGCACATCGGCGCGGTCCTTGTCGGTGAGCGTCATGCGCCCCACTTGCGCGTGCGTGAGGAATGCCCCCTTGCGCGGCAGCGCAGTGCCGGGAATCACGCAGGTGCCCACCAGGGCGCCCCTGGTGCGCTCGGCAATGGCGATGCGCGGAGCGCCATCACCGATCACGAGCTCGGACGTTCCCGGGTCGGCGGCATCCACCACGCCCGGCCAGTCCACCACCAGCGCGCTGGTGGCCCCGCGCGCCCGGGGGTCGCCCACGATGCGCACCTCATCACCCTCGTCGAGATCGGCGCGCCGCGACGACTCATGCAGGCGGATCTTCGGGCCCTGCAGATCGAACATGAGCGCCACGTGGCGTCCGGCGGTGGCCGCGGCGTCCCTGGCCTGCCAGGCACGGCGGATGAAGTCGTTGCGGGTGCCGTGCGAGCAGTTGATGCGCACGCCATCGACGCCTGCGCGGATCATCGCGACCAGCGTGGCCTGGTCGTCGGTGGCGGGCCCGAGGGTCGCCACGATCTTCGTGCGCCGGATCGTGTTCATGGGGCGCGGGATGCTAGTCCCGTTCAGCGAGACACGCGTTGCAGCAGCCCGCGGGGCTGCTAGGCGAACTTCGCGCCGGCCAGGCTGGTGCCAGAGTGCGCCGGGGGCCCGCCGTTGGGCTCCACCGAGATGTCCACAGCGGCGTAGTCGCCCGGCACGGGTAGCGGCAGTGTCAGGTCGACATTGCGCGAGGACGGCGTGAACGACCCCACTGACGTCATCTCGGTGGACCCCTTCTCGAGCACCCACACCTCGTAGTGATGACCCTTCGGCGGCGCGGGCACATCCGAGAGCTTCACCTGCATCGTGCCCCCGGCCTGCGCTGACGCATACAGCGATGCCGTGCCTGACACCGCGTCGCCCGCCCGGGCTGCGATCGCCGTGCTGGCGGTGAGCGGGCCGGGGTCGGGCAGTGCGACGTTGACGAACATGAGGTCGACCGAGAGGAAGAACGCCGCCATCGCGACGATGGCGAGCACGAGGCGGGGCCGCGCGACGGGCACGCCCCGATGCTACGGGTGCGGGTCGATCAGGGCGCGCCGGCCGGGACCGCCCGGAACACGTATGTGCACGCGGTGTTCACCGCATAGGGGCCGCGGGCACGTCCGCCCGGCAGCGTGGTGGCCGCGCGGGTGCATTGGGACGATGACGCGGTGCTGAGGTTCTGGGTGACTGGCAGGGTCAGGGTCCAGGTGGGGCCGCTGGCCGTGACCTTCCACGATTGCGTGGCCTGCGCCGCATTCGTGTTGAAGCTGCCGGTGGGCACCGATGCGAAGTCGGTGTAGAGGTAGACGTTGTAGGCCTGCCCCGCCTTCAGGCCGCTCGCGGTGGCCGTGAGCGACATCGCCAGACCGGCGGGCGCGCTGCGCATGTTGCCGTTGCTATCGCCCGGCTGCTGGCCCTCGTTGTTGATGCTGCTCGCCAGGCTCACCGGCAACGCCACGGGGCCACCGGGCGTGTCGTCCGCGATCCCCGAGATCGCCACCGCGTAGTTGCCCTTGTTCGTGGCGTTGTCGTAGATGGAGTACACCCACGGGGCGCATGCGTTGGTGATGCTGCCCGGGAACGGACAGGCCGCGCCCTCGGCGTTGGCCTGCGCGCGCGACTTCTGCACGCCATCGAAGGTGGCGCTGTAGAGCGTCGACCCCTGCGGGTTGGTGACGGTATTGCCGGCGCCCCAGTTGGGGCCGGACGGCGCGAAGGGCCCGAACAGGCCGTTGTCACCGATCGTCAGCTGGTCGGTGCCGTAGTACTTCTGCTGGTAGTCCGCGTGGTTGCCGGGGTCGTCATCTTGCTCCAACGGCTGGGCCGATCCGATGCCCATCACGGGCACGATGTGGTCGTACCTCGACAACCCAGATCCGGACTCCTGCAGCAACCCGGTGTTGTTGAACATGCCGATGATCACCCGCGAGCCCGTGAGGAACCGGTTCTTCACCCACGACAGGAACACGCCGGCGTACTGGTCGCTCTGGTCCTCGTACTGCGTCGGGTCGAAGCCCTC
>Ga0194120_10005217_pt1 | contig 19312 bp, 16 predicted proteins | sample TA2MahCa65mmetaG_FD_148642 | JGI IMG/M metagenome (GOLD analysis project Ga0194120, IMG submission 148642) | Freshwater microbial communities from Lake Tanganyika, Tanzania - TA2015019 Mahale Deep Cast 65m | ecosystem: Environmental > Aquatic > Freshwater > Lake | place: Tanzania: Lake...
AGAATCCGCGTCAACGGGCGTGATTGCATCAAATGCAGTGCCTTTTTTTGACAGTTTCATTTGAAAAAGGAACATCAAATCACCTACATGGGTTCTTTGCTGCATTGATTACCCGTAAAAGATATTAATAATGTCCCTTTTGCCAAGCTTCCCGCTCATCATGCCCTACATGAAGTCGGACAAGCCTACTTGCCTGGACTTTTCATCAAGAAAAATGGAATCAATGTCCCTTTTTACAAGCTCGAGCCTCTGCTTGACATAAATCGGAAGTTCGAAGTCAAAGGCAAGTTTGGTGGAAATTTTCAGGTACTTTTCAATGCCGCCTTTGTTAATCGTAAGCAGGATTTTACCTCCGCACCTTGAGCACTTGCCAATTAGCGGAACCCGCCTGAAGCTTTCATTGCAGTCCACGCAGCGGAATTTTTGCTGTGAGAACTTGCGCAGGTTGCCGTAAATGTCTGGGAGAAAGTGCGAGGAGAGAATCCTTGCCGCGGCATCCTGCGGGTCAACACAGCGCAGCTTTTTTTCAAGCCTCATTTGCGAGTCGACTTTTTCAGACATGCTTTTGAACTTAATGTATGTTGTTGACACGACACCATCCTCGATGCTGCTTGTGTCGTGCGTGAACCCAAGCCCTTCATACTGGGCTTGCGTACCAAGAACATTTTTGACAAGCCTGACTTTTGCCTCCGCAGGAGAGGAAAACTTTTCTGCAAGCTCATAGAAAGATTGGTCAAATTCGCTGCATATCTCCATTGAATGCGATTCATCATCAACCTCATTTGGATCAAGGACCGTAGTAAGAACAAGCGGCGCGTCCATTGTCCCGCCCCTGGAACTAGGCAAAAACTCCTTTGAGAAATTTATTAGCGAATCCAGAAGCAGTGAAACCGAATCCTCGTCTCCATCGCAATTCCTCCTTTTTGCGGTATGGAAATACGGGTGCCCAAAACCCACATGCGTGCTTGTGAACCCGACTATTCTGCAAAGAACCCCGGCAGATGTGTGAGGCGAAAGCCCTATTGCAAGCTTGCCAAGCAGGTCCTCCTTGCAAAATACATTGTAAAAAGGGGGGAGGTTGTACAGCGTGACAAGCTCGTCGTCTATAAACTGGGCAACTTTCTGGAAATATGCAGCCCCTTCCATTGTTATTATTATGTCCTGGGGCTTAAGCTCCACAATCTGCGAATCCTTGACAAGCTTGTCGCCCTTGAAATCATTAGTGTACCCAAGCGCTGCCAGGTTTTCAATGCCCACGTGGATTTCACACGGCTTGAAGTGAGTCATGGGCACATTAGTCGCATCAAACCTGCAGGTGCCGTCCCTGAATATCGTAATTCCGTGTTTTGAGCGCAAAAATCCCTTTTCAATTGCCTCGGGTATCTTTGACTTTGAAATCAATCCCTGCACACCCCTGACATCGGCGCCGGTTTCATTGTCCTGCCAGTTTTTTTGCTCAAACTCCACAGCCCCAACCCCCTGATGGGTGCCTACCCGCTTCTGGGCGGCTTCAACTAACTCGGCTAGGTTTATTGTCCTAAGCTGCCCGTAATGCGTTGGCTGGCCGCATTTTGCGCACTGGCCTGACACACCTGAAAGATTGCATTTTTTGCAGTATGAAATGTTGACTGTCTGCTCTCCGCATGTTGTGCATAACGGCCTTGTCCCACTTGTCTTACACTTGGGGCATGCAAGGTTTGCTATCTCGACAAATAAGCCCTTGCCTTCGTATTTTTGGCTTGCCATCTTGCGATAAAGCCGCATTATGCTCCTATTTTTCTCGGCGTGCCCGATTGGAAACAATACGTGAACAGGGGGCTTCATTTCACGCTCCCTTCCTTTTTCAGGCCTTCCCATGCGAGTTCCAACATAAGTTGGTGAGTGGGGCTTTATAGTGACTCCAATTAGCTTAGACAAAAATTCGCTGCATTTTGGCTTAAGCGATGCCGACTGGGCAGTAGCAAGGTAGTCATTGAGCCTTTCCTCAAAGCCATTCTTAGATGGCTGCTGCTGATTTATCTGAAGCAGATGCTGCTTGGGCACGCCAAAAGTTGCAAGGACTGCCTTTGCAATCTCCGGCTCTAGCACTATCGTGCCTTTTTCGACCTTATGCTCGACACATAGCTTCTCAAGGAGACTTTTGGAGTCGGTTGCCTCCAAAACAAAGCATTTTGGCTTGAGCCAATCGCTCTCGAACTTCCCGCTTGCAAGCCATCTGGCAACTGAGGACAGTTCCTGGAATGTAAGGTCATCGTATGGATAAACATAGTCCGGATGAAGCGGCATTCCTGTTTGCCTTGAGAATTTAAGCGCATCTTCAAAGCACGAAAATTTTGGCAGTGCAAGGCCCGCTGACTTGCACAATGCGTCAAAGTACTCGGGACACCATGCAGGCTGGACAAGTGGGTGGTTGGATTTGAGAAAGTCGCCAAGCGAAACGAGCATGTCTCCTAGAAACAGGATTTGCGAAACGGACTGGTAAAGCGCCTGGGCCTGCTTGAGCGACCTGACTTTCACAACATCCCCGCTGTGAAGCTTGACTACAGGGCCTTCGATTGTATCACAGGGACTTACTACGCATCCTTTGCCTGGACGCTCAACCTTCAACTGCGTGCCGCTTGCAATGAACTGGTCAAGAAGATACATTGCCGCCGGGTGTATGGCCTTGCCCATTATCCCGCTAGCCCTTGAGCGGCCGTAGCGAAGCCTGAAGCCTCCAGGCCTTGACGGATATGAAAATATTGGCCTTCCGGCAACAAGCTCATCAAGGTAACCAGGAAGGGGTTTGAGCTCAAAAGCCCCCTCTTTTCTTGAAACTTTGACTATGGACTCAAGCCAGTTCCAATCAACTTTTATTTTCCTGGTGTATTTGAGCACCTTTGCGCTTTTTTGCGCAATTCCCTCGCAAAGCACGAGGGCGATTCCACCCCTGACCCTGTTTGTCTCAACGCGCGGCAGGTTTTTGTGAAGCGACACCTCTATTTCTTCCGTCGGGTCTCCATCAACGCATACTGGGCAATTTTGCAGTATGTGCACAATATCCTCCCTTGAGGGCTTGTACTGCAAATGGGCGCACCTGGAGTCGTATATCTCTATTTCCTCAACTGTCCTTTCAATCTCGCTTTCCGTTGGCTTGTAGTCCGGAATTCCGGCAATCCTTCTTGCGACATCCGCAAGCACGACTGCCTGCGCTGCAACAGTCCCCCCGGCCGACCTTATGGGGCCGGAAAAGTATACGGAAAGGTAACTGCCCTCGCCAGGGTGGCTGCGCACCCTGATTTTGGATATCCCCTCGGTAGGGGCAACAAGCACGCCTTCGGTGAGGATTCCAACCCCAACTCGGACTGCAAGGTCAATCAGCTTTTCGGTTGGCCCATTGATTACCTGGCCAAGGACTATTTTTTTCACAATTTCAAATGCGATTAAATCGCGGGACATGCCAGATTTGTCAAGCTCACGGATAAGGATTGATATTCCTGGCGGGCCGATTAGCCCCTCCACCCTCCCTGCAACATCAGCCGCCGGCGTTATTTCGACCGACGTCGATGGGTCAAGGCCCTTTTCCCTAGCTTGCCTTGCTACCGCCAAGGCTTTGTCAAGGCCCGCTTTAAGCCCTTCGAAGTACTGCTGCATTTGCACAGAGGCCTGAACCATTTCACCAGCGCCAAATACATATTTAGTTTCTTCCGTTAAGTCTGTTTGGGATGCCCCGAGAAATCAAGCTGCGATATTTTTCCTGTGTGCGGCTCATAGACGGTTGCAATGCAGGGGGTCGGGATATGTCCCCTTCTCACCTGGTAATCTGTCCTGCCCTGGAACGTCCCTGAGTTTATCACAACGGTCCCCCGGTACATGGCAATCGCATTTTTGTGCACATGGCCCATATGAAGGACATCCGGCTCTTCGTCTATAATCATGAAGTCCTTCTCCTCTGGGATAATCACGCCCCCGCCATCCCCATAAATGGGGGACAGGTGGCGGCGCTTGAGAGATTCTATCATAGGGTGTTCTGGGGCGTGGTAGCTCATTGAAGGTATGGCTGCTATAAGAGAGTCAAGGGATGTGCCGTGATAAACAAGGTGCTTGAGCCCCTCGATGTCGACCCAGCTTGGGTTGCCAAGAAGATGAGCTTTTGACTTTATCATTTCCCTGCTTATGGCAGGCTGCGGCTCGCAGCGCCTGACCGCATCGTGGTTTCCCGGAGTCACTATGACCTCTATGTAGTCCGGCATTTGTTCCATTGCCAAATCAAACGCTTCATACTGCTTGAACACGTCAGGTATTGTAAGCTCCTTTTCCTGCCCAGGAAACACGCCTACGCCGTCAACAATATCCCCGTCAATTATCAAATACTTTATTTTGCCGGCAAGTTCAGTGCGGCCCTCGTTCCCCTTCAGCCAGTTTATCAAATGCGAAAAATTGTGCTCCATGAAAAACCTGCTGCCAAAATGCAAGTCAGAAAGATACATGATTCCTATGTCCCTTTCAGACTGCTTTTGCTGCCTTGCAACCGGCAAATCAAGCCATATTACGTCGTTTGCCCACATGAATTCCCCTGCGACCTTGCCCTCAACAGCCACAGCCTCGTCTAAAAGAAGAGCCTTTGCCTTTTCAAGGGAACCCTTGTTCCTCGTGCTGAAAATTGCATTTATTGTCCCCCACTCGTCTTCCAAAACCACTTTCAGGTTGCCGTTTTTTGTCATGCCTTTTTCCTTTACTAGGGCAACAAGCCTGATGTCTTTTGCCTCCCAGTCCTTGACTTTTGACAAGTCAACAACCGGCAGCTTAGAATTGCGAATCTTGAATGAATGCCTGCAGCGCTCCAGCCTGTCCCTAAAATAGTTGAGAAAGTCTTCGACGCTTCCGGTGCACCTTGATTTTCCGGTTATGTCCTTTTCAGGGTAAAACTTCAATTTTGGCTCCATTTGCTTTGCCAGCGGCTCAAACCCGCTTTTTCTTGCAATTTCAGCCCCTGGTGGCACAGGAACCTTGTCAGCCGAAATGAGTTTTCCTACATCTTCCTCATCAATGATGAATTTGCCCAAGGACCTAAGATGTGCTTCCAAGTCCAGGCTTCCCGAATATGCCAAAAGAAGTTTTTCCGATTGTGGAGTTAGCCGAATCCCCTGAGCAATGAGTTTTTCAAGCTCGGCTCGATCCATCTAATCAGCCTGTGAGCGGGCGGCGGTTTCAAGCGCCGAGAATATTGTCCAAATCTGCGTCCTTGCGTGCATGGGCATGTTTATATCTTCGCTTATGGCCTCGATTGAGTATATTGCCGAAGAGAGGCGCACGCGCGCGTCATCATTTCCCTTCAGCTTGTCGCGGGCATCAGTTACGGCTTTTCGGATGTTTTTCGGTATTGAAGTGTCATCCATTACATTTTCCATCATCATTATTATCTCAGCTATCTTGGTTTCTTCTATAGCCATAAAATCACCACGCAATTTCTAACATTGGGCCTAAAGTAGAGCCGCAGGTCCGCAGTTCCAAATATATGTATGCGAAAAAAATTTTTTAATTTGTTGCGGGCCCGATGGGATTTGAACCCACGACCTTCAGATTACTTCCGCCATAATGCGACAAGTGTGCATTAATCCAACTTCAACCATAATCATATGCGGGAGTTGGGATACCAAAGGGATAACAGATTGCAAAAACCCCTGTGGGCTAGAAGTCTGCCGCGCTATCCAGGCTGCGCCACGGGCCCTCTACTTGTTCCGGCTTTTTTTATGTTTTCTGCTTTGACCTCCTTGGTTAAATTTCATCTGCCAGATATAAATAATGGTGGTATTTGCCGATATTGAAATGAGGATGCGCGCCCTTCGGCCAGTCTGATTACATTTCTTTAATAATTGGAATGCCAAGTATTCCCATTGAGTTCTCAAGAGCCGCTTTGGCGCCATGAAGCATGGTCATTCTTGCCTTCGATGCTTCGGTGCTCCCCTCACCGATTATCCTGCTTGTGTCATAAAATTTGTTGAACGCCGTTGCCAACTCAAGACAGTAGTCGGCAATGACGTGGGGCTTTAGGTCCCTGCCAGAAACAATAAGTGCATTTTCATAATCAAGGACTAGCCTGCACAAGTTGCGCTCTTGCCAAGAAAGCGCATAACCGGAAGGTTTTGCCGCCTTTGGCTTTTTGTGCCAGGCATTCAAGCCAGTGTCGCCAGCTGCTTTTTTTATTATGCTGTTCATCCTTGCAACGCAGTACATGAGATATGGGCCGCTGTCACCTTCAAAAGACAGGGCGCTTTCCCAGTCGAAAACAATCCTTTTTTCAGGGCTTACCTTTAGGAACGAAAACCTTATCGCCCCAAGGGCAACGGATTTGGCGATTTCAAGCTTTTTAGCCTCATCAAAATCCTTATGGATTTTTTTGTAGGCCCTTTTTGCGCCTTCCTCAAGAAGCTCGTCTGCGGTATAACCCATCCAAGTGCCCTGTCTTCCTGAAAAACTGCCTTCCGGGAGGACGGCGTGGCCGTAGGCAAGATGAATTGAGTTTTGTGCCTCCTTTGTGAAGCCCAACTGGACCAACACTTCCTTAATTGATTTTTGCGGGTACGATTGCTCCATTCCTATTACATTGACTACGATATCCGCATTTCCAAATCTTGTATCGCTTGCCCCCTGACTGCAGCCGCAAGTCTTGAGCGCGACTTTGCCATTTGGCTGCATCGCGAATTTTACATAGCAGAAATTTTTCCGAAGCTTGCCAAACTTCCAAAGCTGGAACACCACGTCTTTACCGGTGTATGTTGCCGTCCCGTCAGACCTCACAAGTATCTTGTCGGGGTTTTCCATCTTGTCAAATTCCCCGCCCTTAAGCCTTACTACAAGGCAGCCCTTGTTTTTGCCCGAGGATTCAAGCGCCACTCCCGGGCTTTTCTTGACAATCCCCAGCCCTTCCTCGAATATGCTTCGAACAATGTCTGATTCAAACACAAGAACATCGTGGAATACCCCGTATGAAAAGGCGGTCTGGTATTGTGCAAGTACGCACGACTCCACAATCTCCCTGCTTTTTTTCGACAATGGGGAACTTGGCTCCTCAAGCTTTTGCAGCAGCTTCCTGACCTGAGGTTCAATTTCGCCCGATTCAAACATTTTTGAAACTTCAACATACTGCTGCCCGAGCCAGTGGTCAAATTTAGTCTCTGGCTTTGCAGGCAGGTTCATGCATCCCCATAACGACTGGGCGACTTGCAGCCCAAGGTCATCAATGTAGTCCTGGCGCTCAACCAAGAAACCCCTTTTCTCCAGAATGTTAGAAACCGAGTCCCCTAGAAGCGCATTTCTAAGATGGCCTATGTGCCAGGGCTTATTCGGGTTTACGGAAGGAAATTCAACAAGGGCCTTCCTGCCGTTTTTTTCCTCCGTGCCGAATTTGGCCGCCTTTTCCATTGCCCCAAGACAGACTGAGAGAAGAAATCCATCTCCAAGAAAAAAGTTAATGAATGGGCCTTGGGATACTGCCTTGGATATTGCCTTGCCGACGCTTATCCTTTTGCATATCTCAGTGGCAAGTTTGGCCGGGTTTTCCCCGCTTTTTTTGGCAAGCGCAAAGGCAATGCTTGAGGCAAAATCCCCAAATTCCTTTTTTGGCCGCGAAATGGTTGGCCTGACTGCTTCCTCCGATTCCCCTGTTGCCCTGCAAAGCGCTTCAACTATCTGCTTATGTGCCTCATGATACATGAGTAGGGTTGGTAGTGATATGAATTTAACCCTTTTAGTTGAACAAATGAAGCGGCAGGTGGTTTGAATGGTTAATAAAATCAAAATGACATTCGGGGGCAAAACAGCATACCTGACCAAATTCCAAAAGTCGGTCCTTGATGCCTGCCGCAAGATTCCAAAGGGAAAAACTGCAACATACGGACAGATAGCAGTAATGGTTGGAAATCCAAATGCCGCAAGGGCCGTTGGAAGCGTGCTTGCACATAATCCGTTTGCACCATCCATTCCCTGCCACAGGGTCATCAGGTCCGATGGTGCTTTGGGTAACTATTCCGCCAGTGGCGGACGGGGAGCAAAAGCAGCACTATTGAAAAAAGAGGGGGCGATATAGACTGCCCATGTGTGCTGGGCTTGTTTTAGTTCACACCCGGTGCCAAAACTTCGTCAAGTGGCGACAAAATCACATTTTGTCGAACGTTGGATTTAAAAAAATTGGTGCAGATTTAGCAGCATGAGACTTAAAAGAAAGTGGATAGCGTACTATTTTTCCCGCAGGGAAAGGTTGATTCACAAGCTTCGTGAAATAAGGTTTTGGTGGAACAACGTATACCATTGGCCAATGCGCATAGAAAACGTATTCTCAAGATACAGGTTTACGAAGCTTGATGTGAACTATAATAGATTGTTTCCCGACGAAGCTGGAAACGGCATGGAACACAGGAACAGAGTGGAGGAGAGAAAGAAAAAAGAGGATATGTTTTTTTCAATTTACTACAGGCTCAACAGGCCGGTTTTGGCAACAGCAACGTCCTTAAGCGCTTTTTTTGATTTTCATAGCCACAGCCCCAAGCAATGCCTTGCTTGACTGGAAAAGCCCCATAATTTGCTTAGGGCATAAAAAGAAGTTTTGCAAGCAAAAGCGTGACTGCCGCATACAGCAGCCGCTCAACCCACTTGTCGCCTTTTTTTATCGCAATTCGGGTGCCGGTATATGCCCCAAGCACGCCTCCCGCGACCATTGGGACCAAAAGCACGAAATCCACCGAGCCACTAAGAATGAAAATTCCAGACGAAAGGGCCGAGGAGGGAATCGTATAGGCAAGGTCGGCAGCGGCAGCCTCAAGCATGCCCATGCCTAGAATAGACGTGAGAAGTATGCGCCCTATAATCCCCCCTCCACCTCCGACAACGCCTTCATAAAATCCAACAAGGAATATGACTAAGGCTATCAGATGGAGTTTTTTGCCTTGGAATTTGCTTAACCTTATACCGCCGACTTTGAGCGCAAGAATGAGTATTAGGACACAGGATACAAAAGTAACGACAGTATAACGAAGCAAGTCGGCAGGCAAATTAAGCACAAAAAACGAGCCGGCTGCCGCCCCGGCCATTTTTACCAAGGCAAGTGAAATGACAAGTTTGACGTCAATATTTACTTTCTTTCGAAGATAGTTGGCAAGGCCTGTTGCGCAGAACACCACAACATAAAGCCTGTTAGTGCCTATGACTGAAAGAATGGGAAACCCCAGAACAGATAAGGCCGGCACTGTGATTAACCCGCCCCCGCCCACCATGACATCTATAAACGCGGCGACAAACGCCACTGCAAAAACAGCAGTGCCAACAAGCAAATCCATAATATGCGCCTTAGCCTTCAACCCATTTTATTGAACAGCCCCTGCTTGGCAAAAACTGAAACTCGGGGTTTTTTCCTGCAAGGACGGCCTCAATAGCTTCCTGCATCTCGTGTGTTGCGGGAATTGCGCCAGGATTCAGAGCATCATCAAACCTGCCGTGGTATGCAAGAATGAATTTTTCATCTTTTGCTGCAAACAGGAACGGGTCGGGGGTGCACACGGCCCCGTAGTCCCTGGCAACTCCCTGCGTTCCATCGAACAGGTAGTCAAAGGCAAAATTGTTTTGACTGGCGACTTTTTTCATATTCTCAAAGCTGTCATCAGGGTAATCTGGATTATTGTTTGGGTTTATCCCAACAAATGCCAGACCGCTGCCCCGGTAATTATTTGCAATGGAATTCATTGTGGCAAATTTTGCCTGGACATACGGGCAGTGGTTGCACATGAAAACAACAAGAAGCGCCACTGCGCCCCGATAGCCATTAGTGGTGTGCTGTTTTCCGTCAACGCCAAGCAAGTCAAAACCTGGCGCAACATCCCCTATTTTTAATTTTTGTTTAGATTCAAGCAGCACAATAGCACGCCCGTTATTCTAACCCCGCCCGCCTACTCTCCAAAAACCTTGACAATGACCCTCTTTTTTCTCCTGCCGTCAAACTCCCCATAAAAAATGTGCTCCCAGGGCCCCAAATCAAGCTTGCCTGAAGTGATTGGGACTAGGACTTGGTGGCCCAAGACTGACCTTTTGAGATGTGCATCTGCGTTTGTTTCACCTGTCAGGTGGTGCTTGTAGTCTGGCTTGGAGGGGGCAATCTCCTCAAGCCATTTCATCAAATCCTCCCAAAGGCCTTGCTCGTAATCATTCACAAAAACAGATGAGGTTATGTGCATTGCAGATACTAGGGCAAATCCCTCTTTTATTCCCGACTCCTTGGCAATGCTTTCAATCTGGGAGTGTATTGAAACTATCTCCTTATCTTTTTTCGTTTCCATCCACAAGTATTTTGTGAGTACTTTCATGAGCATAATCTTACTGCAACCATAAATAAAGCTTGTGGGCATTAAGTTACCATGGATGAACCAAAAATTCAGAACATAAAATGGACAGGGCTGCTGCTGCTTGCATGTGTAATCTGGGGGTCTACATTTTCACTTGTTAAAGACACTCTGTCCTATGTTGACACAACGGCAAATCTTGCAATTAGATACGCCATATCAACATTGGCATTTGGGGCTTACGTATTTTTCCAAAAAAACAAGGTTGGCAAAAGTGAGATTAAGCACGGCACAGTATTGGGGATTATACTTTTCTTTAGCATGTGGACCCAAACCTGGGGGCTAAATTTCACAACAGCCACAAACAGCGCATTTGTTACGGGGCTATATGTAATCCTGGTTCCTGTTTTCAGCACTGTTTTTCTAAAAAAATTTCCAGAAACCAAAATTATTGCAGCCATCTTGCTTGCAGTTGGAGGGCTTACCTTGCTTACAAATTTTTCAGGCAGCATGAATATTGGCGACATGGTGACACTTCTTACTGCTGCAGGTTTTGCCATCCATATTCTGTACACAGGCATTGCTGTCAAAAAATGCGGCATGGAGGGGATGGTTCTTGCCCAGATAGCATGCACTGCTGTATTGAGCATTGCAGCCATGTTGATTGCTGGAAAAGTGCCCCAATCAATGCCGCTTGTTACGCTTGCCAGCTTGGCATTTCTTGGGATATTTGCCACAGTTATTGCACTTATCATTCAGACTAGCGCCCAAAAATTTATAGAGCCGACAAAGGTTGCCCTTATATTTGCAACTGAGCCGCTGTTTGCTGCCTTTTTTGCCTTCTTGCTGCTGGGGGAAAAAATGGCTATGCTGCAGTGGCTTGGCGGCGTATTGATAATTGCAGCAATGCTCTTGCCTGAACGCAAAAACTAGGGCATAAGATAAAAAGAGAACTCACTTCTTTCTTGTCTTCCGTGATTTTGCAAGGCGCATTAGTTTTTTAACTTTGGATTGCTTTCCCTTGCTGCTCGGGCTTCGCCCTATCCGTCTTTTGGTTTTTGTCATTGAAGTTTTTTTTCTTAAGCGTGTTTTTGCCATTGTAATCACCTTAGGTGCATTGAAAAGCATGAATAGCGGATAGTTGAACTTGAAGAAAAATAAATAGTTGCTGGCCGAATTTGGACCCGGTGAAGGAGTGCCCCAAACTGGATTCCCGACGTCAGTCTTAACCTGCCGGAAGCTTTAGAGGTTATCTCCTACGCGCTGCCGCCAAACGCTTAATGGACGCAGGTTCCACGCACGCGAGTTATAGTCCATTCGCCACATTTATGGTAGAACGTCCAACAGAGGCTACAGCAGTCACATCCTTTCCAGGACAACCGAATTGTCCAAGATTGCAATCCAACGATCGCAAACAGCCAGCATAGTGATATTCAGCAAAGTGTATTTAAACCTTGCTGCATAGTATAAATGAATTACCATCTTAAGCAACAAATCCCAAATTGCTTAAAAAATCATGGATTATCTCCCCGTACATTGAAAGACTCCGGAGGTACACAAATTCCGTGTTTCCATGGTAATCTCCGCCTTTAGGCCCAAAAACCACTGAAACTATTCCTTTTTCGCTTGTCCATTTCATATCCGATGAGCCAGATTCGTAGCGAAGATTGCACTTTAGCCCAGTCCTTTTCTCAGCCATAGAAGCAAGTGTTCCGATGTATTCCTGTCCGGCAGCATCCAGTGGAATATTCACAAGAGGGGGATGGCGCTTTTCTACATTTGCCTTAAACGAATAAGATTGGCCTAGAAGACTTGTGTAATGTAAGATTTTGTCAACAGTCCCAGGGTCGGTGTAACGGATATCTAGAAATATTTCTGCCTCCCCTGGAACTGTGTTTTTTGAGTTTCCAAGATTTCTAAACTGCGTTGCGATAACTGATGGATTCCAAGGATCATCCTTAGAAGCCAGGTTGAATTCATTCTTGATAAATGAGTACAGGCTATATGCTGCCTCAATTGCATTGTTACCAAGATAAGGTCTTGAAGCGTGGCTAGGCTTGCCTGACACCAGCATGGATAGCCAAATCAAGCCTTTGTGCCCAACAGTTATGTCAAGCCCAGCATCATTATCAGACTGATTTGGCTCTGCGGATATTGCAAATTTAAAATTGTATCCCGCGTCTTCAAGCAAAAACTTAGTCCCGTTTTCACCGCCTGTTTCCTCATCAGATACGATAAACAAGGCGGCGTCTGGTTTTTTACTTGAAAATGAAAGTTCCCGGAAGACAGATAGAAGGGCTGCGACTCCGCCTTTGGCGTCTACGGCTCCTCTACCAAATAGCTTGTCGTCCTTTTCTACTGCAACGAATTGACCTGGTTCAGCAGAAACAACGTCAATGTGTCCATGAAGAAGCACTTTGAATTCTTTTTTGTCCTCGAACGATATTACAGTTGACTGTTTCCCTCCATGTTCGAATTCTTTTATTATCACCGGGCAGCCAGCAAAATAGTCCTTAATGTACTGGAGGCAATCCCCTATTTCTTTTTTATTGCCTCCGCATGAGGGGAATTCAACAAGCTCACGTGTCAATGACGATATTTCACCAAACTTGACGGAGAAGCCCCGATTTTCCTTTAAAGCATAAAATGGTGATCTGGAGCTCTTGTTTTTCTTTGTTTGCTCGACTTGAACTATACTAGTGACCCGTTCAACAAATGTTTCTAGATAAATCACCCATCCAAATACAATTTAGGTATCAAGTCTTATTATAATACTTATTGCTTTTTTTATTCTTACAAGAATATTTATATTTTTTTGGCCTTGCAATTTTATTAATAAATACTGCCTTGATAATTTACAAGCGCATTTGGGGCTGTGGGCTAACCTGGTATGCTGCCAGGTTCGGGAAAACCTTTTCCGTCTTCAGGGAAATTTACTTGCGGAAAAGTTTAGGAAAACCTGGTGATCTGAGTTCAAATCTCAGCAGCCCCACTGCCATATGGGGAACTGTGCATTTCAGATGCTCCCCCTGAGGCTTTCACCCCCTAAAGTTAAACACAAGCAACGAAAACGACTGCCATATGGGGAACTGTGCATTTCAGATGCTCCCCTTGAGGCTTTCAACCCAACCATAAGGGGAACGAAGCAATTCAAGTGCTCCCCTTGAGGTTTTCATCCCCTTTAGTTTTTCACCAGCAACGAACGACTGCCATATGAGAGAAATGTTAAACGAGGGCAATAAACTGGGATAAAATGGCGCAAGAAAAAAAACAGCCCCTGCTAATTGAGATGGAGCTCAGCCACAACTGCGAAAGCCTGGACAACTGCATGTTCTGCTTTAACACAAAAAGCAAGAGGTACGCAATTGCAAATAAAGAAGTGGGGCGGGAAGCGTATATGAAGATAAAAAAATTATTCTTGGATGAAATAGGGGAAAAGCTTGAAAAAAACAAGGATTTGAAAACAAGCATCTATACGATTGGTTGCAGGTAAATGCGCACAGAGTTTGCAAGGCAAGGGTATCTGCATCTGCCCCCACCTTCGCAGGTTTTTCCCCAAACCTACTTTTTTGGGAGCTCTTGGGGCAGTGCCGGGAGCTCAAAATCGGAATCTGAGACACGTAGATTGTATTGCTTTGCAACAAGTTTGAGCGTCCTGTATGAGCCAGAGCTTGGAGCGACAATTGATATGTATAGTGGTATTCCTTCCATTGTCCTGCATGTTTTTGATTCTGACAAATAGGTCAAATCCTGGAATTTGTAGCATTTTGTTTTGGCTCCAAGCATCACTTCGGTGCCTTCATAAGTGACTTTATATTCTCCAGGATTGTTTTCAACATCATTCTCAAATGCCTTTATTGCTTCAACAGTGCCCGATTTTTGCCTGTAGCACACCCACTTGCTTCTCTGGCTTATACAGACATACGCATCGTTGCTGATTAAATACGAGCGCAGCTCGATATTTTTTGACATCATATCGGTGCGAATTTTATCAGCGCCCTTTGTGTATATGACAATGCTTGCATTGGAGGACTCGACGCCATTAGGCATGTCGCTGTCGCTAATTTCATATTCCACCCTTGCCTCTGCAGTGTTGCCTCTTTTTATAAGTGACATGGACTCGTCAAAAGCGGCAGATTTTTTCTCGTTTTCCAATGAGGGTTGGGTGTTGTCTTTCTCTGGCTTGCCTGCTTTTCCATCTGGCTGGATGACTGTGGAGCAGCCAAATAACAGCAGGGCTATCATCAATGCCGCAATCACAGTATGCAAATTTCTGTTTCTCATCCAGATCATCATAAAAAATCAGTTTTCCTTGTATATTAATATTTGCTTGGACCGTACTGACGCGAGTCGGTTAATTGTTGTTGCCGAAGTATTGATTATTGCAGGATATTTCAAACAAACGACCTGTTGCAAAATGGCAGCATGAGAATGTCAAAGGAAAATTTCTCATCGGCTATGTTGCCTAATTTGTGGCTCTTTAAATACTCTTCAAGGCTTTTGAGCACAGCGAGGCTTTCGGTTTTATCCGAGTGCGGGAGCATTGGTTTGATTGTGAATACTGCATTGGTGAACAAACCCATAAATTCCGCAATGCCAAGTGGCTTGCCGCTGTCTATTAACTCTGCTTTTATCCTGAAGATTTGGAACCTTGCCGCAAGTGCGGCCACTTTCATGTAAAACCCCAAATGCGACCCATGGCTGTGTTTGTTTTGTGCCTTGGGGAGTTCGTCTGTAAGCTCAGCAGCCTCGCTGACACAGTTTAGGAAAGCCTGCTTGTCCAAATTTTGCCTTGAAAGTGAGTAAGACAGTTTTATCTGCCTGATGAGATCGCCATTGGCCATGTAATCAAGCAGGCGCGTGCATTCCTGAAATAGGATGTATTTTCGGACTTCAAATAGCAGCCCCGAATATTCCTCATCAGGAGTTATTTGTGACAGCTCCCTGAAACGCCTTTTTATTAGATTTCTTAGCTCTAAAGAATCATGGACAGCCCTAAGTTTGCTTATCAGAATCATTGACCGGATATTGTGAAGCTCGTGGCTGGGGCTGGTGTTTTTTAACCTGTCAAAAGCATTCGGCTTGTCATCAAAGAGCCCTGGCTGGCCTTTTGGCGTTTTTGACGGCAGATTATGAATCATGTCGTATTTTGTGGAAAATAAAGTATATAAATATGCCGCGTTTTGCAGCAGCATAGCAAAGTGAGACGAGGTGCAGGTCTGAATTCCGGCAAATAATAATCAACCCAACCTTTATATTTTTTATTTGGGAAGATGAGGGTGCGGGTGTCGCCTAGCGGTCAATGGCGCCAGGCTCAGAACCTGGTCTCTTAGTGGGTTCGTGGGTTCAAATCCCACCACCCGCATCCATGGGTGAAGAAAAAATTTTGAAGATTTTCAGTATGCAAACGATATCCTTATCCCGCACCATTTCCCTTATATTTATAAATTTCTAGTATTATATTTGAGCAAAGAGAGCTAGTGTGGGGCATTTGAATGCAGCTAGCTTGAATGTTTTTGATGTTTATCGGTGTTTATGTGGAAATCCCGAATTTTTACCATGGTGATTACAGGCGGCTTGCGATTATACCTGTAATCCTGCTGTTGATTTCGATATATTTTATTCCGCACATCAAATTCGGGGTTGACTTTAAAGGCGGCACGCTTATTTCGCTAAAAACCAAGGGAGCCATCGACATTCAGGCTCTAGAAAAATCCCTCGGGGAAGCAGGTATCGAAGAAGCCACAGTAAAGCAGTTTGCCCTCCCGATTGGAAATGAAGTGGAGATTGAAATCGAGCAGGAGGAGAAACTTGTAAGAAGTGAAGCGCTCAAAACAGAATTTTTCGCAAAAGTGGATGACGTTTCAAGGCTTGAGGCGGATTTGTCAAGATTTGAGTCGAATGCTACGCCTTTCACCCAAGATGAGAAAAAAACAGCTACAGACGCCTACTTGACTGCAAGAAGTGGGCTTGATAAAATAGCGGATCAGCTATTCGGTCTCGCAGAATTGGATGAGAAGGCATCGCAACAGCCAAACACGGATAATTTGAGAAAACTTGTGAGTGACGCGTATAGGAAAGTTAACGACGATTACAAAGACCGGATAGGCGAGGCAATAACAAGGGTTGCAAATTACGATTCGATTTCAGTACAGGCAATATCGGCGACCCTTTCTGCAAAATTCATTGAGAAAGCCGTCAGTGTTGTGGTCATTTCAGCCATTTTGACAGCAATAGTTGTCTTTTTTGTCTTTAGGACATTTATCCCAAGCCTTGCAGTGATGATTGGCGCTGCTGCAGATGCGACAATAGCGCTTGGGGCAATGGGCTTGTTTGGAATACCGTTCACGCTTGCATCGTTTGCGGCACTGGTGATGCTCATCGCGTTTTCACTTGACACTGACATTCTTCTGACAACAAGAGTAATCAAAAGGGGCGAGGGGCATGCCGCGGATAGGGCGTATGACTCAATGAAAACAGGGATTACCATGAGTGTCACTGCGTTCATTGCATTTAGCGTCCTATTCGTGTTAAGCATAATGACAAACATCAATACATATTATGAGATTTCAGCCGTGGCTTTGGCAGGCCTTGTTGGCGATGTGTTTGCAACGTGGGGCATTAATGCAGTCATAGTGCTTTGGTACGCTGAAAAAGTTGAGAAAAGCAAAAAAGAAAGGGAGGCGCGGGTGCTTTCAACCATATACAAATAAGCCGGGGATATGAGGATGCCATTCACAGGTTCATCAAATTGCGCCTAACATTGCGTGAAATTTATGAAAAAACTGATTGATTTTATTTCAGATAAGAGGATTTCAGTTCTCCTTATTATCATGCTTTTTGCCCTAGGCCTTGCCTATTTTAACGGCATTAAGTTTGGCATTGACTTTAGCGGAGGCACGCGCATCCCGATTGTGCTTGAAAAACCGGTTGACACAGTCACAATGGATGAGATGGTGCAAACAATCAAGACACGGGCTGCAGTTTTTGGCCTGACCGAAGTCAAAGTTAGGGCAGTTGGCACAAGTGAGATATATGTGGAGGTTCCAGGCAACAACCCCCGCCTTGTTTCAGATATTGAGACATTGCTTTCCAAGCAAGGTGTTTACCAGGGCGTTGTGGACGGAAAGGAAGCACTCAGGGGAGACGATATATACACTGGGACCATAGGGCAGGTTTCGCCAAGCCAAATTGGAAGCCAGGCAGATTGGGCGGTGTCTTTCAGCGTGACGCAAAAAGGCGCCAACAAGTTTGCCAGCGTTGTCAAAGGGAAGCAGGATTACCCGCTTTACATGTTCCTTGACAGGCCGGATGCCATTGTCATCATTTCCAAAAAGGACCTGTTTGCAAGCACCAGCGCGTTTGTAAAGCCAGTGACAGACGAGGAACTTATAAAGGCCACAAACGATGCGCTCAGGTTGAACGGGGCAGACATAAAGCTTTACCTGCTTGAGGATTTTGAGAAATACAAAAGCAGCATCAAGCCTGAGACAAACAGGACCAAGGCCATTATTGCCCAAAATTCAACACGTGAAGTGGTTGATTATCTCAAGGCTGCAGGATTTGCGATTGAACAGCGCCCGCCTGGGGAGCTGCAACCAGTTTTTGACTCTAGTGGCTCAAGAGGCCAGTTTGCAGTTGTGGTCAGGGAATGGAAGGCGGTTGGACTTTTAAGCTCGCCTAGGCTTTCACCAGAAGTAACAAGCGGCATACCAAATTATGGTTACATAATAAGCGGTGGAGCTCAGGGAAGCGGCAAGCAGAGGGCTCTAGATGCGCAGGCAAACGCAAAGAATGTCGAATCCATACTCAAAGGCGGTGCGCTTCCAGTCCAAATCTCGCTTGGCAGCACGACAAGCATTCCAGCCCCGCTTGGAGCCGAGTTTTTGAAGATAAGCGCGATTGGGGCCATTGCGGCACTTGTTGTGATATCCTTGTTTGTCGCAATAAGATATAGGACGCCAAAAATCATAATTCCGATAGTGTTCATACTGCTCTCTGAGGTGACCATACTTGTTGCGATAATAGGCTCGTTTACCATTGACCTTGGCGCAATGGCTGGGATAATTGCGGCGATTGGAGTTTCTGTTGATGCACAGATACTGATTACCGACGAGCTTCTGAAGAAGGACACTGCAGAACACACAAAAAAGCTGAACAGGGCTTTTTCAATAATCACGACAAACGCATTTGTTGCCGTTGTTGCAATGCTGCCGCTACTGCTGTTTTCGGGCCTAGTTGAAATTATCGGTTTTGCAACCTCAACCATACTTGGCGCCCTGCTTGGCGTACTGATTTCAAGGCCGGCTTATGGCGCCATAGTCGACAAGCTATTTGACTGATTTACCCAGAAGCATGAGACTGCAACAACGGTTGGTAGTATGAAAAACCTAACTGGGTTTGTGACTAATGCGAATTACCAGCTTCTGGTAGATTTGTACGAACTTAACATGGCCCAGGCATACCTCAATGAAGGCATGGACAAGCCTGCGATTTTTGATTTGGGAATCCGCGGGCCGATTAAAAACAGGGGCTACCTAATTGCCTGCGGCATTGGCGAAGCAGCTGCTCTTGTAAAAAATATTTCTTTTAGCCCCGAATCAATAGAATATCTCAAGGGGCTGAAAAAATTTACAGACAATTTTCTTGGCTTTCTTGAAAAGTTCAGGTTTGAAGGCGATATTTACGGAGTGAGAGACGGGGAAGTCGTTTTCCCAGGTGAGCCGCTTGTGAAAGTCAAGTCAAGCCTTGCCCAGGGCCAGTTGGTTGAGACGATACTCCTTAATACAATAGGGTTCCAGACCCTTGTCGCAACAAAGGCATCAAGGGTGTGCCAAGGCGCCGCAGCGGCCGGGGTGATTGATTTTGGCCTCAGGCGCGCACAGGGTGGAGAAGCCGGACTTAAGGCCTCAAAGGCTGCCTATGTCGGAGGCTGCATTGGCACATCAAACCTCCTTGCCGGAAGTAATTATGGCATCCCTGTATTTGGGACTGTAGCACAC
>Ga0194120_10005218_pt1 | contig 19309 bp, 20 predicted proteins | sample TA2MahCa65mmetaG_FD_148642 | JGI IMG/M metagenome (GOLD analysis project Ga0194120, IMG submission 148642) | Freshwater microbial communities from Lake Tanganyika, Tanzania - TA2015019 Mahale Deep Cast 65m | ecosystem: Environmental > Aquatic > Freshwater > Lake | place: Tanzania: Lake...
CGGGCGACGCCGCCGCGCCCCGGCTCCCGGGCGACGCCACCGCGCTCCGGCCCGACCGCGCGGTCTTGGCGGCCTGCCGGGCCGCGTCGCGGCGCCGCGCCTCGGGAATCGCCCGCACGGCGTCGGCCTCGACGTACTCGACGTCGGCGCCCCGCAGCGCGCCAGGCTGCCGCGTCCGCACGACGCGCACGCCTATTGGGGCTATTTCGCGCACGCTGACGGCCCCGGCCTTCTGCAGCCGGACAGCCTGGTCCCTGGAGCTCACGCCGTCGCGGAACTTCACGAGATAGCGATCGCCGCTCTGATTGCCCGCGCCCTGCCGAACGGCGGCCCGATCCGCCTGGAGTCCGGTCAAGGGGTTCTGCCCGCATCCCGCGACCGCGAGTGTCGCGGTGAGGACGAGCGGGAGAAGCCGGCGCATGCTTAAGTTATCGCCAAGAAGGTAAAGACCTTGCTAAGCGAGCCTTAACAGGTCCTCAAGGTGGCCCGGATCTTCACGTCCTTCACAGTTCGGCCACGGTCGCGCCATTCGAACGCAACATGGTCCGGCCATGTCAGCCATGGCCCGGAGAACCGGAGCCACGCGGGAGCTGCGGACGGTCATGGATGACGGAAAGCCGCACGAGAGCGGCACCTACGGCGCGAGCCGCGCCGTCAAGGAGATCGCGACGCTCCACGACGCCGTGCGGGCGGTGCTGGTAGCGGGACGCGGCGATCTGCGGCCCCTGGCGGCCGAGTGCGAGCGCCTCGCGGTGCTCCTGGTGCAGGGGTACAACCATCTGCTGAGCATGGCGGTCGCTGCCGACGATCGGCATGGCTCGCGGCTCCGCTTCGATGCCGTCGCGGCGATCGAGCCCTACGACACCGAACTGGCCGATGTCGGGGTCAGGCGCGGCGGCGATGGCGGGTTGTCGCTACACGTGGGCCAGCTTGCCCAGGCGATGCGGGACCGGCCCGCCGGCTCGGCGCGAGCCCTGCGAGAGGCCGCCGGCGCCTGCGCAAGCCTGGCGGGCTGGCTGAGCCGGGCGCTCACGGGCCTGGCGGAGTCGACCCACGGCCCCGGCTTCACGCTCACGGCGCCCGGCGCTTCCGTGATCGACGAGATCAACGTGGCCATGGCCGATCACGCCCGGCCCGGGCCCACCGGAGCCATTCCCGATGGCGCCCGCCCAGGGCAATCCGTGCGGGCGTTGGACTTCGGCCCGCCTTCGGGTCCCATGTCCGGAACCCGTCCGACTTTCTACGCCTAGGCCGTCGCCGCCGCGGTCGCCTTGCCGGCCTTCTGCGCGGCGTAGTCCTTCGCGAGTTCGACCAGGAGGCGCACGCCGACTCCGGTCGCGCCCTTCGGAGCGTACGGCCGGCCCTTCTCCTCCCAGGCCGTGCCGGCGATGTCGAGGTGCGCCCAGGTGAGCTTGCCCGCGAACTTGGCCAGCATGGCCGCCGCCGTGATGGCGCCGGCGGCGCGCCCGCCGGAATTCTTCATGTCGGCGATGTCGCTCTTGATCTGCTCGTTGTACTCTTCCCAGAGCGGCAACTGCCAGCAGCGCTCCCAGGCCCTGTCTCCGGCTGCCTTGACCCGATCTATCAGGTCCTGATTGTTGCCGAAGATGCCGATGGCCTGATGGCCCAGGGCAATGACGCATGCGCCCGTGAGCGTCGCCAGGTCGACGACGATCTCGGGGTCGTACTTCTCGGCGTACGCAAGGGCGTCCGCCAGGATCAGGCGACCCTCCGCGTCGGTATTGATGACCTCGATGGTCTTGCCGTTCATCGCCGTCAGGATGTCGCCGGGATGAATCGCGTTGCCGCCAGGCATGTTCTCGGTGGCCGGAACGAGGCCGACGACGTTGATCGGCAGCTTCAGGAGCGCTATGGCCCGCATGGCGCCTACAACCGCGGCTCCGCCAGCCATGTCGTACTTCATCTTCTCCATGCCGTCGGCGGGCTTGATGGAGATGCCGCCCGTGTCGAAAGTGATTCCCTTGCCGACGAACACCAGGGGCTTCTCGCCCTTGTGGGGCATGTACTCGAGCACGACGAAGCGCGGTGGCTGCGCTTCCAGCGATCCCTTCGCGACGCCCAGGAATGCGCCCATCTTCAGGTCGGCCGCTTCCTTCTCCGTGAGGATCTCGCACTTGATGCCGGCCTCGCGGGCCATATCCGCGGCGCGGGCGGCGAGGACGGTCGGCGTGAGATCCTTGGCGGGCGCCTGCACCATGTCGCGCGTGAGGCACACCGACGCGGAGATGGTCTCGCCGTCGGCGATGCCGCGCCGCAAGTCGTCGGCGGCGTACGGACCGGCGAAGGCCACGACGGACTCCACGCGCGGCGGCGCCTCGTCCTTGTTTTCGGTCTTGTAGACCTCGAAGGAGTAGCTGCCCAGGATGGCGCCTTCGGCAAGCGCCTGGCCCAGGGCCTGCCCGCCCGCCTCCAGGCGATGGGGATCCGGCAAGGTCGTGCCGACAATCTTCAGCTTGAGGTCCCTGGCGGCCGCGACGGCGCGCCCGGCCATCTGGCGCCAATTTTCGAGCTTGAAGTCCGCCGGCTTGCCCAGGCCCAGCAGGATGAGCCAGCGGGCGCCCAGGCGGCCGCTCGTGGGCAGGGAAAGGCTCGAGCCCGCCTTGCCGGTGAACGAGCCGCCGGCCAGGATCTCGGCAATGGTGCCGCCCAGCGCCGAATCGACGGCCTTCACGTCGGCGGCCGGCTCGGGCTCGCCCTCGAAAATGCCCAGCACCAGAGCGTCCAGCTTCTCGGACTCGGCCTGCGTCGTCTTGACCTCGAAATTCATCGTGTCCCCTGCCTGTAATCTAGAAAGCACTGATAGTAACATACCGGCGAAACCCTTGCAGGGCCGCATAGGAGCCGATCGAGCTTCTTCCTGGGTATATGGCCTTCGGGATGTTGGTCAATGAACACGTCGATCCGCACGCCGATTGAGAAAGTTCGGCCAGGCATGGTCCTGGCGGAGCCCGTGTTCCATCCCACGACGATGCAACTGCTGCTGTCGGCCGGGACGCCGATCTCCCACCAGAACATCTCGTTGCTGCTGCGGAGCGGCGTCCAGACGGTGAGCGTCATCAATTTCGGCCCCGCGAAGTCCGAGGGCGCGGGCGCCACGCGGCAGATGCCCAACGTGTTCCGCGGGCGGGCGGTCGAGGCGAAGGCCGGCCAACCGCCGGCAGACTATCCTGGCTTCGGCGCGATGTTCAAGCAGGAGGCGCCCGCCACGGTGCCCATCATGGCCAAGGCCCTGCCGCGCTTCTCGGAGACGCGCCTGGAGCAGGTCGCCAAGGAGGTCGTCACCCGCAACTTCCAGACCATCCGGGAGGTCGAGGCGCAGTTCAGCCACAGCGCCAAGATCGACTTCGAGAAGGTGGACAACTGCGTCCAGACCACGATTCGCGAGATCATCCTCAACAAGGAGCTGCTGGAATCGCTGGCCGACCTGCGCATCTACGACGAGTACACTTACGCGCACTCCGCCAACGTCATGAGCTTCGCCCTCCTGATGGGCGTCACCCTCGGCTACAACTACGAGATGCTGCGCACCCTGGGCACGGGCGCGATGCTGCACGACGTCGGCAAGACCCTGGTGCCCGACTTCATCCTGCACAAGCCGGGCAAGCTGACCGATGCGGAGTTCGAGGTGATGCGCAGCCACCCGGAGCGCGGCTTGAAGGCCATCCAGGGCTACAAGTGGGCCACGCCCGAGGTGAAGGGCATCGTCCTCCACCACCACGAGCGCTTCAACGGCACCGGCTACCCGCACGGCCTCAAGGGCCGCGACATCCCCGAGATGGCGCGCGTGGTGGGCCTGTGCGACGTGTACGACGCCCTGGTGGCCAAGCGCATCTACAAGCCCGGCATTCCGCCATACCAGGCCTATCAGATCATCCTGAACTCGATGAACGTCCACTTCGAGGCCCGCATGGTCTGGGCCTTCCAGAATTTCATCGTGCCGTACCCGAAGAGCTGCGTGGTGGTCCTCTCGACCGGGGAGATCGCCAAGGTGACCCAGGTCAATCGCGACGATCCCCTCAGGCCCACGGTCGAACTGGAGAGCGGCAAGATCCTGGATCTCGCGAAGCTTGGCAAGGCCGTAGTGACCGACATCTACCGCCCGGAGAAGCACGGCGACCAGCCGGTATCCTTGACCCGGGGCGACTGACGACCGCTCTCCACGGAAGCCCGGCCCCGATCCGGGACTGACCAACTCATGGTATAACGGCGCGCTACGCGTACGAGCCACCTGCAAAGGAGATAGGGGTCAATGGCCAGAATCGTTCGCTGCGGTCTCATCCAGGCCTCCAACGTCGAGGATCCCACCAAGCCCGTCGACGTCATCGCGAAGGCCATGGTCGACAAGCACGTGGCGTTGCTCGAGGAGGCCGCTGGCAAGGGCGTGCAGATCCTCTGTCTGCAGGAGCTCTTCAACGGCCCGTACTTTTGCGCCGAGCAGAACACCAAGTGGTACGAGATGACCGAGCGCATCCCGGACGGCCCCACCACGCGGCTCTTCATGGACCTGGCCAGGAAGCACAAGATGGTCATCGTCCTGCCCATCTACGAGGAAGATCTGACCGGCGTGTACTACAACACCGCGGCCGTCATCGACGCCGACGGCGAGTACCTCGGGAAGTATCGCAAGCAGCACATCCCGCACACGCACCCCGGCTTCTGGGAGAAGTTCTACTTCAAGCCGGGCAACCTCGGCTACCCGACCTTCAAGACGCAGTACGCCACGGTCGGCGTGTACATCTGCTACGACCGCCACTTCCCGGAGGGCGCCCGGTTGCTGGGCCTCAACGGCGCCGAGATCGTGTTCAACCCGTCCGCCACGGTGGCAGGCCTCTCCGAGTACCTGTGGAAGCTCGAGCAACCCGCCCACGCCGTGGCAAACGCCTACTTCGTCGGGGCGATCAACCGCATCGGCTGGGAAGCCCCCTGGAACATCGGCGAGTTCTACGGCCAGAGCTACTTCTGCAACCCGCGCGGCCAACTGATCGCCGAGGGCTGCCGCGACAAGGACGAGGTCGTCGTGGCCGACCTGGATCTCGACATGATCAAGGAAGTGCGAAACGTCTGGCAGTTCTACCGCGACCGCCGGCCGGAGACCTACCGGGAGATGGTCGAACTCCTGCCATAGCGGGCGCGGCGCAACGAGGCAGCCATCCGGCATGGGCCCAAGATTCAGATTGGGCCCAGGCTGAGGCGGATGCGAGGCGCGCAAGCCCGCAAGGCTCGAAGCGTACTATACGGTACGTGAGGGCCGCGGCGGGCGCGGCGCAACGAAGCAGCCGTCCGGCATGGGCCCAAGATGAACGCCCCCTCGGTTGTCCGGACCGAGGGGGCGGCGACGTCTTGCCTCAGGTGCGTGCCCTCATTGAGAGGACTCCTCCACCCTACCTCCGCCGACGGGCGACCGAGGGCCACCGCGACCACCCCGACCATGTGATCTCGCTCACATGGCGAAAGACCCCCCAAGAGGTGCGGGGGGTCTTTCTCGGCAAGGGTAGATCCGGGGTAGGCGGGTTGATTGGCGTCTTACCAGCGTTTTCAAGGCCCCCTTGCTTATGTAAACCAGTATGGGGCGCCGGGCGAAAACTTTCCGTGGCTGGTTGCTCGCCAGGAGTGTGATCCTGGATACAGGGGACCGAAGGGGTCTAGCTTCCCTCGACCCGCGCGGGGACCATGATCGAATCGACCATGCCGTGGATGGCCAGCTTGTCCGCCGGGCAGACGGTCACGAGAATGCCCGACAGTTCGGCGTGGCCCCCCACCACGTAGTAGTAGGGGCACACCCGGGCCCTGCCCTGCATGGGCACGATCTCCTCGCGGAAGAAGTCGTAGTACCGCACGTCCACCCGCGCCGGCTTGTGGAACTCCTGCAGGAGGTACACGGTGCCGGACCCGAACGCTTCCAGGGCCGCCTTGAGCGTGGCCTCCCATTCCTCGGCGGGCACGTTGTGGCCGAACGTGATGCCGCGGCTGCCCCAGGCTAGCGGCGAGAAGCCGGACGGCTTCACGACCATCTGGCGGCCCTTCTTGCTGGCCTTGAACAGGTCCGACCAGCCGGTAGCCGGACGGCCCGCGACGAAGAGGCCGGGGATCACGCCGTAGGGCGGCAAGGGCCGGGGATCGAGTAGCCACGTGCGGGGCAGGAGCGACTCCAGGCACTCGAGCGTGGTGGCCGGGAGTTCGGCCTCCCAGAAGGCCGCGAGCGCCGGGTGGTGGAAGAGGGCGAACAGGGCCTTCTCCTCGAGGTAGGTCTTGAACGGCGGCGTGACGCGGATCTTCTCCTTCTTGTTGAGGTACGTCACGATCTCCGCCTTCGGGATGTTCTTGAGATCGAACAACTCGAAGAAGCGGTACAGCACGTCGATTTGCTCGTGCTCGAAGAACAGCCCGTTGTCGCTGTAATGGAGTTGCTCGGGCTTGATGACGACGGTGCGCAGGCCGACGGTGTTGAGTTGCTCGCCGAGCCACTGCGTTTCGACCCAGTAGTCGCCCGCCTCGTCGGAAACCGTGATCGCCAGCCGCGGCTCGGGATTCTCCGGGATCTGGTCGCGGATCATGCGTGCGAAGCCCTCGACCATGCCGCGCGCACCGCCGACGACCTCGAAGCCGTGGTGAACATACTCCTCGGCCATGGACGCCGTCGACCCCATCCCGCCTGGAATGGCGTCCAGTTCGCAGCAGATGGCCCGCCCTTCCTCGGTCATGACGAGGTCCGGCCTGATGATGCCCGGCAACTGGTTCTTGAACCGGTTCATGCGGCCGTAGTCGACGAGGTGCTCGGGCTTGCCCCTATCGAGGTACTCCAGGATCCACGCCGGTTGCCGCCCGTGGGCAGCCTCCTGGTAGAGCTTGTTGGCGCTCCGGTAGAACGCGAGGAGGTGATCGCCCAGGTCGGACAGGTAGCGGTAGAAATCCTTCGAGATGCAGAATGGCTCCGGCGAGATGCGCCAGGCCGTGTGCTGGTCGGGGTGTGCCGCCCGCTTGGCGCTGCGGAAGACCGGGTGGGCCGCGGCGCGCTTGTTGATCTCCAGCGCGATCGCATTGGCGTTCTGGAGTTCTTCTGGCGCACACGCTCCCTGGAAGCCTATTTCGAACGTCATCGGGGCGTTCACACCCCCTGCGGGGCAAACATCTTGAATGCGAAGATCACGAGCGCGACGACGATCGCCATGATCAGGAAGATACCGAACGAATTACCCGCCTCGGACGAGGAGCTCATCACCTCGCCGGACGACAGGTGCGGATCCTCGTCATGGAGGCCGACTTCCTCGATGTCCTCGACCTTCAGACCCTGGGAGGCGGTCGGCGGAGAGATGGTGATGCCGGTGTACTGCGGCACGCCCATGTACTCGGCTTTCTTGTCGGATACCATCGGCGCTCCGCACTGCTTGCAGTACTTGGCGGCATCTTCCTCGAAGCCGCAGCTCGGGCACTTCATGAGTTGTGAGCCTCCAGCGGTGACGATGGCGGGGGCGCGGCCGGGCGGCGGCGCGAGAGGGCGTACCGGATCGCGATGACGGCCACGCCGGTCGCGGCCAGGGCCACGCTCATGACCTGCGCGATCCGGATCGTCTGCCCGAACGCCATGAATACCAGGGGATCGGTCCGCAGAGCCTCGACCCAGACTCGCCCCGTGCCCCAGACGATGAAGTACATCAGGAGCACGTTGCCGCGCGGAATGGTGAAGCGGCGCGTGAGCCACAGGATCGCGCCCAGACCGGCCAGATCCCAGGCGGACTCGTACAGGAATGTCGGGTGGAAGTAGGTTCTGGCGGGGCCCTCGGCTGGCCAGGCGTACAGATTGTCGAAGGGCGGGATGCGGTGCTCCGCGTCGATGGCCAGGCCCCAGGGCAGGAAACCCTGGGAGTCCCCGGCCCGCAACCATTGCGGCCACCACTCCGGCGCGAGCGCCGGCGCGCCGTATGCTTCGCGGTTGAAGAAGTTGCCCCAGCGGCCGATGACCTGCCCGAGCAGGAGCGCCGGCGCGGACAGGTCGAAGTACTTGAGTACGTCGAGTTTGTGGTGTCGGCAGTACAGCCAGCACGCCAGGATGGCGCCGATGACAGCGCCATGGATGGCCAGGCCGCCGTGCCAGACCTGGAGGATCTCGCCGGGCTTGTGCGCGTAGTAGCTGTTCCATTGAAAGGCCACGTAGTAGGCGCGGGCACAGACGATCGCCAGGAGAGTGCCGTAGAGCGCGATGTTGTAGATGTGCTCCGGATCTTCGCCCCAGCGGCGGGCGTTGAACTTCGCCAGCTGAATGCCGCCCAGGATCCCGGACAGGATCATGAGGCTATACCAGTGGATGGCCAGGGGCCCGATCTGGATGGCGACGGATTTCACGCTAGGTGCCAGTCTAACAGACACGAGGTACGATCGGGTGTCCCGTTAGCTTGGTAGGAGGCCCCCGTGGAGGCCACGTTCGATCTCGATAAGTACTTGAACGTTTCCAGGCGTCTCGATGTCGCGGACATCGCCTGGGAGGACGTCCCGAACCATCCCCTTTCGGATGATGAGGTGCGGGTGCTCCGGTACTTCATCGACATCGAGACGTACACGATCGTCTATCTCAAGGAGCTGCTTTCGACGCCGGCGGCTTACGACACCCAGATCACGGCGTTTCTGGGCTGCTGGAACTACGAGGAGTACTTCCACGGCCACAGTCTCGAGCGATTCTTGCAAGCGTACGGCGTACCGGCACAAAAGAACAACGATCGGGTCAAACAGGACGAGAGCTGGCTCAACAAGGTCTGGCTGCTCGCCATGACGGCGTTTTCCAGGCTGCTCGACTGGCGATTCATCTGCGTTCACATGAGCTGGGGGGCGCTCAACGAGCTTTCCACGTTGATGGCTTACCAGCAGATCATCGTAAAGTCGCGCCACCCCATCCTGCAGGAACTGTGCCGCCGCATCATCAAGGACGAGCGACGCCATTTCTCGTTCTACTACAACCAGGCGCGGATGCGGCTGGAAGACCCGTTTTGCCGCCGGCTGACGCGCCGCCTGATGGATCGGTTCTGGTCGATCGTGGGGTCCGGCCAGAAACCCGACTCGGAGGTCGCCTTCATCGCGCGCTACCTCTTCGGAGACGAGGCCGGCGCCAAGGCGGCCCTGGAGATGGACCGCGTCATGGCCGCCCTCCCCGGGTTCGAGGGTTTCACGGCGGTGACCCGTACCCTGGCCCACTACGCCGGGATTTATCCGAATCTTTCCGGTAAGTTAAACTCGGCTTAATCGTTTAACGACGGGTTAACGGCTACAACTGCATCACGGATACGCTCCCCCGCGGTTCCGGGAGGGGGTCCCGGGCCGACCTAGATAAGAGCTTTTCGATTAAGGAGCGCGAAACCAATGGTGGGTGCAACGACGAGTGTGGGCGCGCGGCCTGCTCCCTTGCGGGTGGGTCCGGCGGTCATCCTGCCCGAGGCCAAGCCGGCTGCCGGAAAGTCCCTGACCACGCAGGTCACGGGCTTTGGCGACAAGCTGACGCTCAGCCCCGCCGCGCAGGCGCAGACCAATGTCCTCGCGCCGCAGGTCCAGGGAATGCCGGCCACCGCCGGCAAGGGCGGCCTCTTCGAGGGCAAGTGGCACGAGACCCTCGACATCGGCTTCCTCGGCCGCCTCGGCCTGATGGGCTTCAACGCCGTCAAGGGCGGCGCCGCCGCCCAGGGGCCCGCCGCGAGCCTGTGGCAGGCGCTCAAGTCGTTCGATCTCGACGGCGTCTGGAACGCCGGCAAAGGGCTCGGGCAGGTCGGCCTGCAGTTCGCAGGGAAGAGCGCCGGCATCGCGGGCGCCATCTCCCTGGTCGAGAACGGCCTGAAAGTCATCAATCACCAGATCTCCGTGCCGGTGGCCGCGGCGCGGGTGGTCGGCGACTCGATCGGCGGCGCGGCCGGCGGCTTCGGCGGCGCGATCGCCGGAGGCATCGGCCTTACGCTCCTGGGCGCCCTGGGCCTGGCGGGCGCGCCGCTGACGATCGGCGCCGCGGTCGTCGGCTTCATCGGCTACCACTACGCCGACAAGGCGGTCCGCCGTACCGGCGCGTACAACTGGATCGTGCGCAATACCTATGAGGCGGTCGCGGGAATCACCGGCCGGCGCTGATTTAACTCTTTCTTAGCCGGGTCTTGGGAAAGCCTTTCCCGGTACCCGGCTACTACGTACGTAGGGTTGGGACCCTAGAAAGAGGTTGGCGTTGCAATCGGTAGATTCGCTGCTCGGAGCCCTGCGCGGCCTGCTCGCCCAGCCGGCTGGCGGCGGGCCCGCCAAGGCGCAGCCGCAGGTGGCCACGTTCGACGTGGCGGGCCTGGCGGGCTTGCCGGCGGGTCAGGCTTTCGGGTGCACGTGCACCAAGAATGCCAGTGGCTTGTCCGATGCCGAGCGCGCCGCGGCGGTCGCCCAGAACATGAAGGCCCTCGGCCTGGCATGAGGTTGAGCCCCCCGAGCAGGCCCCGATGAAGCCCGTCTTCGAGGTCGTCATCGACCACGCCGATCCGGCGCACCACGCCCGCATGGAGCAATTGCGATCCGATCTGCTGGCGTTTGCCCGGCGCTGCCGCTGTTCGCAGTTGCAGCGCGAGGAGACCCAGATCCGGCCCGGGGTCATGAGGCTGCGCTTCCATCCGGCCGGACCACGGCTGCAACCGGCTCTGGGCGCCGACCAGCTGCAGCTGTCGGGTTAACGCCCGAGCCCTCGGGACCCGGGTCGTGCCTCGCCCAGCGGGTGGGGGAATGAAAGCACCAATGGAGAGTCGCGCGCTTCCCCTCGATGGGGGCCGAACGGGCGCACCGCTGCAAGAGAGCGAGACCGATCGCGCCTTCGCGGCGCAACTCGCCGAGGAGCGCGGGCGAATCGGGGCGGTCGGGGCCACGATACGCGTGGTCGGGGTAGCCGCCTGGCTCGCCGTCATCCTGCTCTTCGCGCGCGACGACGCCGGGTTCGCGCAGCAGGCGGGCGGCGTCGCGCTTTACCTGGGCCTGGCCGCCGCCCTTCTCGTAGGCAGCTTGGTGTCGAAGCAGGTGCGGGGCATCTCGGCAGCGAGCATTCCGTTCGTCGACGTGCCGATGGTCTTCGCGATCAAGTACCTCACGCTTCCGCTGGCGGACGATCCCGTCGATGGCGTGCTGATCGACCTGGCGATCATGGCGCTGATGGTGTCGCTCTCGGTCCTCACGTTCTCGCGATCCATCATCCTCGCGACCGGTCTCGCGGCAATCGCGCTCCAGACCGTCCTGCTCCGGGCGGCAACCGGCGGCGAGCCGTCGCGCCTCGTCACGCAGGCGCTGATCCTGGGCCTGTGTACGGCCGCGGCGATCGCCGTGTGCGAGCGGGTTCATGCCCTGGTCCGCGGCGTGGCTCGCGAGCAGGCCGCGCGCAATCGCCTCGGCCGCTACTTCTCGCCCGACGTGGTGGCGCGCATCGTCGAGTTGGGGGCCGAGGACCGCGCCGGCGAGTCCCGCGAGGTGTCGATCCTGTTCTCGGACATTCGCGACTTCACGTCCCTGGCCGGGCGGATGGACACGCGGGAAGTCGTCGCCCTGCTGAACGACTACCTCTCCAGGATGGTCGACATCATCTTCGCCCATGGCGGTACGCTGGACAAGTTCATCGGAGATGGCATCCTGGCGTACTTCGGGGCACCCATCGCGCGACCGGATCACGCTTCCGCCGCCGTCGCCTGCGGCCTGGCGATGCAACGGGAAATGGAAGCCCTGAACGCCGAGCGAGCCGCGCGGGGCCAGGCACCCTTGCACATCGGCATCGGGATCCACACGGGCGTGGCGATCGTGGGTGACGTCGGATCGTCCCGGCGGCGCGAATACACGGTCATAGGCGACCCGGTGAATCTGGCCTCGCGCATCGAGGGGCTGACCAAGACGCTCGGCGTCGGGATCCTGGCCTCGGAGAGCACCCGAGAGCAAGCTGGCGACGCCTTCGTGTGGACGGCGCAGGAGCCCATTCCCGTGAAAGGGAAGCCGGAGCCGGTCGCGACCTTCGTGCCGGGCGCTCACGCGCGCTCTTGACGGAAGGGCCGGTTCGGCCAAGACCCCGGTATCATGGGCTCATGCGCGCGTTCGTCGCCCTGTGCGTCCCGGAAGGGGCGAAAGGCACGGCTCGGGAATTCCAGGACCGGTGGCGGAGTGCCTGGGGCCGGAGCGGTGTCAGCTGGACGCGACCCGAGGAGTTCCACCTGACGCTGCGGTTCCTGGGCGACGCCGTAGAGCCGCGCGTCGCGGAGGCCATTGGCCGCCGGTTGCTGGAGTTCGAAAGTCGGCCGTCTCTGCCGTGCCGGCTGGAGGGCCCGCTCGGGTTTCCCAGCCTGCGCAGACCCACCATTCTTGCGCTGGACGTGTCCGGACCGCCGGACCTGCTTGCGCTCGCCGACCAACTCGACGCCGCCCTCCATGGTCTGGGGCTGGAGCGGCGCGACAAGCCGTTTCGTCCTCATCTGACGCTGGGGCGAGTCCGCGATCGGCGCCTCGCGACTCCGGAGCCGCCGTCGTTCGGTGCGCCCGTGCCCTTCACGGTCGCGCGCATCGCCCTGTTCCGGAGCGAACTGTCGCCTGCCGGCTCGCGCTACGAGGAACTCGCCGCCGCCGAGTTCAGCGGTTGAGCTGGGGCGGGATCTTCAGGACCATGCCGGGGACGATGCGGTTGGGATCCCGGAGATGGTTGAAGTCCAGGATTTCCCGCCAGCGGTTGGCGTCGCCGAGCAAGGCGTGCGCGATGCGCAGGAGCGAGTCCCCCGGGCGGACCGTGTAGGTTACCGGTCGGCGCGACGGGTTGTTGCGATTGCGGCGGAGGGCTTCATCGATCGCGGCCTGGGTAGTGGGCCCCACGGTCCCGTCCGGGATGAGGCCCCAGGCCTTCTGGAAGTTGCATACGGCGGCGTGGGTGCTCATGCCGAAGTAAGGCGGGGTCGTCGCGGGCGGGAAGAAGCCGAGTTCGCGCAACTCGTCCTGGAGTTTGGCGACCCGCGGGCCGGCCTCGCCGCGCTTGAGCGGCTGTTGCGACAGCGTCAGGGGTGCCGTCTGGATGCGGGGTTGAACCGATTCGGCCGGCGGGCTTGCCTGGGCCGCGAAATCGGGCAACGAGCCGAGCAGGAGGACCGTGAGTCCAGCCTGGGTATCAGCCATGTCGAGCACCACCTCTTCCTCTGACCACCTATGTGCCATGCTTGTCGGGCACCGGGCCGGGGAATCGGTAAAGCGAGCGCTAACCGACGACTAAGGTTTGGTGAAAGGTTGGGCCGGCGTCGCTTCGGACAGCTTGGGCGGATGCTTGGTGATGAACTCGCTGAAACGTGCGAGGCGCTCGGGCATCTGCCCGGACTTGGGCGAGACCAGCCAGAGCTTTCGCCGGATCGTGACGCCGCCGATGTCGATGACGTTCAGGGTGCCGAACCGCAGTTCCTGGGCAATGGCGAAGCGGGAAACGAACGCGAGGCCCACGCCGGCGAGGACCATGCGCTTTAGCGCCTCGGTATTGCCCACCTCGAGGTTGATGTCCATCTGGGACGTGTCCAGGCCGGCCTCGGCCAGCGAGCGCAAGATCAACTGGCGCGTCGGGGACTCCCACTGGCGCATCACCAGCGGCGTGCCGAGAAGGTCCTGGACCGAGATGCGGCCCCGCTTGCTCCAGGGGTGGCCCGACGGTGCGATGAGAACCACTTCGTCGTCGGCATAGGGGATCTGCTCGAGGTCCCTGAGCTTGCCGGGCGGTACTTCCTCCTCGAAGAGCGCTACGTCCAGCTCCTTCCAGGAAAGCGCCTGGAGGAGGTCGGCGGTGGCGCCCACGCGAATCGTCAGGTGCACGAGCGGATAAGCCTTGCGGAAGTCCCCCAGGATCTGCGGCAGGAGGTAGATGCCGATGGTGTTTCCGGCGCCGACGGCCACCGTACCGCTCGGCTCGCCCTTGATCTCCTCGAGATCCTCGCGGGCCGCCTTGAGCTGCGCGAGAATCCGGGCGACATGCTCGCGGAGCCGCTCTCCCGCTGCCGTCAATGTCAAGTTGCGGCTGGACCGATCGAAGAGCGAATGGCCGAAGTAGCTCTCCAGCTCCTTGATCTGCTGGCTCACCGCCGGTTGCGACAAGGAGCAGACCTCGGCCGCACGCGTGAACGACTTCAGGTCGGCCGCGGCCGCGAAGGTCTTGAGGTATTCAATTTGCATCGGGACGGGACACTTTCTTGCATGTCCTTGCGGGACTTCAAGACATTATACAAGCTAATGTTTCGGCCAAGTTACCCGACTCGTCACAAGGGAGCGCCTCGCCGGGAAGCGATGCATTGGCTTCCCGCCGGTGGCCGGGTATAACCTCCCAAGGAGGATCCGCCCAGTGCCGCAAGAAAGTCAGCTCGATCAGACCCAACGCCTTCTCGCGGCCGTCATGGGCACGTCCGCCGAGCAGAGCAGCCGCTTCGACGACGTTCGCAAGGCGTTCGGCGACGGCAAGACCGACGTCGTCATCGAACTGCCCTGGTACGAGGACGGCTCCACGCACCAGTTGATCCTGACCCGCGTGACGGGTGATCGCGTCTTCTTCATCAATCCGTTGGGGCACGGCAGCGCCAAGGCCGGCTCCGACTTGCAGGACGGCGGCCTGCGCCGCCGCGTCGAGGAGGACAACACCGAGAGCGCGGCGGTCGCGGACGTCGAGAAGCTCTTCGGGGCCGGCAAGGCGCGCGCGCTGATTCCGCGCTGATCGTTCCCGTAGCGAATGGGTAACATCGGGCTGGTGCTCTCCGGCGGGGTCGCCAAGGGCGCGTACGAGGCCGGCGTCATCAAGGCCCTGGCCGACCGCAACATCACGCCTTCGGTGATCGTGGGCATCTCGGCCGGGGCGATCAACGGCACCTTCGCGTGCAACGCGATCGCGCGCGGCGAGTTCACGGCGGAGGCCGTGGAAGAAGAACTCTGCTGGCTATGGGAGCACAAGACCACCGCCCAGAACCTCTACGACTGCTTCGACACCGATGCCGACAACCAGCTCGCCAACCGCAGCCTGTCCAATCTGTTCACGCGGCTGGGAATCGACCCCCTGCGGCGCCAGTACACGCCGCGCATAGGCTGGGACACGATTCTCGCGTTCGAGCAACTGGTCAAGGGCGACTTCGTCTCCCTGATCACCCACGGATACCTCAAGGCGATGCTGGCAGCGCGCCTCTTCCCGGTCGAGAAGGTCGCCCGGCAGGTCACGCTCTCGATCGTGGCGACCGATCTGCAAGGGTCCACGGTGCTGACCGACGATCACGACCTGCTGACGCGCTACTCGCACTTTGAGGATTTCGTCTGGGAGGATCGGGCCGAGGACGACTGGGAGGCGTTCATCGTGCGCCTGCGCAAGATGATCGTGGCCTCGAGTTCCTTTCCGTTCGTCTTTCCGCCATGCCCGATTGACCTGGCCGACGGATCGCGGCATTTCTTCGGCGACGGCGGCATCATGGACTGCGCGCCCGTCGGCCGCGCCATCAAGCTGGATCGCGAGATCGACACGGTCCTGGTGTCGCTCGGGCCGACCATCCTCGACGAGGAAGAGAAGCTCGAGACCAGCCTCCCCAAGATGCTCGGCCGCGTGTTCACAATCCTGGCGGGCCGCTACATCATCTCGAACTTCCGGAAAGTGGTGCAGGTCAACCGCAAGATCGAGCGCCTGCAGGCATTCCTCGACAAGGACAAGAAGGGGCGCGTGCTGGTCACCAAGCGCAACGACGACCTGGTCCAGGCGGCCGGCTTCGCCGGTCTCGACGACTTCCTGTCTCGGCGCATCGTGAAGCTCGTGCCGATCTACCCGGTACCGGCCCTGGAAGGCGACGTGTTCGAGGCGTTCTTCAAGCCGAAACTGATGAAGTCCTATATCGGTCAGGGATACGAGGACACCATGAAAGCGCTGCGGCAAGGCGGCATCGTGCCGCCGCCGGCCGAGATCAAGCCGCTGCGGGGCCGCAGGCGGGGAACGGCGCGTGGCGCCGCCGAAGCATGACCGAACTCCGGCTCGGAATGGTCATCCTGGCGTTCGCCTGGTCGATTCTGGCTGCAATCCCGGCCTCCGCGGCGGAAGACGGAGCTCCGGGCGGCGTCTCGGTCAACCTGCCGGTCTTCGACTACACGGCCGCTTTCGTTTCTCCCGCCGGCGGCGGTCTGCTGCGGGCCGAGGAGACCGGAGCATTCCGTATCGAGTTGCGCAATCTCGAAGCCAAGCCCTACAAGGAGGTGCGGATCAGCTTCCAGGCGCTGACACCGCTGGAAGGACTTGCGCCGTCCGGCGCGATCACGCTGGCGGAACTCCCACCTGGCGACCGGCGCGTCGTGGAGTTGCCCATCTCGGCCGATCGCGGCACGCCCAGCGGCACCGCCGACTACGTGATCGAGGTGCTGGCCGAAGGTGGCGCCTACGGGCCACCGACCCGGGTTTCGTTCCGGACGCGGGCGTTCGTGCCGCCGCGCTTCGAGATCCTGGCAGTGGACAACGCGCGGGTCGCCGGAGATCGACTCGTCGTCAAGGCGCAGATCCAGAACATCGGTGGCCCGGCCCGGGACGTGAGCGCCCGCTTCGTGACCGATGCGGCCATAGGCCTCGTGTCGGATCCGTTGCCACTGGGCGATCTGGGCAACGGACAGGTGCGCGAGGTGGCGGTCGAACTGCCGGTGCCGGCCGTGGGGCCCGATCAGCCGGAGTTGCCGGTCTGGCTGGAAGTCAACGAGCGCCATGCGGATCTGGGCATCCGGGAGCTTTTCACGATTTCGCTGCGAGAAAACGAAGGTTTAACGAAAAGAGCGACCCAGAGCGCCCCATAACCTCCCTATGAATGTTGGGAGCGCCGCCAGAACGACTCCGCTTTGCGGAAACTCGCGCAAGGATGTCGACGATCTCGAGAAGCGCCAGCTCGAGGAGTTGATCAAGGCCGCCCAGACGTACGGGCCCAAGCTCGCGTTGCAGCTTGCGCAGCAGCTCTCCGGCCAGGCCGGGGCGCTCAAGACCGGCGACTTCAACCTGTCGGACGTCGACGGCTCGAAGCCGCGCGGCACGACCAGCGCATTCTCGAACCAGGAAGACCTCGAGAAGCTGCTCAAGGACATCCTCAAGAAGCAGGAGACGGCGCAGGCCTCCTCGGGGGCGGCCGGCGCCGGAACCCAAGGCCAGCAGCACCAGCAGCCGCAGATGGCCCAGGACGTCAACCTGGTCCAATCCCGCGAATTGAGCCAGATGTACTAGTGTCCCGCCGTCCCGGCGGCTCCGGCACGGCTCAGCGCCGCCGGAAATAGTCGAGCGCGCGCTGGAAGTCGGCCGGCGGCTCGACCTCGAACACCAAGCGCGCGCCGGTCGTGGGCTGCGCGAAGGCGAGCCGACGGGCATGCAACATCTGGCCCGCCACCTTGATGGGGCTCTTTCGGCCGCCGGAGTATGTCGGGTCGCCGACGATCGGATGCCCGAGGTGCGCGAGGTGGACCCGGATTTGGTGCGTCCGCCCGGTTTCCAGGCGCAGGGCGACCAGGCTGGCGTCCCTGAACTCCTCGACCACCAGGTAGTGTGTCACGGCCCGCCGGCCGGAGGGAACCACCGCCATTCGCACCCGGTCGCGGGGATGGCGGCCGATAGCCGCGTCGATGGTGCCCTCGTGGGCACTGAAGCGCCCCCAGCAAATGGCCAGATACTCGCGGCTCGCGGTTCTGGCCTGGATCTGCGCTTGGAGTGCCCTGTGGGCGCGATCGTGCTTGGCCACGACCAGCAAGCCGGAAGTATCCTTGTCCAGGCGGTGGACGATGCCTGGCCGCAATTCGCCGCCGATCCCGGACAGGTCGGTGACGCACGCGAGCAGGGCGTTGACGAGGGTGCCGGATCGCGTGCCCGGCGCGGGATGCGTCGCCATGCCCCGGGCCTTGTTCACCACCAAAAGGTCCGGGTCTTCGTAGCGGATGTCCAGGGCCAGCGACTCGGCCGCGACCTGGGCCGGTTCGGGCGGCGGGACCGCGACCTCGATGCGCTCGCCCCCGCGCAGGCGGTACGAGGCCTTCGCCGCCTTCCCGTCCACGCTGACCTGGCCCGCCGCGATGAGGTCCTGGAGGCGTGCCCGGGAAAGGTCCGGCAAGGCCCCGGCGAGGAAGCGGTCGAGCCGCTGCCCGACCGCTTCCTCGCGTGCCTCGAGCGTTGAGCTACTCCTTGGCTGCGGCCGCCTTCTTGGCCTTGGCCGTCGTCGCCGGGGCCTTCTTCGTGGCGGCCGCGGCAGGCTTGGCGGTCGTGGCCCGCTTGCGCACCGCCGGCTTGGCCTCGGCCTCCGGTGCCTCCTCGGCCGCGGCGGCCTTGGTCCGCGAAGCCGTCCGGCGAGCGGGCTTGGGCGCCTCCTCGGCCGGGACCTCGGGCTTCTCGGTCGCCTTGCCGCTCGGCTGCGACTTGGCCGCGGGCTTCGCCGCGGGCTTGGCCGCGGTCTTGGGCGCGGGCTTGGCCGCGATCTTGGGCGCGGGCTTGGCCGCTGACTTCGCCTCGGTCGCCGCCTTCGCCACGGTCGCCGACTTCCCGGCCGCCGGCTTGGCTTTCGCTTTCACGGGTTCTGCCTTTGGCGTGTCGATCGGCACCAGTTGCATCACGCCTGGAGCGACCTCGCGGAGCTCCATCTGGGGCCGCGCCGGCGAGATGCGAGGCTGGTAGGGAGCCGTCTTCTGGACCGGGCCGATGATGGGCCGTTGCTGCAAGGCCTTCGGCACCTTCGGACCGGCCTTGGCGGCGGGAGCGTTGGCGTTCGCGGCGGCCGGGGTCCGGCGCTCGCTCGCGACCGCATCCGTGGGAGCATCGCCGCCTTCGGCGCCGGCAGGCGGCCCGAACCGCCGATCGCGGTCCCGGTCGCGGCCACGACCGCCGCGGTCGCGACCCCGATCCCTGCCCCTGTCGCGGCCGCCGCGTTCGCGGTACTCGCCGCCCTCGGCTTCGGCAGGCTCGGCGAATTCGCGCTCGCCGCGCGGTTCGCGCGGGGCCTGCGCTTCTTCGCGGTAGCCGCGTCCTTCGCCGGACTCGCGGTAGCCGCGCCCTTCGCCGGACTCGCGGTAGCCGCGCCCTTCGCCGGACTCGCGGTAGCCGCGCCCCTCGCCGGGCTCGCGGAAGCCGCGCCCTTCGCCGGTTTCGCGGAAGCCGCGTCCCTCGCCGGGCTCGCGGTAGCCGCGCCCCTCGCCAGGCTCGCGGTAGCCGCGTCCCTCGCCGGGCTCGCGGTAGCCGCGCCCCTCGCCGGGCTCGCGGAAGCCGCGCCCCTCGCCGGGCTCGCGGAAGCCGCGTCCCTCGCCGGGCTCGCGGTAGCCGCGG
>Ga0194120_10005222_pt1 | contig 19306 bp, 20 predicted proteins | sample TA2MahCa65mmetaG_FD_148642 | JGI IMG/M metagenome (GOLD analysis project Ga0194120, IMG submission 148642) | Freshwater microbial communities from Lake Tanganyika, Tanzania - TA2015019 Mahale Deep Cast 65m | ecosystem: Environmental > Aquatic > Freshwater > Lake | place: Tanzania: Lake...
AATTATTAATTGATCGCACAAAAATTTTCCTTGATGAAGAAGCGCGTAGCAATCTTGGGCGCAACAGGCGCCGTAGGACAGGAATTCCTGTTATCCCTAGAGAATCACCCATGGTTTGAGGTGACCCAGCTTGCAGCATCTGAGAGATCTGCAGGCAAAAAGTACATCGAGGCAATCCGCGATCCAAACTCCGGCATAGTAAAATGGCAAGTAGGGGGGGATGTTCCAAAATATGCGCGTGACATGCCAGTAGTAGCAATTAACGATGTCAAAGTATCAGAATTAGACTTGGTCTTCTCAGCAATAGAAGATGAGGCAGCTCGAGACATAGAGACCAAATTTGCCAAGGACGTTCCAGTTGTATCCACGTCATCTGCATACAGATACGAAGAGGATGTGCCAATTTTGATTCCTGGAATCAACGACGACCATGTTGAGTTAATAGAGCAGCAAAAAAAGAACAGAAACTGGAAGGGCTATGTCTTGCCCCTGCCAAACTGCACCACAACTGGTCTAGTTATTACAATGAAGCCGCTATACGAAAACTATGGCGCCAAACGAGTAATCATGACCTCAATGCAGGCAATCTCTGGAGCAGGACGCTCACCTGGAGTATCTGCTCTAGATGTTACTGACAACCTAATTCCATACATTCCAAAAGAGGAAAACAAGGTCAGAGTAGAGACTGCAAAAATCTTGGGCAAGCTAAAGGATGGTAAAATAGAGCCAGCAAACATCAAGGTAAGCTGCACATGCACACGAGTTCCAGTAATTGACGGCCACACAGAATCTGTTTTTGTGGAAACATCAAAGCCAGCAAAGGCAGAAGATGTAAGACATTCCATTGAGGAATTTTCAGAACACATCAGCGTTACTGGATTGCCGTCGGCACCAAAAGATTACCTAGTAGTGCACCAGGATCCAACCAGACCACAGCCAAGAATCGACAGACAACTCAATGACGGCATGACCACATCCATGGGAAGACTGGAAGAAGACCAAATCTTTGACAATGGTTTGAAGTATGTGCTATTTTCGCACAACAAGAAAATGGGCTCTGCAAAAGGCGCAGTCTTGTTGGCAGAAATGCTGTACAAAAAAGGAAAAATCTAGAAAATTTTTGCAATTTTTTCTCATTGACTTATAAAACAGTAAAGGAATTTGTCGAGCAGGTGTTTTAGACGGCAAAAATTGATGATCTAGACCTAACTATATTGTCGGAATTATCCGAAGACGCGTCAATTTCCATTCCAAGACTATCAGAGAAAATCAAGGTAAACCCATCTGTTGTGTATTCTAGAATAAAGCGACTGACCAAGAAAAAGCTAATCGAGCGATTCACCATAATAGTAAATGATAAGGAACTAGGCTATGGAGTAAAGGCGCTAACTGGAATAAACATGGACTCTAAATTCCGTGACAACATCATTGATGAATTATTCAAGGTAAAGGGCGTTCGAGAAATATCCGAGGTAACTGGCAGATTCGACATAATAGTGACAATGTATGCCCAGAACCTAGCGGAAATGCACAAGCTGATATCAGAAGGAGTTGGAAGAATAGAGGGCGTCTTGGCATCAGAGTCTTTTATTGAAATGAAGCGCAGAACCAAGACAATGCCGTATAATCATTCGGCCTAGCAGGCATGTTACATTTAATTTTGAATCATATTACACACGGAATAGGGAAATAGATGCAAAGGACTCTGGCTAAAGGCAAAATTGCGACATATTACGAGCTGACCAAGCCGAAAATATGGTACCTTTTGGTATTTACTGCATTTGGTGCTACAATAACAGCATCAAATGTGTATGATGTGGAAGTGTCGCCAGCTACTTGGGCTTTGATGATTTTTGGAGTGGCCGCAGGATCGGCAGCTGCCAATACTTTGACTAACTATCACGACAGAGACATTGACGCAATAATGGAGAGAACCAAAGGCCGTCCAATTCCTTCTGGCAGGATTTCACCTCCGGAAAAGGCGCGTGACTTTGGGCTGGTACTAGCTGGCATATCTTTGGCATGTGCATTTGCAATATCATACACTGCCGGATTCTGGAATGGAATCTGGGCTGGAATTTTCATGGCGTTTGGTTTGGTGAATAATGTTGCAGTATATTCTCACGCTCTAAAAAGAAGAAGCAGAAGCAATATCATTTTGGGCGGCCTTTGCGGAGGAGCTCCTCCGTTGATTGGCCATGCCGCAGTTACTCTACAAGGATTATGGGATTTAGGAATGGTAATGGCAGGCCTAGTCTTTATCTGGATTCCAATGCACATTTGGGCGCTGACTTTGCACTTTAAAGACGACTACAACAAAGTAAATGTCCCAATGCTTACAGCAGTGCAATCGGAAAAGACATCAGCTAGAGTGATTGCCATTTCCACACTTGTCATGGTATTGTTTAGCATAGTGCCGTTCTTTTTGACTCATGACGGAAAACCAGTAATGACCGAAGTATACCTGTACGCTGCAATTGCATCTGGTGCCTTGATGCTTGCCTTGTCATTTTGGGTAATTGCAAAACCATCGGAGAAATCATCGTGGGTTTTGTTCAAGTTTTCCAGTCCGTATTTGGCAGTGCTCTTTATTGCATTGATGGTTGATTCTGGTCTGCGATAACTAGACAGAACTAGGCAGTGTTATGCGCAGATAGACCATTACAAAATTTAATCCCAGTATTATCGGTGTTAAACTAGGCACTGATAATTCCTACGTCTCTCTTTAATATCAAAAAATTCCAAATCAAAAATAGACTGTGGACTGGGAACTCCCAACCGGAGCCCCAACGACCACACGTTCTATCTCGAACTATTTTATTGCCTTTCTGAGAGTATCATTAATGACTGCAGAAAAGCTGACTGATTTTCCTGTCTTTTTTATGAGATCTGCCTGCATGTGCCTGAGTTTTTTTTCCACTTCTTCATCTAGTACTATTGTGTGCCTTCTAATCAATGAGTAACATCTGTGTGGTATTACTTTTTTACTTTGGCATTAAATACCAAAACTGGTATTTTGTTTGCACTCAAAATTTAGCCCTGATGTGTTATGGAGTGCCTAATGCACCAGCAACACGGGACATGTTGACTTTTCTGCCACCTTTCTTGCAACGCTTCCAAGGGTGACTAGCTTGGATATGCCGGTTCTGCTAGTGGTTCCGATCACTACCAGGTTGGCTTTGCTGCTTTTAATGGAGGCCAGTATTTTTTCCGCCGTGTTTCCGTACAGCGTTTGTGTTTCGATGTTTACCGAGTCGTATTTTTTGGCGTTTTCCTCAAGTAGCTTGCTTGCCCTTTCTTTTGCTGCATAATACATCTCTTTTTCATATTCTTTCATTGTTTTACGGGTGGTGGCTCTGCCTGACCAAGGCGGCAGGACTATTTCCTGCACTACATACAGCAGAAAAATTGTCCCCTTGCTTTGCCTGGCGAGCTCGGATGCCTCTTTTAGCGCATTCTTGGAAGGAATAGAGCCGTCAAAGGGCACCAAAATTCTGTCGTATACCATGTTACTTCTTAGTTTGATTTAGTTAAAAAATTATCCGAGATTGACAAATTTGGTATCATGGCATCATTTATTCCATTGAAAAGAAACTGGATCTCATACAACATCAAAATGAATGCGGCATAAATTGCAAAAAGCACTATACTGTGCCATTTTTTTATTTTTGCTGTTCTAATAAACAAAAACATCGCAAACGGGGCAATTATTGCAAACCCAATCAATGATGAAAGAATTCCAAAATTGACATCCACTGCGGAAAAGACCAAGACCAGCCCGAGAATCAGCGTGATGTTTGTTATGCAGGAGCCTATTATGTCGCCAAGGGCAAGCTCCAGGTGTCTTTTTCGCACCGCGATTATGTCGACGGTTAATTCAGGCAACGACGTGCCAAACGCAATTATGGTCGCACCTAGAACCGACTGCTTTATTCCAGTTGCTGCCGCAAGCGATGATGCGCTATCGACGACGAACTTGGCGCTAACAATCACAAGCGTGATTCCAACAAAAAAATATGCCAGCTGCTTTATTGCAGAGCCTTTTTGTTGTTCGGCTGCATTTTTTTCTGCTGAATGGGACCTAAATGTATAGTACAGGAAAAACCCAAAGGCTGCCAAAAGCGCAATTCCTACAAACTTGCTTCCCTCTTGGGATGTCAGCAACGCTAGCGGTATTGCAGAAGACGCCAAAAGCAGGGGCAAAAGTTGCCTCAGGGTCTTGCGCTCTATTTGCTTTATTGGTGATATTAGCAGGAACAGGCCCGCAACAAGGCCAATATTGGTAACGTTTGAGCCAAAAATATCGCCAAGAGTTATCCCAATATTATCAGAATGGGTTGAAAATACGGCCACGCTAATTTCTGGAGTCGATGTTGCCACTGCAACTATGACAAACCCTGCTGCAAGCTCCCCAATACCAGTTATTTTGGAAAACCTTACAATTTTCTCAATTGCAAAGGTTGCGCTTTTGACCAGAACAGCAATTGATATTATCAGAATTATTATGTCAAAGATCTCAGACATTGCTCAGCCCCAGACCAGTGGGACCAGCAACGTGGTCAGAACAGACACGAGCAACACTCCTATGATGTTTAGCGGCAGGCCAATTCTTGCCATTTTCTTTGGATTGACATGCCCACTAGAGAGCACTATTGCGTTTGAGGGAGTGCTTGAAGGCAGGATGAATCCATAGCTTGCCGCAATTGCCACAGGCATCATGAGCAAAATTGGATTTACGCCAAGGGTTGGAGCAAGAGCTGCGGCAACTGGAATCATCAATGCTGCAGTTGCAGTATTGGAGAGATATTCGCTAAATATCACAACAGAGGCTAGGACCAAAACTATGACAAAATAATTGGCGCCCTGCAGAAATGACATCTGGTCTGCCATCCAGACATCCACTCCTGTAACTGTAAAGCTTCCTGCAAGTGCCAGCCCCCCGCCAATTAGCACTAGTATTCCCCATGGAATTTTTACTGCGGAACTCCAGTCCAAAAGTCTCTTGTTTTTTGAAGGAATGAAAAACAAAGACATTGCCGCAAAAAGAGCAATCGTTGAATCATCCACCAACGGCAATAGATCTGCCCAGATCAGGCCCCTAGTTATCCATGCAGTTACGGCACCAGCAAAGACTATAATGACTAGTTTTTCATCCCTGCTTATTTTGCCGAGGTCTTCGAGTTTTTTTACGATGAGTGTTTTTTCTCCAATTATCGGGGTTTTGCCAATTTTTACTCCCACATTTACCATGTAGAGCCACATTACAAAAAGAGAGATTGCGCTTACCGGCAGCCCTACAAGAAGCCACTGGGCAAAACTCACATCGATTCCAACTAGTGACTTGGAAAGCGATGCAAATATTGCATTGGGCGAAGTGCCGATCAGAGTTGCAATGCCTCCTATGCTTGCCGCATACGCTATGCTAAGCAAAAGACAGACGCTGAATTTTTCCTTGTTTTGTATGTCAAGACTAGTTATGATTGCAATTGCAATAGGCAGCATCAGTAATGTAGTAGCGGTGTTGCTCATCCATGCACTAAGAACTCCTGTCACTAGGACAAATGCGCCAATGATGTTTTTTGGATTTGTTCCAAATAATTTCAATATTGTAAATGCAAATCTTTGGTGCAGACCAGTTCTCTCTATTGCGGCTGCAAGAAAGAACCCGCCCAACATAAGAAAAACAATTCTGTCTGCATAAAATGTCGACACCTGTGTAAGTTCAGTCACATGCAGAATGGGAAAGACGACCAGCGGCAAAAGGGCAGTAACATAGATAGGTATTGCCTCTGTGACCCACCAGGCACCCATCAGAAACGCCGTTCCAAGGACTATTTTTGCCTCAAGTGACAGCCCGTCAATTGGCGCTAGAACTATTATTGCAAAAAGGACTGGACCCAAGACCAGGCCAATTCTGCTAATTTCTGGCTTTTTCAATCCATACTAGTCCTGTCAAATTCAGATATGTACTCCATTCTAGATTATCAACAGTGAGAAGAAAATCACAATTATTGGCATAAACTTGCGCATTTTTGCATTGATTTGTACTGCCCTATCATTTCATGTCACGATCTACATATCTCATTTGTATAACCATGAAGAGTAAGTTGTTCAAAAACAATGCATATGCAATTATCATGATTTTGTCGTGTTAGATAACCTACTGGAGGCTGCATAATTAGAATATTGATCGAAGGCATGCCACAAATCTACAATTATGCACTAATATGATTTAACAGAAATCATGGACACAAACCAAGATGTTAGGGATCCTAGTATATGCTCAATTCCAAATGAAGCCTTCAATTCATTTTCATTTGGTTTTGACAAAGCCTGGCCCAATGGTTTGTGCTCTAACTTGTCAGTTATTGAACCGAAAACAAAGCAGAGCCAATTAGCACATTGTTGTATCGCGCAGAGACAATGTATTTTCCTGCCTGCCAATTCGAATCAATCATCATTGGGACAGTGAACTGGCCCTTGTTTGTGAGAATCCCTTTTAGATCATATGATGTGCCGTCCGGCTTGACTATAGTAAGAATGATATATGTGCCTGTCTTAAAGTCGTCAATTTTGCCGTAGATTTTTGCCTGCGTTGTTTGGTAGGACTGTTTTGAAAATGTTGAGGCGCTGATTTGTATTGAACCGCCCTTTTGGATTGGCTCGGGCTCTGGGTCTGGCACTGCAGAGACAATTGTTGGGGTTTCTGGTGCGCTAATTTGCACCTGCATTATTCCGTTTTGGATTAGGTACTGCAAGCCAGAGACAAACTCTGCATCAGAGATTGTTCCTTGTGACCACCATTTAGCATTGCTTTTGACCCAATAAGGAATGGTCTGCGAGTCTGCCTGTCCTTGAGTTGTTTGCGGTATTGTGATTAGGTCGTGCTCTATCATGTATTTTATTCCGCCCACGAATTCTGAATCGGAAATTGTGCCTTCTGCCCACCATTTGCCCAGGTCCTTGACCCAGTCTGGAATTGAGATCTGTTGCGGTATGGGCTTTGGTGTAGGTTTTGGTATGGTTGGAGTTGGACTGGTGCCTTCCTTTCCAAAGACATAGAGCCAGACAATTCCGTTTCGAGTCTTGTCGTTGAGTGAGCCGGAAATGTAAATGTCATTTTTTTGCGAGTTGATCTGAATATCCGATATATTGTAGGATCTTGCTGAAATGTTGATTCCTGATTTTACATATTGAGGATAATCATATAGTGAGCCGACCAGCTTTGAGAATGCGCCTGAGCTTGTCTGGTCTGGCGTTATCTCTTCTACTTTGAAGAATCCTCCCTTGTCCTCAATTAGCCTTTTTGCGAATTCGGTTTGCAGGGGAGTGATAACTTGGTGGTTTGCATCTGTGTAAGAATAGTCCAGGTCTTGCTGAATTGGGGTGTTGCAGGTGTGGTCTTGCCAGGATGATGACGATTTTATTGCATCAATCATCAGCTGGCCGTGCAATAATTCGTGATAATACACCACTAGGTCTTCTATTTTTTTGATTTCTGGGTCTTTTTCTGTGCTTGCCGCAAGTGCTACAGAATTTAGCATCAGCTCGTTGTTGCAATTAATGGTCATCTTTCCATTTGATACTGTGATGGAGCACTTCCAGACATAGATTCCTCCAGTGATTGCTCCACCCTGATGTGCAATTGAGGAATCAAACTTTGCAAGCCTTGTCTGTACGGTTGCATTAACAGAACTGTAGGTTTCTCCCTGGTCGCATGGAAAATAATACGTAATTGGCGCGGAAAACGAGTTTATCGTATCAGTTACGTCTTTTTTTGGAATTGATATTTGCTCAAACTCTGACTTGAGCTTGTCGTATAGTGTTTGTTCTTGGGATGTGGGCTCGACATATGCTCCAAAGGCAGCAGGAACCGCAGACAAGATTGCAAGTGTGACTGCCAACCCTACAAAGTTCAATTCTAGGAATTATTTTTGTTATTTGCTACTTAAGAATTGGGATGTTTTGTACAGTGAACTATTCCACGTAATGGTGGTGGATTAGCTGGTCATAGAATCTAATGGACTTGATGTTGACAAATTCCAGCATTCCATACTTTGATAATTCCCTGCCAAAACCACTCTGCTTTATTCCGCCAAATGGAACGCGTGGATCAGATATCACCACATTATTCACAGTTACTATACCTGATTCAATTTGCTTTGAGAGCTGCTCTGCCTTTTTTAGATTGTCAGTCCAGATGCTTGCCCCTAGCCCATATTCACTGTCATTTGCCATTCTGATTGCGTCTTTTTCGTCGTCAAACATTGTGACTGGCGCTACTGGGCCGAATGTCTCTTCATTTGAGATTCTCATCTCAGGTGTCAGGCCTGTGAGAATAGTCGGCTTGTAAAAGTATCCCTTGTTGCCAATTTGGTTTCCACCAGTTAGGATTTGTGCGCCCTTCTTTTTTGCATCCTCTACCATTGAGGAGATGTTCTCCAAGGCTTCCTTGTTTACAAGCGGCCCAATGTCGTTTTCAATCACCATTGGATCGCCCACCTGAAGACGCTCTGCGTTGTGGACAAATCTTTCAATGAAATCCTTGGCGATTTTGCGCGAAACAAAAAATCTTTTTGATGCAACACAACTCTGGCCGCAGTTGATGAATCTGCCCTTTATTGCGCCGTTTGCTGCCTTTTCCACATTAGCATCTTCTAAAACTATGAAGGGATCGCTTCCTCCCAACTCCAGGACGCATTTTTTTAGTAATGATGCGGATTTTTGGCCAACCATTGCCCCTACCTTTGTGCTTCCGGTGAATGTGACTGCGTTGACGTCCGCTTCAATTAGATGATTGGCTGACTCTGAGCCACCAACTAGGGTCTGAAAGACTCCGTCTGGCACTCCGGCTTCCCTGCATGCCTTTTCGATTTCTATTCCGCACTGCATCGTAACACTTGATGGCTTCATGACAATCGTGTTTCCTGCAATCAGGCTTGGCGCTGCAAACCTTAGGGCTTGCCAATACGGAAAGTTCCATGGCATAATAGAGCCAATTATTCCAAGTGGCTCAAATGTGACAAAGCTTTTCCTTGCATCTGTGTTTAGTATTTCATCAGATAGTAGGGTTCCACCATTGTCTGCATAGAACTCTAGTGCCCATGCGCATTTTTCGACCTCGGATATTGCCTCCTTGAGAACCTTGCCCATTTCCTTTGTGGCCATTTCTGCAAGCCTTGTCTTGTTTTTGCGCAAATAGTCAGTTAGATGATATAATGCGGCGCGCCTTGTCTCTAGATCATTTTTCCAGCTGGAAAACGCAGTCCTTGACTTGGAGACTTGAGCTCTGACTTGGTCTTTTGACATGGATTCAAAAGTAGAGATCGGCTCGCCGGTAGCAGGATTAATCGTGGTGATGGTTTTGTTGCTCACTTGACTTTCCACGTTTCCTAGATCTTTGTTTTGTTGGCAAAAAACAAGCTGTTTACAGCATCATCAAGAATTTTTTTGTCAATGTTTTGAATTTTTTTCGCGACCTGGGCAATTTTGTCAGGAGCCAAGTCTTTGTCAATTGTAAGATATACGGTTAGCATTGGCAGATACAGAATCAGCTGTTGCATTTTTTCTCTGACAATGTGGACGTATTGTGTCAGGCCGTATGCTTTGTTAAAGTGCTCTCTTCTGCTTCTCCTCAATCCAACCTGATAGTAAAACATCATTCTGTCCTTGTCTGGCTCTATTGGTACGGATGACATCGAGGACTGGTCGATTAACACGTGGCCTTCCAAGTCTATTAGGCCCAAATGTACAATTTGAGAGTCGGTTTTGAAAATCTCACTGGCAAGCTTTCTGATTTCTTGGGACACCATTTAGGATTCACCCTCAAGGAGCATTATTGAGCTCTGATAATACTGGTTATATTTACCAACCATTGGTATTGCAAACCAACAATCACGATATAAAGATATTGGTAATAGGGTCGATCTTGGCATGGATCATCTACCAATGATTTGGAGTATCTTTTTTGGTAATGCGCAAAAGTCCACATCTGATTCAGAGACAACAAAAAGAACGTGACTGTCAATTTGAAAGCTCATCTCGAGAATTTTTTCACGCAATGCCATCGCGAATTTTACTTTGCCTAGCTGTGCATCGAATTCTTGGCGCATTTTGATGCGTAGTACTAGTTCCATGAATAGCATCTCGTCGTCTTTGACACTTGAAAGAGTAGACACTCCGTCCCTCATGCCGCCCTCGACTAGTCTTCCCTTGTTGTTTATGACTCCGGCAAACCGGATTTTAGGATCCAGATTCATGATTTGATTACAGATAGCAGAATAATTTGCAGACGTTGTCAACGATATCATATACAATAAACGAATAAAAGATTAGCTCCTGTAGAAAACCACCCCGTACCATTGTTTGGTATCAAATGGAATAAGCAGGCAATAACGTAATACTTTTCAACTGGTGAGATGTTAACTCAGATCTTCATCATGTGGAAGATTTGGTTGTGATTGCATAAAGTATGGCAATGACTTGTAATGGAATTTGTGTTAGATACAAGGCAGCAAAACAGGTAGGAAAGGATCGATATGCACTAGGGCAAAAACGATGTAATGGGTGCGAGATTTTTATCTCTTGGGATGGCCTGTGGTGTCCGTGTTGCAATTACAAGCTTAGATCCAGACCACGTTCTGGGCATTACAAGACTAGATTCATTGAGCAGACAAAAAAGCTCGAAATTAACACATAATCCGTGCGTGTATCATTGGTTGTTGAAACCACTCATTACCAATTACTACCAAATATTTATATACCACACATTGGTTGTAATAACCAATGGATGGAAAGAAATACCAAGCCCCAAGAAAGGACCAAGTAGACTTTCCTCCACAACAAAAGGTGCAAAATATGACAACAAACGAAACAACAAAAGACGTGTTTTCAGTATACACCAAGAGCTTTGACAAGCTAAAGAGCGCATTAGACAAATCTGCTGCACAATCACTGCAATCATACACAAGCCTAAACCAAGAACTAGTAACTTCTTGGACTAACTTTGTGCACACTGCAGTAACAATCCAGCAAAGCGTAGCCAACAAAGTTGGTATCAACTATTCTTTGCCAGAACAATCAATCACAGCAGTCTCTGATGCAACCGAGGCATTTGTAAAGGCAGTCGAGACAAACAACAAAGTTGTCCAGACAGCATTTGATGCAACAATCCAAAACGTAAAGACAATCAATCAAAACGCATCAGCCTTTGCAGACATGGGCCAAAACATCGTTAACTCTTGGATTAGCGCCTGGAAACCACGAAACTAAATTTACTCTCTTTTTTCTTTTTTTTATTCTAGATCTGAATATCGGCATTATTTTTGTAAGAATTGTATGATTTTTCCACGAAAAGTTCAGAAATCACAAAATAAGTTTTAACATTTTCCACACAAAATGTGCCATACCAAGACCAACCCAGATAATACTGTGATTATACAATACAGAATCGGCATCGGTAGCTGTCGCCAAAGTACAATCCCGTTTTTGGCCTTAAGCTAGGGGTGCCGGATTTTTTTGCGCTACTTGTTTTGCTTTTGAATTTTGTCTAGGGCTTCCTTTGATTTTGCTTCTGCGTCCTTTGCAAAGTTCTTCCAGACGTTTTGCCAGTTGTCGAAAAACGCCTTGAATGATACGAATCCCGACTCTTTCCAGAGGTCTTCCCATGCTTTTTGCGACCACTGGTACGGATTTTGCTCAAACTGCTTTGCCATGTTTTGCCAGATCTCGTTGTATTTTTTCATCTCATCAAAATTGGATGATTTTAGTGCCTGCTCAAAGCCCTGAATGTACAACTTGAACGCGCTTGTTGCCTGTTCCTGCATTGCCTGAAAGGATTTTGCCCACAGATCGGTTGCTTGGGCATAGGCATCCAGCATATTGTTTTGCTTTTGGTCTTTTTCCATGTAATGATAGAGATGTTGTTGCAAAAATAGTTGTTGATAAATAGCGTCACTGGCATACTGTTATGCCAATAGCAATTGGTAGACCAAGCTTCCAGCGTGCCAGTGACTTTGGTTACGGGTTTGGGCAAAACATGACTGTTTTACGCCAAATTGGGTTGAGATAAAATCTATTAAAATTGGCCGAAGGTTTTGCAGTCTTGTTTCAAAATTATAAAATTACTATTTTGGATGGCTCATCAGGTAAACAATTGTGGCTTTAATGGACTAGCAACACTGGACATTGTGCTCTCTCAGAGACGGCACGCGAGACACTCCCTAGTGTTTTGATTTTTTTGATCCCGTGCAAGCCTTGGCTTCCCATGATTATCAAGTCTATCTTTTTTCCTTTTGCAAATCTAAGAATTGTCTCTTTTGGGGAGCCCTTGATGAGATCATAATCAGCAGATGCTCCTTGCTCTTTGCAGTCCATCACTCTGTTGCGCAGTTCCAACTCTATTGAGGACAGCGATTTGTGGGACTTCTTGGAATCAGTTACTGTCTTGGTAAGCCTTGGTGGCAAGTCCTTGTCCAGGACCGTTAGAAACCACAACTCAGAGCCAAATTTTTTTGATATTTCCATTGCCACATCTAGTGCTTTTTTGGAGAAATTCGAGCTGTCATACGGAACGAGAATTCTCTTAAACACACCACATACAGGGAGCAACTAAATTAAATCATTTTTTACTAGATTTAGAATACGATGAATTGTGTAGAATTCGTGGTGCGCAGGTTCACATGATGTCAAGCTTGAGCCCAACAAGAGATCCTCCCGCGTACCAGCGTGTATAACATACGTAAAAGTACCATTAAAGGAACACTACTGATTCATACGATCAAATCGTACTTTGTGCCTAAATTTTTACAACTAGAGATACATCAGATATGGTGATTATTCCCTTGGATGTTGAATCTGCGTTCTTTTTTATCACATCAACTACCTTGTCCACCTGATCGTCTTCTACTATTGTTACAATGCAATCAATGAGATTATAGAATTGTTCTTCTAGTTTTGTTCCTCTTGCTGTATGAACTTTTCCTCTTTCGGCAGGACCTCGTCCTCGTGCGTAAAACACAGTTAGACCGCTGACTCCGGCCTTTTCGACTGCCTCAACTACAGGCTCTAGCTTGCCAAACTGGAAAAATGCCTCGACTCGCTTCACTGAGATGGAATTTGTAGCCTTGAATTTAACAGATTGGATTGATTCTCAGAGTTGATAACTTCATACTAGCGATTTTTTCCAAATGAACCCTGATGGTCAGGCAGACAGCACTTGCATTCCTTTAGGTAGCATTCAGATTGTTTTTCATGCCCGCATGAGCCACAATCACATGGTTTGTTGTTTGCCATTGTACCACAAAACAATTCATTGTTTTTATTATGATATGCAGCGAAACAGTTTTGAGAATCAAGTGTCAATATTAAATAGTTGACAGCGCATTGCCAGTGTTCTCAGAGCTAGTAATCTAGCCATATGCCGAAATCAGAGGCTCTTTTGATTTTTCACTTGGCTCAATAGAATAAATCTCCTTGACGTTTAGCGCCCAAACTTTTGCAGGTCCGCCCTTGAACCCAAGCTCCTTTAGCTTTTGCGCCGCCTGCGCATTCACGCCAGGATCAACTATTTCCTCTGCGTCGCCTTTGAGTTGAAATCCAGAACGATTTGCCTGATCCACTATGGCGACTGTGATTTTTGGCCAGGACTTGACATTGGCATATGTCTTGTTCAGATATGCATCAGCAAAGACAATTTTCTCATCTTCTAGTATTGCCATGACATAGCGTGGAGAAATGTTTGGCGTGCCCAATCTGTCTACGCTGCCAACTAGTACCACGTTTCCCTGTCGAATTATGAGCTGAACTATTTCATCGGTTACTTTGACCAAATTAGTTCTAATTAGAACATCAACGATATAACTCGTTATTTGATTATCAGATTTCTTTTGGCTTGTGCTGTGCTTCTTCGTCCAGCTTGAACTCTTCCTCATCTGCATACGCCTGCTCCGCATGCTCGCCCATGTCTAGGCCTATTTCCTCTACTTCCTTTGATACTCGAATTCCGATTAGGAACTTGATTACCTTGAGTATGGCAAATGTTCCTCCAAACCCTAGTACGGCTGCAACAGCTACGCCTATTCCCTGAATGACGATTTGATCCGGGTTGCCAAAGAGCAATCCGTTTGGTCCGCCTGGGTTGATTGCAGCAGACGCAAAGATTCCAATTGCCAGAGATCCAATTATTCCTGCAATTCCGTGAACAGAGCTAACATCCAGCGCATCATCAATTTTGAATCTGTCTTTGATTAGTAATACACCGCAATACGACGCAAGACCTATTGCAATGCCAATTACAAACGAGTGCTCTACGCTGACATAGCCAGATGCCGGCGTGATTCCTGCAAGGCCTGCAATTGCACCGTTGATTGCAGCTATTACGCTTGGCTTGCCTGTTCTCATCCAGGACAATCCCACCCAAATTAGGGCAGAAATGGATGATGCCATGTGGGTAACAATCACAGTGTTTCCAGCTACTCCGCCAGAAGACAATGCGCTTCCAGCGTTGAATCCAAACCATCCTAGCCACAATAATGATGAGCCTAGAACTGCGATTGGAATGCTGTGCGGGACCATTATTGCCGGTCCATAGTTTCTTCTCTTGCCTAGAACAATGGCAGCTGCCAGTGCCCCCATTCCAACACTAGTGTGAATCACAATTCCGCCTGCAAAGTCAAATACTCCAAGATCTCCTAGCCAACCTCCACCCCAGATCCAGTGTGTCAGTGGATAGTAGATCAGAGCAGACCAAGCCACGATAAATATGATAAATGCAGAAAACTTCATTCTCTCTGCTATAACACCAGTCAAAAGCAACGGTGTGATTGCAGCAAACATTAGCTGGAATTTGGCAAACAATACTCCAGGAATTGTCGGCGCAAACGGCAGCGAGTCATCCCATGGGACTCCTTTGAGGAAAACATAGTCCATGTTGCCTACAATGCCAGCAGTGTCTGGCCCAAACACAAGACTAAATCCAAATACAAACCACATCACGCTAAGAAGAGCAAGACCAAAGAAAATTTGCATGAAAATTGAAACGGTATTTTTTCTTCGCAACAGGCCTGCTTCAAAAAGGCCCAGTGCCGGAATCATCAATAGAACCAAGCTACCAGCAATTAGAATCCATGCTGTATCACCAGAATCTATTGGCACAATCGAACGGCAAGTTTTTTACTATTTAACCTTGCGTCAAAAATTCAGAACTGATTATCATTTGATTATCGAACGTATCAACTCTGAGATTAGAAAAAAGATATTTTACTGTGTGAATGATCTGAAAAACACTTGATACGAATTGAAGTCATTTTGGCAAAAAACGAAGTAATGCCGGTAAGCGAAGGCCTCAAGCAAATCAATGTCGGCGGCCTGACAGTATCAAAAAAGCGTGGTCGTGGAAAAAATCCAGGCCCTGAAATTCACGCATCAAAGGGAACCGAAGTCTTTATTCCGCAATTCTCAGACAAATATGTCATGGAAATAATAATACCAGAAAACATGGAAGAAAAAGCTATCCAAATAATAAAACAAAATGCCACAATAGGCAAGATTTTCATCCATCCAGTCCTTCGTACCTATGACATTAGAACAGGCGCAGAAGGCGAAAAGGCAATCTAGAATTTACCTACCAGCTCTCGCCAGCATGAAAGATGGTACCAGCTCTGTCGGTGTAACGTAACATCCAGATCCGACAGAGTCGTCTGCTGTTTGCATTTTTGGCATGTAACTGTGTGATTTTGTGTTGACATGAAAGGAGTTTTCGGGATTTGATTTAAAATCAGTTGTTTGTGCTGTGCAAAAACAATATGTGATGAATTTCTTACTTGGTAGTTGTAGGCTTTGCGGTTTTTGGTTTTTTCTTGGTATCTTTTTTCTTTGTGTCTTTTTTCTTGTCCTTTTTGACATCCTTTTTGGTGTCTTTTTTGGTGTCTTTATCGGATTTAACATCAGATTTTGGCTCTTCTGATTTTACTGGGGATGCTGTATCAGAAATGCTAAACTTGACACTGGCTGGAACATATGGATCAAAGTCTACCATTCCGTGTCCAATCAGATACATCTGTAGTGTGTATTCACCTTTGGATGGAATTGTAATTAGTCTAGAGTCAGCTCCGCTTGGCAATGGAATTCCAAGAATAGAACCGCTTCCAGTATTTACGTAAAATTCAGTTCCTTTGGAATCTTTGACGCTTAGTGCATATCTGATGTCTTTTGCCAGTGCGCCAGACGAATCAAAGAATGCTATGCTAAATGAGACATCCTTGCTTGCACCATATCTTGGATCATACGATACTGTTGCCTTGTATCCGTTTGAGAACTTGATATCAGTTGATTTGAGCGAAATGTTGTCAGGTGTAATTTGTACAATCATTGTGTGTTTGTCGGTTACCTTTTTTGCAATCATCTTTAGCTCTTCGCCAGAAACAGCAAAATGAAGCGTGTTATGTCCTTTGCTACCATATGTATCAAGGCTCAGGCCGCTTGCAAAAATTGGTACTCCGTTTATTGTGCCCTTGAAGCTATTGATATTTTGGAATGGCGTAAATGATTTTGGAATCTCAATGTCGTTTCTAACCAGTGTTGTGTGTTGTGCATGTTCCCAATGGAAAGGCATGGAAAATGTTATTGTTTTAGTGGATTCTGAAAACTCGAAACTAGTTATTTTATCTTGAAATGCACGTACTGTGACTGGTGTTTTGCCAGTTGCTGTGGCAAGTGAGAATTGTTGTTCTGATGCAATGTTGATTTTTGTCTCAAACTCAATGTCTTCTGCGGTCTGGGTTTTTGGATTTGTTGCACCAATGATTGCAACTTTGACTGTGTATTGTCCTGGCTTGTCAAAGACTGGGCCACGCATTATAGGAGTGCTAATTGCAGACGATTCCAATGCACTTGGCACTACGGGGTCTTTGTTTCCCTCGTATTGTGTACAGCGCCAGATTTCTTTTTCTGCACACTCGGATTTTGGTTGAACCTTGACCGTAAGCTCGCCGTCGGCGTCATAGAACATCTGGGACGCAACAAGCGTCTCTCCTGCAAATATCTGAACTCGATACGTTACCCTCTCTATGTTGGTGTTTGTCTTTGAATCAAAGAATCGCACGTTTAGCTTGGCTGTTGAATCCTTTGCAGGATTAAAGTCTGCAGGATCAAGTACAGCAGATATTGTTACGTCTTTGCCACCAAAGCTCACAGGCGGGGCAGCTGAGCCTCCATGGTGTTGGGCATATGCCAAATTAACTGTAAAAATTGTCGCTAAAAATGCCGCCAAAACCAAAAGCTTGTACAACTAATCATTTCAGCTTCGAAGCGATATTAAAAACTAGTTCATGATTCATCCTAGCATAATTTCAGGACTGATAATCAGACTAGGTTTAAAACTCTAGAATTTCCAGAATTATACTATGATTGCAGATCGCATGTTGCGCGACCTCTTGCCAACATCATTTACCGCAGTCCCCTGCGTTAGCATACAGAGGCAGGCAAAGATAGAGGAGGCAATAGGACTCTTGATTCCATACTTAGAGTCCATGGCAGACTCGCTAATTGTTACAGGCGATAGCAACGAGCCAATAGGAGTAGTTGGTGGACGAGAAATTGTAGAAAAAGTTCTGGCAAATCCATCCCGAAGTGTCTTTGAAGGAGAAATTGAAAAAATAATGTCCCCTACTGTGACACATATCTCTGGCACAAGCACAATTAGAAACATAATCCAAGACTGGCAAAAGACAGGCAGGGCATTCTCAATACTTCCAAATGCACTAGGAGGATTTTCAGTAATTTCTGCAAGAAAGATGCTCGAAGTGGGCAAAATATCAATGACAGACATGAGAATATCGGAGCTGCCAAAAAAGAAAATTCACACCTTTAGCACAAATTCCACAATAAATGAGGTAATCAATGCAATGCTCAAAAACAAAACCCGCAAGATCCTCCTAGAAAACACAAATCAGTTTGTCAGTGACAGAATAATTATAGAAAAAATTGCGTCAGACCTGAACTATCTTAGAAATACTGGCAACTTTTTGGACTTGCCGGTGACAGGATTTGGCCTAGAATATGCCAAGGTCATCACTAAAGACATCATGGTAAATGAGCTTGCAAGCATTATGTTTGGAATGCAGCACCCATATGCAGTGTACCACGACCAAGTCATCAGCCCCTGGGACATTTGCTTGGCGCTGCTTTCTGAGAGAATGGAAGAATACGACTAGAATTTTCTTAGTTTTTGTATTAAAATCACACTAGACACCACAACAACAAAGGCAACAACAGCAGACGGAAACTCAGGAATTACCCTTGTTCCAACTATTTCTACTTGCTTAGAGTTTTCAGGAAGGACAAAGATCATTGTGCGCTTGCCATCCTGTGTGTTGGATTCGTAGCCTTTTTCCTCTCCATCAATTAAAAGAACCAGTCTTTTTCCCTCCGCAGACACCAGTTCTTCGGAGAAACGCACCGACATTAGGTCATCCTGGTTTATGTCGTCTATTGATATTACAAGTGATTTTCTTTCCTTGATGATATCAATTGATGTGATCTGCGCTACAATGTCCTCATCGGAGCTCTCACCTTCTCCTACAGTACTAAACCTATAGAAAATTGTATAGTCATTGTTTTCTGCAGTGATCGGGTATTTTTTCATCATCAATTCCGCAATGTCCGTGTGCTGGACCTGGGCAAATGCAACACTAGGCATGACAACCAATGCAAACAACAAAACAAATTTCATCTCAGAATCGTCTTGTGTCGCCTTCTAGCAGGCCAGATCCATCATGGATTCTATCAATGTGTTTTGAGAGGTCTTCCTTTGATGGAAATTTGGATTCGCAGTACGGACATGTGAACTGTTTTCCCATGATACAGTTTTGTAATTTTGTTATTTGAAAGGCCTAGTCGATTATCAAATCAAGAACTCAGTTTCACTTTTGATAATTTTGTATTTGCTTTAATTATATTCAGTCTAAAATTATACTCATGATAAAGACCAAGTACCAAAGAATACTTGTTGCGCTAGATGGCTCCAAGAACTCGGTTCGCGGCCTAAATGAGGCAATTTACCTTGCAAGACAATGCCAGGCAATCATTACTGGCATCTATGTAATACCAAGGGCACCGCATCCGGCATTTCGCTCACCAAGATATCCAGAAAAGCCACGTCTGCGAGGAGCGCAAAACATTATGGATTTCGCAAAAAGATACTCCGCACAAAACGGCATCATGTTTGAGCAAAAAATTGTCTTTGGCGATGCAGGCCATACAATAGTAAAGTTTGCCAAGGACAAGAATTTTGATGTTATAGTGATTG
>Ga0194120_10005224_pt1 | contig 19303 bp, 6 predicted proteins | sample TA2MahCa65mmetaG_FD_148642 | JGI IMG/M metagenome (GOLD analysis project Ga0194120, IMG submission 148642) | Freshwater microbial communities from Lake Tanganyika, Tanzania - TA2015019 Mahale Deep Cast 65m | ecosystem: Environmental > Aquatic > Freshwater > Lake | place: Tanzania: Lake...
GCGCCGCCCGGATAGGTCTGGTAGTCGTAGGTGCCGGTGGTGTTGGTGCCCTGCTGGCCGTTGGCGACCAGCGCGCCCGAGACCGTCGCCGAGATCGTGGCGTGGATGATGAGCGGCTGGCCGCCCGTCACCGTCACCGTGACTCCCGACTTGATGAGGAAGGTCTTGAAGTGGTAGGTGCCGCCGGCGAGGGTGGTGCTGCCCGACGGGATGTAGTCGCCGTTGGCGCCGGTTCCGCAGTCGGTGCAGGTGGTCGCGCCGACCGTGATCTTGTTGTTGTCGCCGTCGCAGTTGTCATCGTACTCGGTGGCGCAGGTCTCGGCCTTGGCCGGGTTGACGTTCGGGTTGCTGTCGTTGCAGTCGCCGCCTCCCTTCGGGCAGCCGGCCGAGACCGACCCGGCGCCGACGCAGAAGCCGTCGCCGTCCGAGTCTTTGCAGATCTCGTCGGTGCCGCCGGCGCAGTTGTTGTCGATGCCGTCGCACACCTCGGCCGCCGCCGGGTTGATCGTGCTGCTGCCGTCGTTGCAGTCGCCGCCGCCGTTCGGGCACTTGGACGGCGTGCCGACCACGCCCATCGTCTTGTCGCAGTACTTGTCGGCGTCGTCGTCGCAACCCTCGTCGGTGTTGCTGTTGCAGTTGTTGTCGAGGTCGTCGCACAGTTCGACCTTGCCGGGCCGGACCTGGTTGTTGGTGTCGTTGCAGTCACCGCCGCCGGAGACGCAGATCGGCGGCGCCGGCGAGGCGACCGTCATGGTGCTGTCACAGTAGCCGTCCTTGTCGTCGTCGCAGCCGTCGTCGGTGGTGCCGTTGCAGTTCTGATCGACGTTGTCGCACGTCTCGGCCTGGCCGGGCTTGACCGCGGTGCTGGTGTCGTTGCAGTCGCCGCCGCCGTTCGGGCACACCGTCGGGTTGCCGTTGGTGTTGATCGCGGCGTCGCACCAGTCGTCGTTGTCGTCGTCACAGCCCTCGTCGGTGCCGGTAGCGCAGTTGTTGTCGAGGTTGTCGCAGATCTCCTTGCCGCCCGGGCTGACCGCGTTGTTGCCGTCGTCGCAGTCGCCGGCCTGCGCGGTGATGTAGGAGCCCTCGGGCAGGCACATGCACTTGCTCGGACCGGCGCCGTAGCCGTCCTTGTCGCCGTCCTGGTAGAAGCCGGTGCAGCTGGTGGCGCCGACGTCGTTCTGGGTGCCGTTGCAGTTGTTGTCGAGGCCGTCGCCGCAGACCTCGGCCACGCCCGGGTTGACCGAGATGGCGGTGTCGTCGCAGTCGCCGGGCTTGGTGCCGTCGCCGGTGTACTTGCCGTTGGCCGAACACCAGCACTGCTTGACGTTGACCGTCCAGGTGTCGCCGTCGTTGTCGAGGTACCAGTTCTTGCAGCCCACCGCGTCGAGGTTGTCGAACTTGCCGTCGCAGTTCTCGTCCATGGTGGTGGAGCAGTCTTCCTTCTTGCCCGGGTTGACGCCAGCCACGGCGTCGTTGCAGTCGCCGCCGCTGTTGGGGCAGACGAGCGGGTTGCCGACCGTCGTCATCGCCGCGTCACAGTAGTCGTCGTTGTCGTCGTCGCAGCCTTCGTCGCTGCCGCCCGAGCAGTTGTTGTCGACGTTGTCGCACAGCTCCGGCATGCCGGGGTTGATCATCTCGTTCTTGTCGTTGCAGTCGTCGGCCTTGGTGCCGCTGTAGATCGTCGCGGCCTTGCACAGGCACTTGCCGCCCGAGCCCTTGTCGCTGTAGGTGTCGCCGTCGATGTCGACGCCGAACACCGAGCAGCCCTGGGCGTTCTCGTCGTTGGTGTCGCCGTTGCAGTTGTCGTCGAAGCTGGTCGCGCAATCCTCGGCCGCGCCCGGGTTGACTCCGCTGTTGCCGTCGTGGCAGTCGCCGCCGCCCTTGATGCACACCGCCGGGGTGCCGATCGTCACGAGCGACGAGGTGCAGTAGCCGTCGTTGTCGGCGTTGCAGCCTTCGTCGGTGCCGCCGGCGCAGTTGTTGTCGAGATCGTCGCACTGCTCGGCCTTGCCGGGGAAGATCTTGGGGTTGGTGTCGACGCAGTCGCCGCCGCCGTACGGGCAGACGTTGGGCGTCCCCACCGTCGTCATCGCGGCGTCGCAGTACTTGTCGGCGTCGTCGTCGCAGCCCTCGTCGATGCCGCTCTTGCAGTTGTCGTCGGTGTTGTTGCAGATCTCGGCCTTGCCCGGGTTGACCGCCGCCGCGGCGTCGTTGCAGTCGCCGGCCGCCGGCGCAGTGTGGCTGCCCGACCCGACGCAGAAGCACTTGGTCAGGCCGACGAGGCCGTAGCCGTCCTGGTCGGCGTCGAGGTAGAAGACCTTGCAGTCCTTGGCGCCCTCGTCGTTGGTGTCGCCGTTGCAGTTGTCGTCGGCGACGGTGCCGCACTGCTCGGCGACGCCCGGCTTGACCGTGTTGTCGGAGTCGTTGCAGTCGCCGCCCGCCGTCGCCTTGTAGTTGCCGGCGGCGCTGCAGATGCACTGCGAGATGTTGAGGCCGACGCCGTCGCCGTCGGCGTCGTAGTAGTAGTTGGTGCAGCCGACGGCGTCGATGTCGTTCTGGCTGTTGTTGCAGTTGTCGTCCTGGTTGTTGTTGCAGACTTCCTTGGCGCCCGGGTTGACGTCGCTGTCCTGATCGGCGCAGTCGCCGACGCCCTTGCTGCACACCGCCGGCGCCGGTGACGACACCGCCATCGCCGCGTCGCACCAGCCGTCGAGGTCGTCGTCGCAGCCGTCGTCGACACCGCCTTGGCAGTTGTTGTCCTTGCCGTCGCAGATCTCGGCGCCGCCGGGGTAGATGAGGGCGTCGTTGTCGTTGCAGTCGCCGCCGCCGCCCGGGCACTTGAACGGCTTGCCGAGCGTCGTCATGGTGCCGTCGCAGTACTGGTCGCCGTCGTCGTTGCAGCCCTCGTCGGTGCTGCCCGAGCAGTTGTTGTCGGCGTCGTCGCACACTTCGTTGGCGGTCGGGTTGACCGACGCCTTGTAGTCGTCGCAGTCGCTGCCGTTGGTCACGACGAAGGTGCCGGAGGGCGCGCACAGGCACTTCTGCGCCGCGCCGCCGAAGCCGTCGCCGTCACCGTCGCCGAAGTAGGGCTTGCAGCCGATCGCGCCGGCGTCGTTCTCGTTGCCGTTGCAGTTGTCGTCGACGCCGTTGCCGCACACCTCGGCCTTGCCGGGGTTGATGGCGGCGTCGGCGTCGTTGCAGTCGTCGCCGCCGTTGGGGCAGATCTTGGCGCCGGCTGGGCCGACGCCCTGGGCGACGTCACAGTACTTGTCGCCGTCGTCGTCGCAGCCCTCGTCGACCGTGCCGGTGCAGTTGTTGTCGAAGTCGTCGCAGACCTCGATCGCGCCCGGGTTGATCGCCGCCTTGGTGTCGTCGCAGTCGGCGGTCTTCTTGGCCTTGTACAGCCCGACCGGCGTGCAGTAGTACTTGAACGCCTTGATGCCGTAGCCGTCGCCGTCGGCGTCATAGAACAGCACGAGCGCGTTGGTCGCCCCCTCGTCGTTGGTGTCGCCGTTGCAGTTGTCGTCGTCGGTGGTCGCGCAGTCCTCGGCGACGCCCGGGTTGACCGTCTTCTTGCTGTCGTTGCAGTCGCCGCCGCCCTTCGGGCAGATCGTCGGCGCGCCGACGACGATCATGGTCTTGTCGCAGAACTGGTCGCCGTCGTCGTCGCAGCCCTCGTCGGTCTTGCCGTCGGAGTTGTTGTCCTTGTTGTCGCAGATCTCCTTGCCGGCCGGGTTGATGAGGGGGTCGAGGTCGTCGGTGTCACCGGCGCCCAAGGGGCAGACGGCAGGCGCCGTGCCGTTGGCGTTGGTGCACACCACCTCGGCCGACAGCTTCTTGACCACGTTCGGGCACGGGTCGGCGAACACGGCGCTGGAGGCCGCGATGGTGCAGGTCGACTTGCCCAAGCAGGCGTCCTTGACCTTCTGCAGCGAGACATCGGCGTGGCAGGTGCTGGTGGCGTAGCTGCCGCACACGCCGCCGGGCACGCCGTAGCTGGCGAAGGCGACCTGGGTGATCGTCCCGCCGGCGGCGCACGACAGGGTCAGCGTCGCGCCCTCGTTGGCGGTGCCACAGACCTTCTGGGTGCCGTTGACCGCCTCGTAGGCGAGGTCGTAGTCGCAGTAGTCGTCGCCGTCGTCGTCGCAACCCTCGTCGGTGTTGCCGTTGCAGTTGTCGTCCTGATCGTTGCAGATCTCCTTGGCGTCGAGGTTGACCTTGGCGTTGTCGTCGTTGCAGTCGGGCTCCTTGGTCGCCGTGATCGCGCCCTGGCCCATGCACATGCACTTGCTCGGCAGGGCGCCCCAGCCATCCTTGTCGGCGTCGGTGAAGAAGATCTTGCAGCCCTGGGCGTTCTGGTCGTTCTGGGTGCCCGAGCAGTCGTTGTCGAGGCCGTCGTCGCAGATCTCGAGCATGTTGGGGTTGACCTTCGGGTCGGCGTCGTTGCAGTCGCCGGCCTTGGTCGCGGTGTAGGCGCCCGAGGTCTGGCACATGCACTTGCTCAGGCCAGCGCCGAAGCTGTCCTTGTCGAGGTCGGTCCACAGCTGGGCGCAGCCGGTGGCGTCGTCTTCGTTGTTGAGGCCGTTGCAGTTGTCGTCCTTGCCGTTGTTGCAGATCTCGGCCACGCCCGGGTTGACGGTGCCGACGAGGTCGTTGCAGTCGTTGCCGCCCTTGGAGCAGATCGCCGGCTTGCCGACCACGGTCAGGTCCTTGTCGCAGTAGCCGTCGCCGTCGTCGTCGCAGCCCTCGTCGGTCGATCCGTCGCAGTCGTTGTCGTTGCCGTCGCACTCCTCACTGCAATTGGCTGCGCCGCAGCACGAGGCCAGGTCGGCGCAGTCGATCTTGCCGTTGCCGTTGTCGTCCTTGCCGTTGTCGCAGATCTCCGGCGTGCCGCACGACAGCGCGATGGTGGCCTGGGCCGAACCGCCGCCCTGGACGTCGAGGACGATGAAGTACTCGTTGCCGGCGGCGCCGGTGAAGGTGAAGGTCGAGGTGCCCGAGGCGATGCACTGGCCGGGGTCGCAGCCGCCGGCGTTGGCCTTGAGGGCGAAGATGCGCGCCTGCGACGGGTTGGTCAGGCCCGAGATCGTCACCGTCACCGGCGCCGACGCGGTCGCGACGTACTTGACCGCGAATTCCTTGCCGGTGTAGTTGCCGCCGTCGCACTTGTAGTTGCTGATGCTGTTGGTCGAGCCGGAGTCGTTCGACACGAGGAGCTGCGTTCCGCCGCACGCCAAGGTGTTGGCCGCGGTGCACGAGCAGGTCGACTTGTTGAGGCAGGCGCCGAAGCTGCAGGTGTCGGCCGTGCACGGGTCCTTGTCGTCGCACTGGCCGTCGTTGAGGCAGTCGATGAAGCCCTTCTCGAAGAAGGTCAGGATGCGCTTCATCATGTCGTTCGGCGTGTCGCCGGTCTGGGCGTTGGTCGTCACACCGGCGAACGCGATCGACGACGCGACGGTGCGGTAGCCGGTCGGATCGTCGTGGCCGACCTGGACGCCGTAGATCTCGGTCGCCGCGGTGTTGACGAGCACGGTCTTGGTGCGCGGGATGTCGGTCTTGCCGACGATGACGTCGTTGAGGTTGTTGAAGGCGAAGCCGCCGTCGTAGCCGAAGGCGTAGACCTTGGGCGGCGCCTGGGAGATGTCGCTGTAGAAGCCCGACCCGTTGAGCGGGCCCTCGAAGCCGAGCATCGACGAGATCCCGACCTGCTGGACCTTGAACATGCTGTGCAAGCCGAACTGCGGATCGTCGACCCAGGTGTCGCCGCCCTCCATGTAGAGGCGCCCGCCCTGCTGGACGTACTGGGCGAGCTGGTCGGCCTCGCCCTTGGTCAGGACGTGGTTCTGGTCGTAGACGCCGAGGGCGACGAACACCGCGTCGAAGCCGACGCCGTTGTCCTTGAGCTTGGGATAGAGGCTGAGGTCGGTGATGTGCTGTGAGACCTTGCCCTGGGCGACCAGCGCCTTGTGCAGCGCGTCGCCCATCGCCTTCGGCACGTCCGACGGGCGCCACACCAGCGCGCCGCCGACGTAGGTGACGGTGACCTCGAACGAGCAGATGCTGTACAGCGATCCATCCGACACCTTGACCTTGATCGGGAAGGTGCCGACGTGGGACACGAGCGTCGGCTGGATCGACAGCGAGCTGTTCCACGACGCGTCGAACCAGTAGTACAGACCCGACGACAGCGTGACGAACTCGGGCGCCTGGACGAGCGAGAACGACAGGATCGCGTCGGAGTCCGGGTCCTTGGCCTTGAGCGGAACGAACTTGGCGGTCGACATCGGCACGATCTGGTTGACCGGGCAGGCTGCGAACGCCGGCTTCTCACCCTTGACGATGCAGACGTTGTCGAGGGCGTAGCTGGTGATGTCGACGGTGTTGGCGCCCTTGACGCAGAACGCCAACCGCAGGCCGTTCGAACCGGTCAGCGCCTTCGGCAGCTTGAGGTCGACCGTCTCCGGCCCGAGCGACTGGCCGGCGAGCAGGGTGTCGATCACCATCGCCGGCGCGGTCTTGAAGTTGGGCGTCTCGCCGCCGAGGCTTCCGTAGATGGTGATCTCGGACTGACCGCTCTGCGGGATGAACTCGCGGTCGTACTGCAGCGTGATGACCTCGGCGCCGGCGGCCTGGATGATCGGCGACAGCAGGCAGGTCTCGTAGTCGAGCACCATCGGCGTCCAGTCGAGCTTGGCGTGCTTGTCGGGGCCAAGCCCGGTGTCGGTCGCCGGCGCCCAGTTGCCGGCCGCCTTGCCCTTGCCGAGGTCGCCCGGGTTCCAGCCCATCGCCGGCAGCGAGACGCCGACCTGGAAGTCCTGGCAGTAGCCGATGTTGACCGTGCAGACCGGCAGCTGCTCGGACTCGCACTTCGTGCTGCCGTCGGGCTGGTCCTTGCAGACGCCCTTGGCGCACTCGCTGTTCCAGGACGCGCAGTCGATCGCCTCGGTCTCCTTGCTGCAGCACAGCTTCTGGTTGGCGGCCGATTCGAGGTAGATGCAGCCCTTCAAGATGCACAGATCCTGGGTGCACGGCGATCCGTCGTTGCAGTCGAACTGGTCGAGGCAGCACTCGGAGATGTTCGAGTGCGTGCACTTGCCACCGGTGCAGGCATCGGCGGTGCACTCGTTGTTGTCGTTGCAGTCGAGCAGCTGCAGCGTCAGCAGCGGATCGCACACGCAGCCGGCGACCTCCTTGAAGGTGCAGGTGCCCTTCTTGGTCGTCGGGTCGATGTTCGAGCAGGCGTCGGTCGTGCACTTGCTGCCGTCGAAGCAGTCGGCGTTCGACGCGCAGCAGCCGTTCTTCGGCACGGTGTGGCGGCACTGGTTGCCCATGCAGTACTCGATCGTGCACGCGTTCTTGTCGTCGCACACCGACACCGCCTGGGCGTCGTCGACGCAGCAGTCGGCGATGGTCGTGTTGACGCACTTGTTGTTGACGCACTTGTCGGCGGTGCAGACCGCGGTCGGGTTGGGCGGGTTGCCGCTGAGCGGCTTGCTGTCGTCGCACTCGTAGTCGAACGCGCAGCACCCCGGCGCGGCGGTGTGAACGCAGGCGCCGCAGCCGCTCGACGTGTCGCAGGTGTCGACCGTGCACAGGTTGCCGTCGTCGCAGTCGGTCGCGACGTTGCACTTGCCGACCGCGAGCGTCGACTTGCACTTGTTGGCGCCGTCGCAGTAGTCCTGGGTGGCGCAGTTCTGGTCGTCGCACTGCTCGTTGGTGTTGCAGCAGGTCGCGTCGCCGTTCGAGACGAACTTGCAGACGTTGGTCTGGCCGGTCACCGGCGGGGCGTCGATCGACCAGCTGCTGCGCAGCCAGACGAGGACCTGATCGCGCTGGGTGTCGCTCAGCGCCGTGTTGTAGTAGAGCAGGTGACCGATGATGGCGTTGCTGTCCTCGAAGACATCGCTCGAGCCGACGTACAGCACCTTGTCGCCGGGGGAGATCGTGTTGCCGCTGCCCTGGGTCTTCGCCGCCGGCGACCCGCTGGTGAGCGCCCAGTACTCGCGCGTCGTGCCCTGGATCCGCCCGTACAGGATGTAGTTCTTGTCCGGCGCGAGGGTCAGCTCGACGCCGGCGTTGTCGTTGACCGACTGGAAGTGGGTGATGCCGGAGCCGGTCTTGGCGGCGTTGTGCTCGAGCGACCAGTCCATGTCGCGGTTGCCGTGGTGGGCGATCGCGCCCCAGCCCTGCGGGACCTTCCACTGGACGACTGCGAACACCGTGACCTCGCCGTACAGCCCGAACGGCGAGGTCGTCATGCGGCGGTCGGCGCCGTTGAAGTCGAGCGCCGGCAGGCCGTTGAGGAGCTTGTCGCCGAACACCGGCGGGTTGACGTTGGGCGTCAGGTGGCGGCCGAGGCCCGACAGGTCCTTCCACTGCGTGACCTTGCCGTTGGCGTCCTTGACCACGGCGCCGACCGCGCGGGCGTCGTAGTGCGCCGCCACGCCGGTCTTGACCGGCAGCTCGCCTGCGCCGGTCTCGCACACGTCGGTGGTGCAGGGGTTCTTGTCGTTGCACTCGGCGTTCGACTCGCAGCACGGCTGCGGCTTGGAGGTGTCGGGGCCGAAGGCGCAGAAGTGGTTGACGCAGACGTTGACCGTGCAGTACTTGCCGTCGTCGCACTCGCTGTCGACGTCGCAGCAGGTCGGGTCGTTCTTGTAGATCTTGCAGTTGCCGGGGGCGGTGCCGCTCGCGCCGGCGCACACCTCGGTGGTGCAGAACTTGCTGTCGTTGCAGTCGGCGATCGACTCGCAGCATCCGGGGTACAGCTTGGCGTCGTAGTTGCACAGGCCGACGTCCTTGCCCTCGGGGATGACGCACTTGTTGATCGAGCACATCTTGAAGTCGTCGCAGTCGAGGTCCTGCTTGCAGCACTCCTTGACGATCAGGTGCTGGCACTTGCTGTTCTCGCACACGTCGATCGTGCACAGGTTGCCGTCGTTGCACTCGGTCGTCGTGCCGAGCGTCATGCAGCACACGCCGGCGCCGCCCTTGGTCGGGTCGTACGGGTTCGAGCAGGTCTGGTAGCCGTTCGGCCCGACGTCGGCGCTGCACTTGTTGAGCGTGCACTCATTCTTGTCGTCGCAGTTGGCGTCGCTCGTGCAGCAGCCGGGCTTGAGCGAGTCCTTGCCGTAGCGGCACTCGAGGTCGACGCACTGGCCGGTCTGGCAGATGTCGGTCGCGATGCACTCGGCGTCCGAACAGCACGCGCCGGCCGGCTGGACGTGCGAGCACTTCTTGGTCGTCGTGTTGCACGAGTCGACCGTGCAGCCCTTGCCGTCGTCGCAGGCGTCGGTCGCCTTGGTGCAGCACTCCGGATCAGGCTTGGGGAATGTGCACTTGCCGACCTGACCGCTCAGGTCGCAGACGTTGGTCGTGCACGGGTCGCTGTCGTCGCAGTCGGCGTTGACGGTGCACGATGTGCACTTGGCGTCCTTGGTGTTGGGGTTGAGGCAGGTCACGCCGACGGCGCAGTCGCCGTTGCTGCCGCAGCAGCCGAGCACCGACTTGTAGTCGCACTTGAGCGAGACGCAGGAGTCGAACGAGCAGGCGTTGCCGTCGTCGCACTCGATGCCGGTCAGGCACTTGTTCTTGGCGTCGCTCGACAGCGGATCCTGCGAGACCATCACGTGGACGACGACGCGGGCGGTCGGGTCGGTCAGGTACTGACCGGAGCCGTCGGCGATCGTGCACGAGATGGTGCGCATGCCGAGCTTGGTGCCGAGGTCGATGCCGACGAACGGCGAGACCGTCGCCGACACCGCCGGCTTGCCGTCGACCGAGCACAGCACCTGGCCCTTGCCGGCGCCAAGCGCGTAGTTGGCGACGGTGAACTTGATGTCGGTCTTGGCCGCCACCACCGGCGTCGCCGCGTAGTCGATGAAGAAGTACTTCGAGTCGATCGGGTCGACGATCGTCAGCGCCGGCGCGGCGAGGGCGAACGTCTCGACGCCGAAGGCCGCGTCGACCCCTCCCGCGTCCTTGATCGGCGCGGGCGCCTCGCCTTCGGGTCCGGCGCAGGCGAACAGCCACAGCGACGCCGCCGATGCGGCGATCCAGCCGCGGCGGGCGCCAGCGGGGCGCTTCGCCCAGACGCGAGCTCCGTCGCTGGAAGGCGAAACCCCGCGCGGCGGGCGGGACAACGGCAATTGACGCATGAGAACCCTCCTAAGCCGCTCGGGCCGCGTTCGCTGCACTGCCCCCCTTGCAGGGGAGGCACGCGATCGACGATCGCGCAGGCGCTGCAAGACGCCCTCGATGCACGAACGAGATGTCGGCCCTGGATCTACCGTTGCGACCGGCACGCGCGCGCCGCCCCGACCGGGGCAAACCGGACAAGGCGGGCGGCCCGGGTGCCGCGGGGTCGTGTCGCAGGGGATCACTGCGCAGCATCCCGACGCCCGGCGTGGCTGTCTCCAGCCACGGACTGACCCTGGGTACGCGCACACCAAAAAGCCCGGTCGGCCAAACCGCGGCCCATCGCACGTGCGCGCTGTCGCCACGGCGCGGCGGACCCCGCGAGGGGAGCGCTGCGCCTGGCGCCGTGTGGTAACTCCTGCTGCGGCCGCAAGGGGGGATGAACGTGCGGCGAAGCTTCGTCGGACCTCGGCTCGCAGCCTCTGGTCGCGCGAGGCGCCGCGCCCTGGCGGGACGCGACAGCCCAGCGGAAGGCTAACAAAGCGACGGACCGGGCGCAACCGACGGTGCGCGGCGCACGATTCGTGCGCGGTTCGCCTGCGGCGGCGATCACTTGGCCGCGCCGATCGCCCCCGCGGCGCCGGCGGCGGCGCGCAGCTCGTCGTGCGTGACGCCAACGGCTTTCAGGTCCAGAGGGCCGATCACGCCGGAGCGCAAGCCGGCGCGGACGACCCAGAACGCCGCGCCGGCGACCGCCTTGTCGACCAGTTGGCCTCGATCGACCCGCGCGCCCGACCCGGCGTGGCGGGCGCGGGCGTAGTCGGCGCACGCGGCGAGGGCGGCGAGGGCGGCGGCGCGGCTGGGGTCCCACGCGGCCTGGATCGGCGCGACCTGATCGGGGTGGAGGATCCACTTGGCGGCGAAGCCGAGCCGCCTTGCGTCGCGGGCGTCGCGGGCACACGAATCGAGGGCGGCGGTGCGGCGCGCAACCTCGGCGTCGGTCGGCCGGTCTGGATCGCGCGGCCGCAACGGCAACGTCGCCGTGACCGCGTCGATCGCGTCCTTGCCGTGGGCGGCGGCGCAGGCGGCGATCGTCTGACGCGCGGCGGCGTAGTCGCCGAGCCAGGTCTCGGCGTCGACCTCGGCGCCCAGGCAGCGCGCGAAGTCCCACGCGCCAAACACGAGCGCGGCGACGCCGTCGCAAGCGGCGATCTGGGCCGCCTCCAACAGGGCGCGCGGCGACTCGATGAGGACCTCGAGCGCGGGCGGCCGCCGCAGGCCCAAGGTGCGCGCGAGGTCGCGCACGAGCGCAGCGATGTCTGCGACCTCGGCGGCGCGCTCGGTCTTGGGGACGACGATGAAGTCGAGGCGATCGCCGCAGGCGGCGACGACATCGACGAGGTCGGCGGCGAACAGGGGCGATCGGACGTCGTTGGGGCGAAACCCGACCACCCGGTCGCCGAAGCCGCCGCCGCGCAGGGCCTCGATGCAGAACTCGCGGGCGAGCAGCTTGAATTCTGGCTGGTCGGGCGCGGCGTCCTCGAGGTCAAAGAAGAACGCGTCGGCGTCGGTCGTGCGCGCCGCCGCCATCAGGCGGAGCGACGCGGCGCGGCCGTCGCGCTGCGGATCGCCGCCGGCCGGCAGCCTGAAGGCCGGAATCGACAGCACGCCGCGGCGCTGGTAGGGCACCCGCGCGCCGCGCACCTCGGGCGCGACCGCGGCGTGGCGTTGGTGGACCGCCCAGGCGGCGGCGATGAGATCGTCAGCCATCGTTTCGACCAAACCGCCACGGCCAGCCGGACGGGATGGGCGCGGCGAAGGTCAGGCGCGCGCCGTTGGTGGGGTGATAGACAGCGACCGAGCGCGCCCACAGCGCGATCGCGCGCCCGGCGAGGGGCGCAGGCGCGCCATAGCGCAGGTCGCCGTCGATCGGCCAGCCGCGGTGGCCAAGCTGACAACGGATCTGGTGCTTGCGGCCGGTGTGGAGGTCGACCGAGACCAGCGCGCGGCCACCGCGGCAGCCCTCGACCCGGTAGGTCAGTTCGGCACGCTGGCCCCATCCCTGCGCGCCGACCCGGGTCGACCCCGCGCCGGTGGCGAGCCAATCGCACAGCGTCGCCTCGGCCGGCTCGGGCGCTCCGTGCACGACCGCCTGGTAGGCCTTGGCGACGGTGCGGGCGGCGAACTGGGCGGCGAGGCGGGACGCGGCCTTGCTCGTGCGCGCGAACACGACGACGCCGTGGGCCGGGCGGTCGAGGCGGTGGACCATCCCGAGGAAGGCGTCGCCCGGCTTGTCGAATTCCTGCTTGACCCAGGCGCGGGCGATCGACAGCAGATCGGGATCGCCCGACGCGTCGGCCTGGATCGGAACCCCGGCGGGCTTGACGACCACCAGCAGGTGGTTGTCGCAGTGGATGACGCTGAGTCCGGCGGGGGTCATCGGCGCCACCCGTCGCCGTCACCCACCGCCCGCGACGGTCGTTTGACGCAATTCCATGGACTTGAACAAATGGTGGATCCGTTCAGGGACCGGCGGGACAGGCGGCGGAACGGCACCCCGAGGTGCCGCGCGTCGGACCGCACCAGATCGGATCGCGGTCCCGAGCCTGGTGTCGGGGTCGAGGTCGGGTCGCCGCAGCCGCCGCCCACCGCTCGCGGCAGGCGTTTGACGCAATTCCATGGACTTGAACAAATGGTGGATCCGTTCAGGGACCGGCGGGACAGGCGGCGGAACGGCACCCCGAGGTGCCGCGCGCCAGACCGCACCAGATCGGATCGCGGTCCCGAGCCTGGTGTCGGGGTCGAGGTCGGGTCGCCGCAGCCGCCGCCCACCGCTCGCGGCAGGCGTTTGACGTGATTCCATGGACTTGAATAAATGGTGGATCCGTTCAGGGGCCACGGTCGGTGTTGCCTGCCGCGGAGGCAGGGCCCTGGCCAGGGCCAGCCCCTCGCCGTCGCGCCGGTGCGCCGGCACGCCTGTCTCTGAGTTTCACGTGATCCCATGGACTTGAACAAATGGTGGATCCGGGGATCCTCGCCCGCCGGATCGTAGCCCGTTTGCCGCCAACGTGCACGACGGTTATCCTGCGCCGGTGCGGCGCCTCTTCACCATCGTCGCCTCGTGCCTGTGGACGGCCTGCGCCGCGCCGGCCGATCCGCCTGCCCCGGTGTGCCGCGATCCGACCACGCGGATGTGTGTGCCCTGCCCGGGCACCTCGGGGTGCGTCGATCCGATCCGTTGCGTGTGGGTGCCGTGCGCCGACGCCGCCTTCGGCCTGTTCGATGCCGCCGCCGACGCGGGCGCGATCGACGGCGCTGGCAACGACGCCGACCTTGTCGACGCCGGAGGTCAGGCCGACGCTACCACAGGGGAGCTCGACGCCCTGGTCGACGCCACGCCCGACAGCGCAGTCGGCGACGACGGTGGGTCCCGGCTGGTCGACGCCTTGTGCAGCGACGGCGCCAAGCGGTGTCACGACGGCTTGCCGCAGACCTGCGTCGTCGGCAAGTGGGTGGGCGGGCCGTCCTGCGCGGCCGATCTGCAGTGCACGAACGGCATCTGCGGCTGCAAGGACCCCTGTCCGGCCCTCAACCTCGCCTCGTGCGTGCTGGGGGTGCCGGCGGTCAAGCTGTGCCAGCTCACCGGGTCGGGCTGCCTGTCGTGGGGGCTGCCGGTCGCGTGCAAGGCGGGAGAGAGCTGCCAGCTCGGCGCGTGCGGGCCGCCGTCGCAGTGCGCGCCGGCATGCCCTCCGGGCAAGGTCTGCCAGGGCCAGCAGTGCGTCGACGCGCCGTGCCAGCCGCCATGCCCGGCCGGCCAGTCCTGCCAGTCGGGGGTGTGCGTCCCCAAGGGTGGCGGCACCCTCACCTGCGCCCAGGTGGCGGCGTGCATCGGCACGTGCCCGGGCGGCGACGCCTCCTGCCCCGACGCCTGCAAGGCGCAGGGCAGCGACGCCGCGCTCGGCCTGCTCGCCGCCTATCAGGGCTGCCTCAAGGCGGTGTGCAAGCCGTTCGCCGACGCCGGCAAGATCAACGAGACCTTGCTGTGCGCGTATTCGTACTGCTTCGCCGAACAGAAGGCGTGCACGGGCGCGGGCAGCGGGTCGTGCCAGCAGCTGTCCGATTGCCTGTCCGGCTGCGGCGGGTCGCCGACGTGCGGCAACCTCTGCCACGGTCAGGCCAGTCAACAAGGTGGCCTCGACTACTACGGGCTGTTCACCTGCATCGACAACCTGTGCGCCGGGCTGCAGGGCGCCGCCCAGCTCGCGTGCGCCCAACAGGCCTGCCAGACCGCGTGGAACAGCTGCTTCGGCGGCAAGGGCCCCGTCTACACGACCTGCCTGCAGATCGCCCAGTGCCAGGGCAAATGCGCGGGCGACATCGCCTGTGCCAAGGCGTGCAAGGCGGCGGGGACGCCGGCGGCGCAGGCGGCGGTCGACGCCTTCGTCGCCTGCCGCGACGGCAAGTGCGGCGGCTGGTGCAGCAACCCGTCGGCGCCGAACTGCATGCCTTGCGTCCAACAGTACTGCGCGGCGGAGTTCGCGGCGTGCTCGATCTGACAGGGTGTGTGCATCCGATGGCCGTCGCGAGCAGAGTCGGGCGCCCGCCAGGCAAGGCGGTCACGCGGCTGAGGCGCAACCCAAAGCCACGCCTCAGGGAGCGCGGCGGCCGGCGACGAGAACGGGTGGGGTTGAAGAGTCCTGTAGACTCTTCAACGGTTGCGCGCAGCAAACGTCTTGGATGTCAACACCCGCTGAGAGGACGGGGGCGAGGCCGTGCCTGCTGCGGTCCACGGTTCGCCCGAGCGAGCGGCTTCGCTCGGCGCGGCCGCGCCGCGACGCACCGTTTCGGCTCGCCTCATTCGGCCGCAGCGTCACTCCTTGCGCGCCGGAAGGCTCGCCTGCCTCGCGTTGGCCCGGTTTGCCGTCACCGTCGTGCGGGGCGCCCGCCCCTTTTGCGTGACAGTAGGGTCGCACGAAGCATGGGCGTGAGGGGGCCCCTGGCGCGGCGAACCCGTTGTTGCGACAGTCCTGTCGTGGGCGCGCGCCGCCGCGCCGGGCCGCCGTGACCGCCGCCGTAAAACCGCCGACGGCTGGACGCGGTCGGGTGCGCTGGTCGCTGTCGACGCGGGTGTTCCTGGCGTTTGCCCTGGTGGTCGCCGCGACGGGCGCGGCGTCCATGTATGCGCTGGCGTCGGTGGCCGCGCTCCGCCACGAGCTGACCTTCCTGCGCGACCGGGCGCTGCCGCTTCTGGACGCGATGCGGGGATCGTCGGAGGCCCTGCGCGCGTTCGACGAGGCGCTGCAGCGGGCCGCCCCCGACGACCTCGACTGGGTGGTTCGGATGCTGCCCAACGCGCGTCCCTACGATCGGGTCGCCGAGGTCGTCCAGCTCAACCGCCAGGCCGACTGGCTCGGCCGTCCGCCCCAGCTCGTGCGGTGGCTGCTGCCGCCGCGGCCGGGGCTGCCGGCGATCGATCCCGATCTGGCCGGCCTCGCGCGCGCGCGCGCGTCGCGCGACCGGATGGCCGCCGATGACGACCTCGTGCGCGCCGCCGGCGGCTTTGACGGCGCATCGAGCGACGAGCAGGCCTACGACGTGTTGACGCGGGCGCTGCAGCGGGCGATCGCCGACCGCCGCCTCGCCGACGCTGCGCGGCTGGTGGTCGAGCTGCGGCGCATGATTCGCCACGTCGATGGCGCGGTCGGTCGGTCCCAGGCGGCGGTCGAGCGCGGCCTCGCCGCGCGCGCCGAGCTGGCCCAGCACGCCGAGGCGAGGCTGGTCGCCGTCGTGGCCCTCAGCGCCGCCCTCTCGCTCCTGATCTCGGTCTTGATGCTGTTGGCGTCGGCGTTCGCGATCCGCCCGCTCGCCGCGCTCACCCAGGTCGTGCGGCGCTTCGCGGCGGGCGACCGCCGGGCCCGGGCGGCGCCGGGCGGCGCCCACGAGATCGCGACCCTGGCCGAGGAGTGGAACCGAATGGCCGGTGCGCTGGTCGACCGCGAGGCCCAGCTGATGGCCCAACGCGAGGAGCTGGGGCGCGCCGAGCGCCTGACCGCGCTCGGCCACATGGCGGCGCGGATGGCCCATGAGGTGCGCAACCCCCTGTCGTCGATCGGGCTCAACGCCGAGCTGCTCGGCGAGGAGTTGGCCAAGGGCGGCGAGATCGATCGCGTCGAGGCCCGCGAGCTGGTCGGGGCGATCGGCGCCGAGGTCGAGCGCCTGCGCGTGCTCACCGACGGCTACCTGTCGCGCGCCTGCCCGGTCGAGGGAAGCCACGCCGCCCTCGACCTCGCCGCGCTCGCCCGCGAGACGGTCGAATTCGTCCACCCGGAGCTCGAGCGCCGCGCCATCACCGCCCATGTCGACCTGCCGCCCGCCATGCCGGTCATCGGCGACGACGGCGCGCTGCGCCAGGTGCTGTGGAACCTGCTGCGCAACGCCTGGGAGGCCCAGCCCGACGGCGGCAGCGTGTGGATCGACGGCAAGGTCGCGGCCGGCCGGGCGTCGCTGGCGGTCGAAGACGCCGGGGTTGGCGTGCCGACCGAGCTGCGGGCACAGATCTTCGAGCCGTTCTTCACGAGCAAACCCAGAGGCACCGGAATCGGTCTCGCGGTGGCGCGCGACATCGCCCGCCACCACGGCGGCGCGGTCGCGCTTGAAGCCGGATCACACGGCGGCGGCGCCCGCTTCGTTGTGACCTTGCCTGTGGCGGGCGGCAACGGCGCGGTGGCGCCCGACTGAGATCGGTGCAGGGCGGAGGCGCTCGCTACGCGACCCGGCGCGCGGCAGCGGTGACCTCGGCCGAGCTGGCGGCGGCGAGCCAGTCGGCGACGCTGCCCCACAGCGCCTCGAACTGGGGGCGACGGAAGCCTGTGCCGCTCGTGATCCAGTCGAAGTGCGGCGGGGCGTGGTCGGGGTCGTCGAAGTGGCCGATGACGTCGTGGTGATCGGCGTGCACAGCGGTGATCACCTCGCCCCAGACCTGCGACAGGATCGACACCATCCCGTCGTTGCCGCGCCGGTCGGGGGGCTCGCCGTAGGCCCTCTGCAGCGCCCGCACGTGGGCCGGGTCGGGCAACGGCAGTTTGTCGGCCGGGTGGCGCGCGGCGAGGTTCCACATCGCGACGTAGAGGGCGTGGCTGGCCTGGGCATAGGGCGACAAACCGGCGGCGACGGTCGAGCCGACGCCGGGCGCCTTGGCGCGGGCGACGACGCAGCCGTAGCGGACCTCGCGGTCGTCGCGGGTCACGGCGTTGAAGGTCTCCATCGCCGCCGGCATCAGCTGGGCGATGAGCGACTGGTCGCGCTGAACCTCTCGAAAGAACTCGCGAATTTCAGCCTGACGGTCGTCGCTGAAGTCGTCGAGGAGCTCGTCAAACAGCTGGTCGACCGGGTCGGACGGCGTGACAAGGTTGTCGATCTTGACCAGGACCCCGGCCATCTTGACGATCACCGACAGCGGCAACCGGCCATAGCGCAGGGTGTAGATGGTCGACAGCGACAGGATCTGCAGCACGCGGGCGCCGACGACGGTCATGAAGAAGCTGGCGGTCGGCGTGCCGTGGTGGGGAGTCGTGACGGTGACCACCGCGCGCACCCGCCGCACCATCTCGTCGGCGGGCAACGCGCTCGACAGCGACCCGCCGGCGGCGACCAGCAGCCGCGCGTCGAGGCCGCCCGAGCTGTGGCCGATGAGCGCGATCGGCGCGTCATCGCCGCTGGCGTGATCGACCATCTGCTCGAGCAGCCGCAGCGCCCGCTTCTTGACCGACGCGGTCGGCGCGGTCTTGACCTGGTAGACGCGCGCGTCGACGCCGCGGCGGGCGAGCCGTTCGATCAGGATGTCGTGGACGTGGCGGAAGTAGCGCAGGTCGCCAAGGTTGGCGAAGCCGAAAAAGCCCGGGACGAGGAAGATGTGCTGTCGATCGCCCATGCCCGGCCGACGGCGCGCGCCGGCGCCGCGGCGTCTACCCTAGCCCAGGCTGGCGCGGCGGTCCAGGCTTGGCAACGCCGCGGATCCACCAGTTGTTCAAGTCCATGGGATCACGTGAAACCTGCCGACGGGCGTGCCGGCGCGTGGACCGATCCACCATTTGTTCAAGTCCATGGAATGACGTGAAACGGGCGCCGCGCGCGCGGGACGGCGGCTGCAGCCACCCGACCCCAGTTTCGGACCCGCGCCCCAGCCCCGCACAGGCGGCCGGGGAGGACCCGCCGGTGAAGCGCGGGCGGCGCGGGCGGCCTACTTGCACGCAGCGCAGGTCGAACCGGTGCAGGCGTAGTTCTTGGTCGAAGGCAGGCCGCCGTCAGGCAGGCAGCAGTCACCGTAGCCCGATCCCTTGCACGTGCTGTCGCAGTAGCACCCGGACGGCGCCTTCGCGCCGCAGTGGGTGTCGCACCAGTGCTTGCAGTCCTTGCTGCAGTTCGAGAAGTTCTCGCTCACCTCGCACACGCCGTTGCCGCAGTAGGTCGTGCAGTCGGCCGGGCAGTTGAGGTTGTTCTCGCCGGAATCACAGGTCTTGTTTCCGCACAGGCTGATGCAGTTGCCGGCGGCGTCGCACTTTCCAGCGGCGACGGTCGCGTCCTTGCACGTCGTGCCGGCGGCGACCTGCTTGCCCTTGCAGCTGCCGAGGTAGCACGCATCGGCGGTGCAGGCGTTGCCGTCGTCGCAGGTCGCGCCGGTGCACGCGCAGGCGAGGGCTCCCTTGTCGTTGAGGAGCAGCGCCCACGCGTCGTCGGCCGCGCCGCCGCCAACGTAGGCCAATCCGAGCGCCAGCAGGCCGCCTTGCGCCGCGACGACGCCGTACAGCGCGTCGCCGTAGTAGGCCGAGAACGCGGCCTTCTGTTCCCACAGCAGGGCGCCGTCGGCCTGGGCGGCCCGCACCAGGTAGCCGTCGTACTGCGAATACTCGTAGATGCGACCGGCCGCGACCACGCTGTCGCCGATGACGGCGAGCGCGTAGGCCTCGGCGTAGCTCGATGCGTAGGTCTTCGACCACTGCACCGCGCCGGCGGGGTGAAGCCTTGCGATGAGCGGAGGTCCGAAACCACCATTTGTTCAAGTCCATGATCATGCATCACATCAGGTCGGACGCGGCCAGAAGCAGGCCGGTCTGCGGCGACCGCCGGACCGTGCAGGTCGGCCCGGACAAGCTCAACGCGAGCTGCA
>Ga0194120_10005227_pt1 | contig 19297 bp, 24 predicted proteins | sample TA2MahCa65mmetaG_FD_148642 | JGI IMG/M metagenome (GOLD analysis project Ga0194120, IMG submission 148642) | Freshwater microbial communities from Lake Tanganyika, Tanzania - TA2015019 Mahale Deep Cast 65m | ecosystem: Environmental > Aquatic > Freshwater > Lake | place: Tanzania: Lake...
TCACCGGCGATGGCAGGAAGGCCCCTTCCGCCCTGGCTGACCCAACAGGGAGAACGGTCAGGAGTCCGGCACAGAGACATGCCTGAAACGTGCTCCGCGCAGTCCGCCCCCACAGAGGCGGTGAAGCCCAACCTGCCGGTAGACCCAGATATCGCAATGAGCGCATGCGACGCTCCAGACTCTTGGCAAGGACCATGTGAACCAGGCTACGACCGGCTGCTGGAGCTGTCAAGAGATGGGCCGCCCACTACGCTGAACGTCTTCGGCACCACAGGCGCACTGTGGTACAGTGGGTGCAGCCCTACTCGCCTCTACGCTGTACACGGCAGACAAAGAAAGGAGCGTGCATCATGCGGACCCACTTGCGAATGCTCATTGCCCTAGCCGCCTTCACCACGTTGTCCGGATGCATTGATCCGCCCAAGGCGCCCTATGTCCCTGTGCAGGACCTTGCTGCGAACATCGATGAGGCACGGGCAACAGCTGAACAAGGCAGTCCTGAGGAGCAATACCGTCTGGGTCTCCGGTACGAGCAATTGGTCCATCACTACGGCGAAGCGGCCCGCTGGTACCGCATGGCAGCCATCCAGCAGCATTCGGAGGCCATCTATCGACTCTGTCTTCTGTCGGATGCCGGACGAGGTATGCCGCAAGACTTCCAGGAAGCATTACGGTGGTGCCATCTCGCGGCGGATCATGGCCATGCACAAGCGATGCGTATGATCGGCAGCTATTTTGAAGTTGGCCGCGGCGTGCCAAAAGATTCCGTCCAGGCGCATCAGTGGTATAACCTGGCGGCCGCTAACGGGGACGAAGAAGGAGTCAAACGGCGGAATCGGCTGGCCCTGAACATGACTCCCGGTCAAATCGCGCAAGCACAATATCAGGCCAGAAGTTGGCGAGGGAAATATCAGGACTCCTCTCAACGCGTGCCATCCGATCAACAATCCCAGACACAGTGACAACGACATCGTCCTCGCCAACTCTGATTCCCACTGACGCAGCGTATCAGTATGGCGGCACGGTCCAATAGGCGAGCGCCACGGCGCACCAGCCGCCGGAGACATCGGTGGTCCCTCTTCTCAATCGTCCGGAGGTCCGCCCAACGACGCTGGAGGGAGACACACACCTTTTTCCACGCGGTCTCAAAAACCCCTCCCGTCACCAGAGTGTGCATCGGCGCATCGCTGCTCTTGATTCTCTTCTTAACCGTCAACTGGGTCTACCACGCCATGACCAAGCCCAGTGAGGTCTTCTTCCCCCTGGATCAATCGCTTGGCAAGAATCTGACTCAAAGCTGGCAAGAATATGGCCCGCTGTTTCGCGAGCATGCCACAGCGGTCATCACGCCGGAATTACTTGCCGCACTTGCCCAAGTCGAAAGCAGCGGCAACCCGGTGGCACGAACATACTGGCGCTGGCAATGGGGAGTGAATCCCTTTTCGTGGTATCAGCCGGCTTCCAGCGCCGTCGGGATGTTTCAGTTGACGGATGCGACATTTCAAGAGGCGAAACGATACTGTATACACGACCATCATGTGGCAGAAGATGGCCCGTGGCATGACTGGCAGTCCTGCTGGTTCAATAGTCTCTATACCCGTGTGATTTCAAGCCATGCCATTGAGTTGACTGCCGCCCTGCTCGACCGGCAAGTCACGCGTGAGCTCGCCAAACGGCCGAAGACCACGGTGAACCAGACGCACAACCTTGCCGCTGTGATTCACCTCTGCGGCGCCGGAGCAGGCCATAATTTCGCTATGCGCGGGTTCCGCCTCAAACCCCATCAGCGCTGTGGAGATCACGATGTGCGGAACTATCTCACGCGTATCGAACTCTTGAAGCAGCAATTCATCAAGCTGAATACTGAAGGATGAGCCGTATCTGCTCCGGCTATTCGTGAGGCTCTTCGATTGGCCCGGCCCACTCTCCTTTGGCCAGCGTCACTTCCTGAAACCCTCCATCCGGCCATTGAAATTGGCCAACTTCATCCACTTGTACGATAAAGGGATCGGCTTCATGGGCCTCTCCACGGAACCAGTACCAGCCAGGCTCGCTCGGTTTATCCTTCGTCCATTGATACATCGCTGTCGCACTCCTTCTCCGTGGTGCCGCAGTCCCGAGTCTGTTACAGTCCGCCCATGACGACGAACCCTACCATGTCCGACCTGCCAATAGAAGATGCGTTGCCCGCGTTGCGCGACACGCTTTTGAACGAGCGCAATGCCCTGCTGACCGCGCCACCTGGTGCGGGAAAGACCACCCGCGTGCCACTGGCCTTGCTTGACGCTCCATGGCTTCACGGCAAGAAACTCCTGATGCTGGAGCCTCGCCGGCTGGCAGCCCGCGCCGCCGCTCACCGCATGGCTGCCACGTTGCATGAACCCGTCGGCGCTACTGTCGGGTACCGCATGCGTCTGGACACGAAGGTAGGGCCCGCGACCCGAATCGAGGTCGTCACGGACGGCATCTTGACCAGGCTGTTTCAGCACGATCCCGAATTGGCCGACTACGCGGCGGTGATCTTCGATGAATTCCATGAGCGCAGCCTGCAAGCCGACACGGGCTTGGCGCTGGCGCTCGAAACTCAGAAACTGTTCCGTCCGGATCTCCGTCTGCTGGTGATGTCGGCGACGTTGGATTGCGGACCGGTTGGCGACCTCTTGCGACAAGCCCCCACAATCCGATGCGATGGCCGGATGTTTCCCGTCGACACCTGTTATCTGGATCACCCCCTTACCGATCGCCTCGATATGGCCGTCACACATACCATCCGTCGCGCGCTTGCCCGTGACCAAGGCAGCGTGCTCGTGTTCTTGCCCGGCATGGCGGAGATCCGCCGCGTCGAACGGTTGCTCCGAGACTCAGCACTCAGTCCTCAGATACTCATCACTCCCCTTCATGGCGACTTGCCGCAACAGACACAAGATGCCGCAATCGCTCCGGCCAGGCCCGGCACGAGAAAGGTGGTGTTGGCCACATCGATTGCGGAAACCAGCTTGACGATTGAGGGCATTCGCATCGTGATCGACGCCGGCCTCCTCCGCGTGCCGCGATTTGATCCGCGTTCCGGGCTTACTCGATTGGAGACGATCCGGATCACGCAAGATTCCGCCGAACAGCGCCGGGGCCGAGCCGGCCGTTTGGAGCCGGGCATCTGTTATCGGCTCTGGACAGAATCAGAACAGGCTGGTCTTGCTCCCCGGCGTCCGCCGGAGATCCTCCATGCAGACCTTGCCCCGCTCCTACTGGACTTGGCACATTGGGGGACAGCCGATCCATCCGAATTGTCGTGGCTGAATGCGCCGCCTGCCGGACCAGTGGCACAGGCCAGAGACTTGTTGATTCGTCTGGGCGCATTGGAACCTTCCGGCGGGATTACCCCCCATGGCAGACGGATGGCGGAATATGCGCTGCATCCACGCCTCTCCCATATGCTCGTGCGAGCTCTGACCATGCAGTGCGCTGAGTTAGCCTGCGACCTTGCCGCACTGCTGGGTGAGCGCGACCTGCTCAGAGGTCCATCGTTCGCACGGCACGCGGATATCAGGACCAGACTCGACGCATTGCGCGGCGAACGCCACCAGGTCATGGAATCGACGATCGACCGCGGCACACTCCAGCGAGTCAAGGATACGGCTGCCGTGTGGAAACGGCAGCTGATTCGATCCTCTGACCGCTCACACGCTACGGGCGAGACCAGCCTGGACGAGATTGGACCACTGTTGGCACTCGCATACCCCGACCGGATCGCCCAACGCCAACCGGGCACCGAGGCGCGCTATCTGTTGACAAACGGCCGGGGTGCCCTCTTTATCCAGCCTGACCCCTTGGCATCGGAACCGTATCTCGTCATCGCCGATCTGGATGCCGGATCTCAATGGGGACGCATCGATCTGGCTGTGCCGATCTCGCGCGAAAACATCGAGCACCTGTACGGACACCAGATTGTCACGGTCGAAGCGGTCGTCTGGGATGAGCAGGCTGCGTCAGTTCGCGCATCACGGCAACGCCGGCTCGGTTCATTGGTCCTGTCTGAAGAGGGATTGTCACGACCAAACCCTGCGATGATCACCGCAGCGCTCTTGGATGGCGTGCGCCGGGCCGGTGTGGACACACTTGCCTGGACGGCAGAATTGCGACAGTGGCGGGCGAGAGTTCAATTTCTCAGACGAATTGATGGCCTCGATCCCTCATGGCCGGACCTGTCGGATGCAGGCTTGCTCCAATCACTCGAGGAATGGCTCGGGTCCAACCTGCATGGCATGACCACCCTTGACCGCGTCCAACGGGTAGATCTGACGCACCCGCTCCAATCACTCTTGACCCGGGAACAGAGACGCGACCTGGACCGTCTCGCCCCAACCCATTACACCGTGCCGAGCGGCTCGAACATACGCATCGAGTATGACACTGCCGATCAACCAGTGCTGGCCGTACGATTGCAGGAAATGTTCGGCTGTAAGGTGACGCCCCGCATCGCAGGAGGAAAGGTTCCGCTGCTGCTACACCTGCTTTCGCCGGCGAAACGCCCGGTGCAGATCACGCAAGATCTGGCTGGATTTTGGACCGGATCTTACCACGACGTGCGCAAAGAATTGCGTGGCCGCTATCCCAAGCATCATTGGCCGGACGATCCGCTCACGGCACCGCCCACGGCGAAATCTAAACGGCCACGGCACTGAACGCCAATCGGATTACTTCTCAATCGGCAGGAAGCTCACATTGGCTGCCGTGGTGCCTTCAACGGACGGATAAGTTCCTTCGTACTGGGCCGGAAATACATACAGCCGCTCATCGGCGGCAAACAGCAGCTTATACTCCTTTTCGGTGTTCCCATGCAGATACACCGTGAGCAAAGAGGCGGGTGCGTGTTTGTCCGCTCGTGCCCGATTCATCCCCAATTGGGCCGGGACGACATACAGGCCGACGGCAACCAGGACGCAGGCGACAGAGGCCATCGTCAGATCCAACTGCAGGTCTTCCGTGATGAGACGGACCACCAACAGTTCGAGCGCAGAAGCCAGCAGCCAGAGCAAGACCACCACGGAAATGACCGACAACACGATAGCAGCAAAGGTGGCACCAGCAAGACTCAGCAACGGGATGAGCGCTAAGAGCAGAATGAAGAGCCACGAGCCGTATTGGACTACGACGACTGAAATCTTGAATTTAGTACTCTCCGTCAGATGGCTCGGACTGTCGATCAACCCGAGATTCGTCGTGGCCAAATAGACGAAGAAGAGAATCAGCAGCAGCGGAATCCAGCTTTGGCTGAAGTAGATTGCCGCCGGAACCTCGTCCAAAATCCATGAGGCGCCGAATTCGGCAAAGTAGGCTCTCGTATAGAAAGACCCGGAGAGATAGGCCAGCCCGGTCATGACCGCCAACCCCGCGAAGGCGATCGGCGTTTGCGCGATGAGCCGCTGAGCTCCGGCACGAGCCTTCTCAGCCTTCTGGTCATCATCGCGCGGCACGGTCACACCGGAATGTCGCGGGTACCGTCATAGGAGGCCCGGGATTGATAAGCAAACTTCACGGTGTCGCCGTCGCGCACCGTCGAATCGTCCGATCCAATCCGCTTATTGATCGTAATCAAGGTTTCACGTCCAGCGATGAACGGCAACAGCGCCCCGAGTTCCACCTGGTTCATCTCGACCAGTTTCTTCACCGTCGTAGGGCCAGACACCTCGACGTCAATTTCACTGCCTCCCACCGCGTCGCGCAAGATGTTGCCCAGCACCAGCACCGTCACCATAGGCCCTCACCCTTCAAGAGCTAATAGCATATAGCCGATAGCAAGAATATAAGACGGACGGTTGGAATCACCGGACTTGTCCTTGTTCGTGCCATATGCCATTCGCCATTAGCTCTTCTCCCCCGCTTCATAGGCCTCATGCAGCATCTGCGCGACATGTTTCACTTCGACTCTTTCTGGCAACCCATTTTTCAGGCGGATCATGCACGCGGGACAACTTGTCGCCACGACATCCGCGCCGGCCTGTTCAATCGCCCGGGTCTTGCGCGCGAAGATGCGTTGAGACGTATCGTAATCCTTGACGATAAATGTTCCGGCACCGCCCGCACAGCGATCAGCGTCGGTCATCTCGGTAAAATTGACGCCCGGCAACGAGGCCAAGAGCTTCCGTGGCTCCTTGGTCACACCGGCGGCCCGCAAGTGACAGGAAGAATGGTAGGTCACCCGCTTCGTCCCGCCGGCTGATTGCGCCATGGGCGGATTCTGAGGGGCACGCGCGACAAACTCAGTGATATGCACAACCTTCTTCGCCAGGTCTTCCGCCTGGCGGCGCTCCTCGCCGTCCGCAAACAGCGCCGGGTAGTCCTTGAGCATCAGGGTACAGGAGGCACAACCAGTCACGACGGTGTTATATCGCGCCAACGAGTTGAGATTGAACCGCGCTCCCTCGCGCACGAGCTCCATGTGCCCATAGGTTTGAATCGGCGTCCCGGAACACCGTTGCGGCGGCAGAGCCGGTTCCACGCCATGTTTTCGCAGAACGCCGATCACCGCATCACCGACTCCGTCGTCGAGATAGTTTGCCGCGCACCCATGGAAATAGGCAATGTCTTTCGATGAGGGTGCGTCCGACTCGGCTGGAATCAGGTCCGCATGGCGCTCTCTCAGCTGTGTGGCCGCGAATCGTGGTAAGGCCAGCTCGTGGGGCAGCCGCGCCGTAGGAGCCAGCCGCCGCATGATCGGCTTCGTCACCCATTCAATGAGTCGCCGCACGAATGGACGATCCCACAGCGATTGCGTGTTCCCCAACCAGCGGAGCAGCGCATCGAATCGGGCCCCTCTCGCTTGGAATCGGAAGATCCAGCCCGCCAGCCGATTGGGATGTTCCGCGCGCTTTTTCAAAATAAGATCGGACACGTCCACACCGGCCGGACAGACGGTCCGGCAGGATTTGCAATTCAGGCAGGCTTCCACCACACGTTTCGAGTTCAAATAGCTGTAATCATTTGCCGTCACGATCTCAAACCAGCCGCGCGAACTCATATCCTCCGATTGGAAGACATCGTAGACCGGACAGACCGCGTTGCACTTCGCGCAGGTCGCGCACGATTTAGATAGTCTGGTGTAGTCAATGTGGTCGGTAAACGGCCGGTCGCTGATCTTGATGCCCGGATTGAGAATGTTGCCGGGATCGAAGGCCTGCTTCACTTGCACAAAAAGACCGTATAGGTCCTCGCCGAACATTTTCCTCACATACTCGGCTCTGATTCGGCCGTCGCCATGTTCTCCACAAATGGATCCGCCAAAACGATCCAGCACGGCCGAGTGAATCTCATGATATCCTTGAACCATCTTATTGAAGTCACTGTGATCATTGACGTCTAAGAGTGGAACAATATGAGCATTGCCATTTCCGATATGGCCGAAGATCGCCACCGGCACCCGCTGTCCCTTAAAGAATGTTTCCAGATAATGAATCAACTCGCTGATGCGTTCGGCGCGAACGACGACATCATCCACAAAGTTGATCGGCTTCTTCCGAGGATCATACCGATACAACGTTGGGTACAGAGCTTTCCGCGCTTTCCAGAGTTGCTCCCGCCGATCCACATCGAAAGCCAGAGTCAACTCCGAGGCCAACTTGAATGGACGACAGACAGCCGCCATTCTCTCGGCCCGTTCGCGCAGATCGACATCAATAGAATCCGCATCCAATTCGATCAGCAATGTCGCCGCTGCGTCGGCGGGCACGCCGTGCGTCGCGCGCCCGATCAGGTCAAGCGTATTGGCATCCATGATCTCCAAGGCGCTCGGTTCCAATTCAAGCAATCGCGGCACCGCCTCGCCCACTTCTTGAAGGTGGCGAAAATGAATCAACGCGGTCAATGTCGCCTTCGGCTTGTCGACAAGCTTCACGGTCGCCTCGCTGACAACCCCCAGCGTTCCCTCGCTGCCAACGAACAATTTGGGCAGATCGAATAGCCCGCCCGCCAGGCCATCGGCCAAACCGAAGAGATTGTATCCACAACTGTTCTTACTGACCGTCGGTTTCTTCGCGCGAATCATGTCCGCATGCGCCTGCACCAGCACGAAGATCTCCCGCAGTACCGGAATGGCCGTCAGCACTCGCTCGAAGGCTGGATCATTCACTCCGTAGGATTGTGCGTCCAGCCACGTGCCGGATACCAAACAGGTGCGGAGACTGAGCACGTTGTCTTTCACCGCGCCATAGCGCAACGTATGCGGTCCGGACGAGTTGTTTGCCAACATCCCACCGAGCTTGCACATCTCGCCGCTGGACGGATCTGGACCGAAGAGTAGACCATCGCGGGCCAGCTGTTTGTTCAATTCGGCAAGGACAATCCCCGGTTGGACACGAGCCCATCGTTCTTCATGATTTACTTCAAGGATCCGGTTTAACCGCGAGACGTCCAAAATGATTCCGGATCCAATGGCAGAACCAGTGAGATTTGTGCCGGCAGCTCGCGGCGTCAGCGGGATGCCATTGGCCGCGGCATACCGGATAGTGGTCGCAATGTCTTCTTCGGATTCGGCGAGCACAACAGCCTTCGGCTCCATGCGATAAATACTGGCATCGACCGCATAGGCCGTGAGGGTTGGACGATCGTCCTTCACCCTATCTGAGCCGAGCTTGGCTCGGAGGTCGGCAGCAACGGCACGGGATCGTTCGGGGAGAATCAGGGTTGGAGCAGTCATAGCAGCGCTGGGGCATGGGCAACAGCCCGCTCATAGGCTGTCTTGAGTGCCGTTACTCCCGGATGCTCGCTGGTCAGCACACCGGCATCGACGAGCACGGCGAGTCGAGGTGTGGGATCGAGCCGCCGGAGAGAGAATCGCGTGAGACCATCCGTGGCCAGCGCCTTTTCATAGGCGCCCAGCCAGGATTCCGTGATGGCCCGCAATCCCGCATCAGTGGATTTCATCCGACCGAGCCGAATCTGCTGCAGCAACTTGATCAGAGGATCGGAGTGAGAGATGGCCGCGATTGCGCGGGCCAGAGCCTGTTCGTCTAACGTCCCCATGCGCCGGTTAGTTCATCGAGCAGGAACCGGGGCCACGAGGATCCCCGCAACTGCCGCAGGCCCCCGGACCGCTCGCCGACGCCCAACTGGCTGTCGCCCCGACGCCGAAAGCGGAGAACTGCTTATCGAGCTTGGTGGTGTGACACTGGGGACAGGCTGCTTCCCTCGATCCCTGGACCAACAGCTCGAAACGATGATTGCATTCCCGACAGACATATTCGAAGATAGGCATGGTAAGACTCCTTGGTGACGGCTCATTATAAAGTTGCGCCAGCCGGATCGCAACGAGAGGACTTGTTATGTATCAAGAAGATAAAACCTTCACCCTGCGCTTCAGCCTGGAGGCGCGATTCCCGGACGACTACGAGGGCGACGACGACCACCATGCCTGGCTGCGCGCCTGGGAAGCCCGCATGAAACCGGAACTGATCAAGGCCGTATTCGAATCGCTGCGACGGGCGCCGCACTGGACCGTGCACACCCGCAATCGCGGCAAATCGCCTGAAGATGAAATCGAAGTCGTCTTGGAACGAGACTTTTCCACATCCCAGTCCTACTCCATCTAACCATGGCCACGACGCCGCACCGCGACATCGGTCTCTACGTCCATATTCCGTTCTGCAAACAACGCTGTCACTTTTGCGCGTTCTATCTTGAAGTTGCCGGACCCGAGCGGATGCGCTCTTTCTGTACGGCCCTCGCGCAAGAAATCCTTCTCCATCGGCAGGATGGGTTGGTGGGGCCTCGCGCATTGCGCAGCATCTATTTCGGTGGCGGGACGCCGACGGCCCTCCCAGCCGCGCAACTGGTTTCGCTCTTGCAATTGATCCAAGAGGCCTGGCCGACGGAATCGTCCGTGGAGATTACGGTGGAAGCCCATCCGTCTACCGTACGCCCCACGGACTTGCACATGTTGGCCGATGCCGGATTCAATCGCATCAGCTTCGGTGCCGAATCCATGGACGAGCGTGACTTCACCCGAATCGGCCGACCCGGACGAGTTCAGGATACGGGGACCGCCGTCCTAGCCGCACGTGCCGCCGGCTTCACCAATATCAACCTCGATCTGATGTATGGGCTGCCAGGTCAATCGCTTGCTTCGTGGACTGAGACTGTGCAATCGCTGCTTACGCTCGAACCGACACACGTGTCCTGTTACGCCTTGACCATTGAAGAGGGTACAACACTCGCCGAAAACATTGCCAGGAATGTGGTCCCACAGCTTGACGAGACACTTCAGATCGACATGGAATCAGCAGCGGAGAGTCTATTGAAGGAATCAGGATTCGATCGGTATGAGATTTCAAACTATGCCAAGCCAGGTTTCCTCTGCAGCCACAATCTGCTCTATTGGACCGATGGCGACTATCTCGGACTCGGCCCCAGCTCCCAATCATATGTCAACGGCATCCGTTTCGGAACGGTCCCCAATCTCACGGCCTATACGGAGGATCTGAACCGAGGCCGCTTGCCGATCGCAGAGCGCATCGCCCTCTCGGATGCCGAGCAGCAGAGGGATGCGTTGGTGTTTGGCCTTCGCCGGATGGAAGGAATACCCCGGCATCTTCTTCGCCCCGACATGCCGCAGCATCAGGCACTTGTCCAGCTCAGCCGCCACGGGATGATCGAATACCACGATGACTATATTCGCCTGACGGCACAAGGCCGGCGGTATGCGGACTCGGTCGCCGAAGAGCTATATTAGCCCTGATAGCATGGGCATTCGGCTGGACAGACAAGCCCCACGAGCCGGGCAGACACGGTCAACCGGACAGGAGCACGCGCGATGCCAGTGAACATGGATCCCTCGAAAAAGCGGCGCAGACTGAACCAATCGGCAGAGAAGGCTCACATGAATACCCCGCCAAAGGCATTCGGGGAAGAAACCGAGTCAGATCGGGAAAAAGACTTGGCGGATGCGGAATCAAAAAATCTGTGGGACGCGACGGAAGTAATCGACATGGATAAAATGTAGCCATCAGGCCGGCAAAATACCACGCGATCGCCTGCACCACGTAGACACCGAAACCCCGACCAGCATTTCCCCCATCACACCAATGAGAATCGCCACCCCGGTCTCGATCCCGATCCACCAGCCTATTGATCGGGAGAAAACGGATAAAACAGGTATTAACTCGACCGGACAGGTCTGCTAGAATTCGGCCCCATGCCGACGCCTTCGACACCCGAGACGATTCCGGAGATCACGGAAGACATTAAGACCGGCATCGTCAGCGGATTCGAGTCTCGCGTCGTCGTCTTCAATTGTGAGTGCCACACCTACCAAGAGGTGATCGACCTCTTTTGCCGATTCATTCCGGGTATGACGGCCACCAAGGCGTTCGAATTAGCCTATCGAATCGACCACGAAGGAGAAGCTGTCGTGTATAGCGGAGCCACGGAACAGGCGGAGGAGATCGCAGTCAAATTGGCAGGGGGAGGACTCAAGGTCGTGGTGCAGTAGCTGCAGCTTATTTGTGCTTCGCCTTAGGCTTGGGCTTCGGTTTCGGCTTGGGCTTGTGTTTGAGCGTCGGCTTTTGGGCCGGAGCAACCTTCGCAACGGGTTTCTTGGAAGGAGCGGTCACAGCCGGCACCTGCTTTTCCGGAATGGCCTTGACCGGTTTTGTCGGCGTCGGAGGAGCGGGCTTGGCATTTTTGGCCCGTTTGCCAGAAGACTTTCCCCCTTTGGCAGGGGCAACGGGAGCCAAATACGTCATGGTCCGATTCACCTTCACCAACTGCTCCCCGCTGAGCACACGGACCTGGTAAAGCTCGAACAATTTGCTGATCGCTTTCGTGTCCCCCCGTCTGGCTGCACCAAGCAGCTTTCGGCGTTGGTTCATTTCTTCTTCTTCAGTATGAGACGCCGCGCGCCGTTCCATGCCCGTCCTTTCTCAGTTCCGCCTATCGCCGATCGGCAACCCGCACCACACCAGCAGCTGGAAAATGTGCCGAGTATAGCAGAGTCACGCCGACATTTGAATATGTTGTTTCAGGTCAATTCCCGGAGGGTTTGCCCGGGGGTCGCAGGATGGATTTTCCCAAAGAAACCACCAGCCCCCGCCTCATCCTGTGATCATCTCCGCCATTGAGCGATTGAAGAAGACCCAGTATAATCCCTCGATAATCACGACTCTGCTTGTGCAAAGGAGACTACCCATGAATCAGCATACCTCACCTCAGCCAACCGTAGCCGACGACCCTCAAGCCCGTGACCTTTTGCGTCGAGCCTTTGAGAACACCGCACGGTGGCCGAGGAATTTCACCGGCTTTACCGCCGATCTCACCGTGAATGTAAACGGCAAGGATACGAGTGGCCCGGTGATGGTCAAGGGACCACGAGAAGTCTCAGTCCAACTCAGTGACGCCGAAGTCCAGAAGTGGGCGCAGGAACAACTGGGCATGATCGCGGTCCATCGAGGCCCCCGGAGCTTCGAGGAATCGGACGGAAAGTACTCCTTAACGATGGAGGAAGATGGGCACCCATTAGGCACGAAACTCGTCATCCACGGCTCCAATTCGTTCTATCGCCTCAAAGATAACCGGATCACCCAGATCAATCGGAGCATGGCCCATCCAGGCATGGCACCGTTCGCCTTCACGATCAATGTCGAAGACAGCGCCATCACGCAAGACGGGAAGCACCTGACGACCAAATACACCGTCTATTACTATTCCCCGACGGATGGAAAGCTGAACAACGTCGAAAGCTTTACCGACAGCCACGTTCGCGTCGGATCGTCCGACCTCCCGGCCAGCAGACGAATCATTACATTTGAACATGGCACCGTCATCGTCAAAAGCCTCACCTTCACGAACCACAAATTGATCTGACCATGGATTTACGGAAAGATTTTCCGCGCAGCATGAAGGTCACGCTGGCGGGCCATGTCCACGTGGCCCGCATGATCGACAAGTGCCGGGCCATGCTCGCCGGCACCGAGGGGGAGTATATCTATCCTTGCCCGATGGATGAGCGGCTGCTCGAATTCGCCGGTCTCACCAGCGACCAGTTCACTGCCGCCGTCAGGACCAATCCAACCGATGAAGGGGTCACAGCCTGGTTTCAGCGGCAAGCGAAGCCACATGCGCCTGCCGAATTGGAAGGATGGAATCAGGCACTGCTAACGCGTGGACCGAGTTCTCCGGAGAGCGCCGAGAAGTTTAAGAAATATCTAGCCGCCATCGACCCATCACGCACAGACATTACCGCTTGGTCGGATCTACAGGACTTGGAAGAAGGACGGGTCGTTTCCAGACGCGTGTGATCGCAAGACCGTCACGCGAGGAATGCACTTGACGGCCGCCCTGAGCACCATGTCACATCTGCCGCCGTGTCGCGGTCTTCCCAGCCGTCGGCTATTGTCTCTGCCCCTGTTCAGCGGATGAGGGTTTTCAATCCACTCATCCTCCCTGGTAACAGTTAGGTCCCACCACGCCGGACGAACGGCTGCCCGCAGGTGGGGCATGCGGGTGCCGGCTGCTCTTCCGGCCCGTGCAGGTGTACAGGCAAGCCGCGGCGACCCAGCCGAATGTTGAGAATCTCGACGCCAATGGAGAATGCCATGGCCGAGTAGATATAGCCCTTCGGAATGTGCACACCGAAACCGTCCGCGATCAATGCGAAGCCGATGACGAGCAGGAACGCAAGTGCCAGCATCTTGATGGTCGGATGCCGGTCCACGAATCCATGCACCGTACCGGCAAATGCGAACATGAACACGACCGCGGCGACAATTGCCGCGACCATGATGGAAAGCTCAGCGACCATCCCTACGGCCGTAATGATTGAGTCCAAGGAAAATACGACATCGATCAACATGATTTGAAAGATCACCGCAGAAAAGCCGGCGGCCTTTGCAATGGCGGTGGGGGCGTGATCGCTCCCCTCGAGCTTGTCGTGAATTTCTTTCGTCGCTTTGTAGATGAGGAAGAGGCCGCCGAAGACGAGGACCAAATCCTTCCCCGAGAACTCGTTGCCGGCGACCGTGAACAGCGGCGCCGTGAGCTTCATAATCCAGGTAAGGGCAAACAACAGACTCAGGCGCGACACGAGTGCCGCGGCGATGCCAACCTTTCGAGCGAGGTCTTGACGATCGGACGGCAGCTTGCCTGCCAGGAGAGAAATGAAGATGAGGTTGTCGATGCCGAGAACGATCTCGATCGCAGCAAGCGTCGCAAACGCGAGCCAGGCATTGGGGTCGACGAGTAGTTCGAGCATAGGCGTCCGTCCAGGTATGGCGATCAAACCCGCACGTTAGAAACCGGGCAGGAGAACCAAACTAGCTATTTCCTCAGTCCTGCTCTCGCGATAAGGTCTTTTAGCCCATTCAAATCCAAGGCCCCCGGCACCAATTCGGTCCCGACAATAAACCCCGGCGTTCCGGAGATGCCGAGTTCCTGGGCCAGCGAGCGATTCTTGTCGATGATGGTTTGCCACATAGGATTCGCCATGTCCGCTTCGAGGCGTTTCGTATTGAGGCCCACGCGTACGGCAATCTTCAGAATTTCGTCTTTTGTCATCTCACCATGGGATGCGAGTAATGCCTCATGAAACACTTGATGTTTCCCTTGAGCCTGAGACGCCAGCGCGGCCTTGGCGGCGAGCACCGATGCTTCACCGAGAATGGGGAAGTCCTTGTAGACCACTCGGACCCGCGAGTCTTGCTTCTGAAGCTCCGTAACGGCCGACGCCGCCTGTTTACAGTAGCCGCACCGGTAGTCATAAAACTCGATGAGCGTGATCTCGCCGTTCGGATTCCCGCTGACCGGCGACGCCGGATCACTGATCAATTCGCTCTGCTTCGCGACAAGGGCAACCCGTTGCTGCTCCCGCTGTTCCACTTCGCGTTTCGTCTCCATCGCCTGGAGCGATTGCATGATGACTTCCGGATGGGTGCGTATATAGCGTTCAATTGCCGCATCAGTGAGATCATTTGAGAGCGGCGATGCATGCTTGGTCTCGCTGGCCGTGCTTCCACAACCAGTCACAAACAGAACAAGGATCGCGAGGACTCTCGAAGTCAGTGTACCGTTCATACTATCTCCATCCCTCCCCATTCATCCCGCCGCCAAAGCCACCCCAGTTCCCGCCAAATCCGCCTTGGCCGGTCCCCCAATATTCGCCTTTCTGAATCCGCCGATACGGATGGCGCAGATCGGGCCGGCTGATCCACCAGAAGAACGAGACCACGGCGATCGTGGTGCCGAGCGTAATCCAGATGCCAAGACCACGAAACCGAGTCCTGGGCGGAGCCTCGATCCGGACCTCTTGCGCCGGCGTCGCCAGCGCCACGGCCGTCCGATACAGCCCTTCACCGAATTGCCCCCGTTCAATTGCAGGTTGAAGGTACTTGCGGCTGACCTCTGCCCTCACAGCGGGCGTGATCACCGGAAACATTTGTCGTCCCAGGGCCATGGCGGCTTGCCGTTCTTGCACGGCCACGACCACCATCACTCCATGGTCCTGTTGCGTAGAACCAATCTGCCATTTCTCATACAGCGCGTCCGCGTAGGCTGCAGCCGTCGGATACGGTTTCATACTGGGCACCGTCACGAGCACCATTTCGACACCGCTTTTCTTTTCAAGATCGATGCAGACGGAACGGATACGGTCCTTCCATACCTGTTCCACGACATGGGCATGATCGCTGACATAGCCGATTGGATCGGGCAGCGGCACCCGTTCCTTCGGACGATCATAGAACGAGGCGTGGACATCACCCGCATACAGCAAGAACATCAGACCCAGCGAAGCGATGCCAAAGGCGTGCTTCTTGTGGAACACCATCATAGGGCGATCCGCTGTTCCGCGGCAGCGACAAGATTCGTCAAACTCTCGATGTATCGGTCCATCAGCCGTGGCACCTCTTTCTGGCCAGGAGAGATGTGCCCCCGTTTCAGAGAGAGCGCATCGCGAAGACCGGTGAGATCGAGGGCCAACTGGGATTCGATATCCTTGAGCAGCGGCTCTCCATGTGCAAGCACCGGACGATTCAGCAGCCGTTGCAAACCTCGGAGTGCCGGCAGGAGTCCGGTAATGGAGAGCGACAAGAGAATGGTGATGGCTTCTTCAGTACTTCGCCCTTCCACGAGCCGCTGGCGGAGCCGGAGCAGATTGCCTCGCAGGGCCTGTAACACACCCACGCCCACATAGCGGGAATCGATCTTCAGTCCCACAAAGGGATCCTGCCCCCACAACACCCGATGACTCTCTTGAATGTCTTGATACTCCAGCGGAAAGACTGATGCGGCAGATTGGAGATCAGCGGCTGTCAGAAACAACGGCACCACCACCTGCTCTTTGCTCCAGCGCTGGTGAATGCCGTCATACTGTTTCAATAGTGGCAGATCGTAGGATGCCATCACGAACAAGATATTGAGATTGGACCGGCCCGGCATGAATTCTCCCCGGACCGCGCTACCGAAAAGCACGATACCTTCCAATTCACTTCCATATACTTTTGTCACATCATGAATGTAACGCTTCAAGAGCGTGTGCGTCTCATGTGGCAGGCCTTCGATCGTCCAGTTCTCAGACGGCACGATGCTATTGGATACCCCCTGCCATCACCTTGTCGGCTGACGGATCCGGCAGCAAACCTGCCGCCATGAGTCGATCGATTGCGCCGAATGGAGGAGTCTGTCGAAACCCCGCTGTGGTCGAGAGCACCTGATAGCGCAACCGTGCATTGCCGTCTAACGTGCGGAAAACACGGTCGCGCAAACAGGCAATGACCGGGTTCGCGGTATTCCAATACACTACTTGTTCGTCGGCCAACTTCTGCAGCATCGTCACGTGAGGGCGGCGCGTGATTTCGAAATGCTTTAGCCGGGCCGCCGAATAGTCCCGGGCCTCAAGACAATCTGGCAGGAGATCCGCCAGCGTCATCGCATCCACCATGGCCTGCATACGGCCCTGTGACGCATGCGGATTCATGGCATGCGCGGCATCTCCAATGAGCACTGCACCATCAGCCACCCAGGTCGGAGTACGAACGCGCCCCGTCGGCATAAACGCGGTTTGCTTCCAGTCAGTCAACGCACGAAACAATCCCTCGCTGGCAGGATCAATCGCGGTCCAGGCCTGCTGCAATGCCGGCAGCCCTTGTGCTTTGACATCATCATAGGAGCCGGCAGCGATCATATAGAAGAGATAGACCTTATTCCCGGCGGCGGGAAACATGCCAAGAATGGTCCGTTTGCCGACAAAATATTTCGCCTCGGTGATCGGTTCCGGCGTCTCCACAATCGCAATCAAATACCCCTGCGGATAGAGATGCAGATCAGCAGGAATCTGCAGCGCGTCTCGGACTTTTGAAAATGCTCCATCCGCGCCGACCACCACATTGGCCTTCACGGTGATCTCCTCAGTCCCCTTTTTCGCCGTGAGACCGACCACCTGGCCATGTGCTCGCAGCAGTCCCGTGAACGCGGTCCCGTACCAGAGCGCTACCGATGGTTCGGTTTGGATGGCATTGAGGATAGCATGGTGAGCCACATTGGGCAGGGTGACGACCGCTCGGTTATAAGGCGGCGGCAGGTCTCCATAATCCACCGTGCAGAGCCGTTCACCCCCGACACGGCAAAAATGGAACCGGCGCACGGTCCGTGTAGAATCAGCAGACAGCTTGTTCAATAATCCAAGCTGATCGAGCACGCGCTGACCGTTCGGTTGAAGAATCTCACCACGCAGACCTTGCGGCGGTCCGGGGGCCTGCTCCAAGACGATCGTCTTAATCCCCTTCTGAGCCAGCGCCAATGCAAGCACCGCCCCACCCCCGCCGGCGCCGACCACTGCGATATCCGTTTCTTCGATCTTCACTCCCTCACCCCTTGCGCCTTGCTCCATGCCCCTTACCGGTGGCTCCTCACCCCTCACGTATCACTTCCACTCAACAAACCGCTCCTGATCCTTCCACATCGAGAGGAATTTCTCACGGGCCTTGGCCGATAGGGCATGGTCTCGAATGACATCCACCCGTTCGTCGTTGAAGCGATTACCGCTGGTCGTATGATTCATCGAGCCGTTGGTATTCACCTCATCGTCGATCACGACCTGCTTCAGATGCATCAGACTGTCGTGTCGATTGATTTTGATGGGAATGCCCGCTTGGCGCAATGCCGCGAGCGCCGCTCGCTGCTTGTGATCGTTCAGCCGTTCACGATCGGTGAGAACCCGGACATCGATTCCCCGTTTTTCCGCTGCCACCAACGCTTTGACCGCCAGCGGAGACGTCAGCCCGTACACGGCGACATAGATATAGCGCGTCGCTTGGTCATAGAGTTGCGTGACTCGCCATAGCGGTTGATCTTCAGGCCCATACCAGACCTCCACGGAGATGGCGGTGGCCTCCCGGCTTGGCACCACCGACAGGAGACCCACTGAACAGAGCAGGACACCGATACAGCAGATCCGGCTTAACGGGCCAGACACATACGCATTATTCCGGTTCGAAGAGGTCGCGGACATGATCTTCGGTAGATTCCCACGCCTGCGGAGCATAATCCTGTAACCATTGCTTGAGAAATTGCTTCTGACCCGGCGCCAGCATCTGCTTAATCTGATGGGAACGCCCCTGGAGCGGCTGGAGAAACGCCACTTGTTTGGCCACATCCAACGCAGCGGTTCGGACATAGACATTGGTGAAGGCAGAGGGCTTATCGTCCTCACCATCCCCCTGCACCCAGACGGACAGAAACCGATCCAGCGTCAGCCCGGCGCTGTCCATCGCCGGTTCGGTGTCATGAAAGAGTTCGTTCTCCGATTGCGTCATCGGGGTGGATTCGGTGGCACGGAAGAGGAAATTTTTCTTCCACATGATGGGACTCCGGTGGACGCGGCATAGTGGCGGCGGAGGCGGATTAAAGTCAAGATTGCTTTTCTCGTGCCAGAACTCCCAGAGGGACTCGGCTAGTCTGAGCGGATTAGGGAAAGATAATGTCCAACTAACGCTGTTCAGAGATGACGGGAGTAGACTGGAGCCACCTGGTGGTCGAACGAAAGGAGTAGATCATATGTATCTTGATTTGATCTTCTTCTTCATAACCGCATATGTGGTGTTGATGTTTGGCTTCATGATTGCTGATGCGATTGTGGGAGGCCACAAAAGTCATTGGGGCACTCACAATCGACGGTGAGACACCTGGAATGGGTTCTACCCCATTTCCACGGACACCTGAGTTAAGAGCTTCTCCCCCTCTTGCTGAACCGCCAGTCTCCGACGCTGGCGCGGGTTATGCCAGCGTTCGATGTAGTCAAAGAGATCTGCTCGGGCTT
>Ga0194120_10005231_pt1 | contig 19285 bp, 20 predicted proteins | sample TA2MahCa65mmetaG_FD_148642 | JGI IMG/M metagenome (GOLD analysis project Ga0194120, IMG submission 148642) | Freshwater microbial communities from Lake Tanganyika, Tanzania - TA2015019 Mahale Deep Cast 65m | ecosystem: Environmental > Aquatic > Freshwater > Lake | place: Tanzania: Lake...
TGGGGCGGTCAATACGGCGACCCAGGCGCTGGAGCTGGGGCGGGTGGTGGCGGGGGTACCTGGGCGTATCGAGGACCCCACCGCCGCCGGGGTGAACCTTCTCATTCGGGATGGGGCTCAGGTCCTCACCGATGTGTAAGACCTGTTGGGATTGTATGGTTTATCCACAATTGGTACCGAGTCCTGTTTGCCCGACGACTGGTGTGGGGTAGGGGAAGATCTCGGCTTGGCGGAGGCGGACGAGGGTGGAGTGGCATCGCTGAAAGTGGAATCATGGCGGTCGCTGATGCAAGAACTTGGCAGATGATAAAAAGCTTGAGGCTAAAAGCTTAAAGCTCTTAAAATAAACAGTTTGACAAAATACTTTAAGTCATTCTCATGGCTGTTTCTTACCCCCATATCTACCTCCACGTCCCGTTTTGCGGGCGCCGGTGCTCGTACTGCGATTTCGCGATCGCGGTTCGGAAGACGGTCCCCGTCGATCGCTATGTGGAAAACGTTCTCCTGGAGCTTGCAGCTCGCGGAGTAGAGTTTTCCACAGAACTACGAACCATCTATTTTGGGGGCGGTACCCCGTCGAAACTGGGCGGAGCGGGGATCGCCTCACTTCTCCACGGAATCCGCGAATTCTCCGACGTGGATAAGTTTTCCACAAAAGTCCGTGAGGTCACTGTCGAGGCCAATCCGGAGGATATCTCCGTCCATGCGGTGCGATCCTGGCAGGCGGCAGGGGTGAACCGGGTGTCACTTGGGGTCCAATCCTTCGACCCCGGGGTGCTTTCTTGGATGCACCGTGGCCATACCTCGGAGGAGGCAGCGGTCGCGGTCCAGACCATCCGCGAGGGGGGGATCGACGAGGTCTCGCTGGACCTGATCTTCGCCATCCCGGATCAGGTCGGGGCGAGCCGACTGGCCGCGGACCTGGATCGGGCGGTCGCGCTGGAGCCGACCCACCTTTCGGTATACGGGCTGACGGTCGAGCCTCGGACCCCGCTCGGCCGCTGGACCGCGCGTGGGGCGGTCGAGGAGGCGACGGAAGAGCGCTATGCGGCGGAGTTCCTCCTCGCCCACGAACGTCTCGTGGCCGCGGGCTTCGAACACTACGAGGTCTCGAGCTACGCCCGCCCGGGGCACCGGGCCATCCACAACGCCGCCTATTGGTCGGGAGCCCCATATCTCGGACTCGGTCCTTCCGCCCATGGCTTTGACGGGCGGGTCCGGCGGTGGAACACGTCGGCTTACGCCGAATGGTCCACTCAAGTCGAGCAGGGGATCGATCCCCTCGCGGGGGAGGAGACCATCGGCCCAGACGAGCGGCTGGCCGAAGCGGTCTACCTCGGCCTTCGCACGAGCGACGGCCTGGTCCTCCGACCTGAGGACGCGACCATCATCGGCCCCTGGATCGACGCCGGGTGGGGCCGGCAGGAGGGGGATCGACTTGTGCTGACCCCTGACGGATGGCTCCGCATCGATGCACTCGCCGCCGCCTTGACTTCGGTTCGAAGTCATTCGTAATCTGCGACTTATGGCGTTGCATGAGCTGTCGGAACGCGAGCGTCGGGTGCTCGAGTGTGTGGTCCGCTCCTACGTGGAGACGGCGGAACCCGCCGGGTCCCGGACGATCTCCCGTCGATTCGGACTGGGGGTCTCCCCGGCCACGATCCGCAACACCATGGCCGACCTCGAGGAGAAGGGGTTCCTCTTCCACCCCCACACCTCCGCCGGTCGCATCCCGACCGATAAGGCCTACCGGACCTACGTCGATTCCTTGATGCGACTCGAGCCACTCCCGAGTGCGGAGATGGATCGCCTGGCGGAGGGGATCGGCACCGAGAGTTCGGCGATCGAGACGATCCTCCGCCGAGCGGCGCAATCGCTCGGGGTGCTGACGCAGGAGCTTGGGCTGGCCCTCGGTCCTCGCCTCGACCAGACGGTACTCCAGCGGCTCGAGCTGGTCCGGCTGACCACCGAGAAGTTGATCCTCGTCCTGACGCTCCGCGGTGGGACGATGCGCACGATCTTCGTCGAGATGCGCGGTGAGATCGCCGACGAGGCGATCGCGGAGGTGCAGCGCGTGCTCAATGAGCGCTTGGCTGGCCTCTCGCTCGCGGAGATCCGCGGGACACTCGGCGCGCGCCTTCGCGATGCGGCGCCGCATGCGACGGGCCTCGCCGGAGCGGGGGAGTTGCTGAACATCTTCGTGCAGGAAGGGGAGCAGCTCTTCGATGTCGGCACCGTGACCGATGAGGAGACGGTGGTGCTCGGTCAGCCTTCGGTGCTCGCGGATCAGCCGGAGTTCGCGACGGGGGAGTCGATGAAGCGTCTCCTCACCCTGACCGAGACGCGCTCGCAGCTGGCGACGGTGTTACGGTCTCGCGCCGAGCAGCCCGGGGTCTCGATCACGATCGGTGGGGAGCATGGGACCGCGCTCCTCGGCGGCCTCACGCTGGTCACCGCCGAGTACAAGGCGGGGAGTCTGACGGGGGTGATCGGGGTGATCGGTCCCACGCGGATGCCCTATGAGAAGGTGATCGCCTTGGTGACGCACACGTCGTCGCTCGTGACCGATCTGCTGGCGTAGGCCGCCCTCTGATCTACCTCCACAAGCTCCTGCCGCTCCTCGTCTCACCACTCGTGGTGGTGATGGGGTTGGTGCTCTGGGGAACGTTCACGCGGCGTCGGTGGCCGGTGTTCGTCGGTGTGGCGCTTCTCTATGCGTCGAGCTTGCAGGTGGTGTCACAGCGGTTCGTCAGCTGGTCTGAGCAGGGCATGTCGCGACAGGTCGCGGCTGAGGTGCCGGTCGCTGATGCCATCGTCGTCCTCGGCGGGATGACCACTACCTCGCCCACCGCAACCGGGCGAACCTCCGAATGGAGCGATGGCGTCGATCGCTTCATGGGAGGGATCGAGTTGCTGCGCGCTGAGCGGGCGCCGCTTCTCATCTTCACGCGCGGTCAGGTGCCATGGATGCGCGAGATGCGCCCAGAGGGGGAGTTCCTTGCGGAGGAAGCCAGGGCCATCGGCATCCCCTCGTCACGCATCGCACTCACGCGCGTTGCGGCGAATACGGCGGAGGAAGCGCGAGCGGTGCGCGCCCTCGTCGACTCGCTCGGCGTCGGGCGGCGTATCCTCCTCGTGACTTCGGCTTTTCACATGTCACGGTCGGAGCGGCTCTTCACAGGGCAGGGCTTCACGGTGACCCCCTTTCCGGTGGATTTCGGGCAGGCCCTCCGCGCCCGCACGCCCATGGATTTCCTGCCGGATGCGGAGGCGTTTGAGGACACCGATCGCATGCTCCGAGAGTTCATCGGGCGGGGGTACTATCGGGTTCGGTCCGCCATAGGCTTGGACGGCCGAGCCGATGACTGAGCCGTCGGCTCGGCCGGCGATGCGCGTGGCACCCGAATTGCCCCTTCGGTAGGTATCTTCCCTCCGTGGCCCGCCGAGTTGGCAGGGCTGTGGTGCCACCCTGGCTTTTCTCGCTCTGACATGGCTGACCTCTACGCTACCCTCGGCGTCGACAAGACGGCGAGTGACGACGACATCAAGAAGGCCTACCGCAGGCTCGCGATGCAATATCACCCCGATCGCAACGGGGGATCGAAGGAGGCGGAGGAGAAGTTCAAGGAGGTCACCGAGGCGTACGACGTGCTTCGGGACCCGCAGAAGCGTGCGGCCTACGACCGATACGGCGAGGCGGGGCTCCGCGGTGGCGGCGGTGGGGGGTATCAGCACGTCGACCTCTCCGAAGCGCTCAACATCTTCATGCGCGACTTCGGGCTCGGCGATCTCTTCGGCGGCGGCGGCGGTGGTGGGCGCCAGTCGAACGGGCCACGCGCTGGCGCCGACGTCAAGCTCGATCTGCAGCTCGCGATGCTGGAGGTCGCGACCGGGGTCACGAAGACGGTCAAGCTCAAGCTCCTCGACCCGTGCGCGCGCTGCGACGGGGAGGGGGCCGAGCCCGGCACGAAGCCGCAGCGCTGCACGACCTGTGCGGGGCAGGGTGAGGTGCGGCGCGCGCAGCAGAGCTTCTTCGGTCAGTTCGTGAGCGTCGCTCCCTGTCCGACCTGTCGCGGTGAGGGGACGACGATCACATCGCCGTGCACGGAATGTCGCGGGGAGGGGCGCATGCGCACCGATCACACACTCGACATCAAGGTGCCCGCCGGCGTCGCGACGGGGCAGTACATGCAGCTCCGCGGCGTGGGGAATGCGGGGACGCGTGGGGGGCCACGTGGGGATGTGATCGTCGTCTTCGACGTGGTCGAGGATGAGCGGTTCGAGCGGGACGGCGAGGACCTCTACTGCGAGGTACTCGTGAGCTATCCGCAGGTCGCGCTCGGGGCAGAGGTCGAGGTGCCAGGGATCACCGGGACGCTCTCGCTGGGGATCCCCGCGGGGACCCAGAGCGGACAGGTGTTCACGATGCGCGGGAAGGGATTGCCTCGGGTGAACGCGAGTGGCACGGGGGATCTGCATGTGCGCGTCCAGGTCTGGACGCCGAGTTCGCTCTCACGTGAGGAGCGCGCGCTGGTGGAGCAGCTCGGCGAGATGCAGGAGAAGCCGCCGGAGAAGCGCGAGAAGGGATTCTGGGCGAAGATGAAGGAGGCGATCGCGGGATGAGTGGATCGCCACTCCCCGCGGGGCGACGCGTCGCGATCGTGCATGAGTGGCTGATCGGTCACGCGGGCTCGGAGCGGGTGGTCGACGAATTGCTCGCGGTCTTTCCGGAGGCCGATCTCTTCGCGCTGGTCTGTGCGATGCCCGGTGAGGCACCGGAGCGCTACCGTGGTCGTCCGGTGCGCACGTCGTTCCTCCAGCGCTGGACCGGTGGTCGCGAGTCGTTTCGCTCCTACCTCCCGATCTTCCCTGAGGCGGTGGAGTCGTTCGACCTCCGCAAGTACGATCTCGTGATCTCGTCGAGCCACTGCGTGGCGAAGGGGGCGCCGACGCGTCGCCCAGACCAGCTCCACATCACCTACTGCCACACCCCGGTGCGCTACGCGTGGGATCTGCAGGAGGCCTATCTCGCCGACTCGGGTTTCGGTCCGCTGAGGCGAGCCGCTGCGCGGGTCGGCTTGGCGCGACTGCGAGGATGGGACCGGCGAACGAGTGATCGTACCGATCTCTATCTCACGAACTCCCGTTTCGTGGGAGATCGTGTCGCCCGCTACTACGGTCGATCGAGCGTGGTCGTGCCGCCGCCGGTGGACACCGAGACCTTTCGCCCGATGTCTGGTGAGCGGAAGGGGTTCATCTCCGTCTCCCGCTTAGCGCCATACAAGAAGGTCCCGCTCCTCATCGATGCCTTCCGACAGATGCCTGATCTCGAGCTGACGGTCGTCGGTGATGGCCCTGATCGCGCGCGCTGCCACGCGGCGGCGCGGGGCGCGACGAACATCCGCTTCGTCGGCCATGCGCCATACAGGGAGCTCCCGCGTATCTTGAGCGGCGCGCAGGCCTTCGTCTTCGCGGCACTCGAGGACTTCGGCATCGCCCCACTCGAAGCACAGGCCTGCGGCACGCCGGTGATCGCCTTTGGAGCAGGTGGCGCGCTCGAGACGGTGATCGAGGGCGAGACCGGTGCCTTCTTCGACGCGCAGACGCCGGCGTCGATCGTCACGGCGGTCCGTCGCTTCCTCGCGGCTCCGCCGCCGAGCGAGGCGGCCTGTCGGCAGCAGGCGGAGCGTTTCGCGATCCCGGTCTTTCGTGCGAGGATCGCCGAGGTGATCGCGCGCGCGTGGACGGAGCGGCCGACCCCAGCTACCACACGCCATGAGGGCGTCGCATGACCAACGCAGATCCGACGGATGCGCGGTGGACCCGCGCGGCGTGCACCCCATCGAGCACTTCGCAGACGGAGACGCTGATCGCGACAATGTTCGCGGCTGGCGCTGAGGGGGTGCACGAAGATGGCGCTCACCTCATCACGCATCTCCCGCCGACCGCTGACGTCGAGCGATTCCTCGCGGCACTTCGCGCGGTGGATCCGGCATCGATCGTGGAGCTCTCCCCGCTCGAGCTGATCGATTGGTCGACCAAGTGGCGCGATCGGATCACCGCGCATCATCTCGGTGGGCTGACGGTCACCCCACCTTGGTTGGCGGAGGGACGTGATCCCGCGACGACGATCGTGATCGAGCCCGCGATGGCGTTCGGCACCGGAGAGCATCCGACCACGCGCGGGGTCGTCCGATTGCTGCAGGCCATCCCACTCGCCGGCGCCTCGGTCGCTGACCTCGGGGCGGGGAGTGCGGTGCTCGCGATCGCCGCCGCGAAGCTCCGTGCGGCGCGCGTCTTCGCGATCGAGAACGACGCCGATTCGATCGGCAATGCGGAACTCAACGTGACGACCAATGGCGTCTTGGATCGCGTCGCGGTCCTCGAGGGTGATGCGCAGCTCCTCCTCCCGCTCGTCGCGCCGGTGCAGGTGATCCTCGCCAACATCATCTCCTCGGTCCTACTCGAACTGCTGCCGCTGATGGGAGATTCCCTCGCATCCGGTGGTGTGATGATCCTGAGTGGGATCCTGCGCGAGGAGCGCGAGATGATGGTGGCGGCACTCGAGACGGCCGGTTGGGTCATCGACGCGGAAGACGCCGAGGAGCAGTGGTGGTCGGTGCGGGTGCGGCGATGAGTCTCCCCACCTTCGTGCTCGATCAGCCGTTCGCCATCGGCGAGACGGTGACCCTGGGTGAAGAGGCCGCACATCACATGCGCGTGCGGCGGCTCGACGTCGGCGCGCGCGTGGGGCTCGTCGATGGGGCGGGGCGCCGGGGCGAGGGGATGTTGGTGACGCTCGCGAAGCGGCACGCCTCGGTGCAGGTGGAGTCGGTCGCGGTCGTCGAGGCGGCGCCGGCGGTGCATCTCCTGCTCCCGGTCGCCGACAAGGATCGTATGCTGCTTCTCGCGGAAAAGGTGACGGAGCTCGAGGTCTCGAGTTGGCGGCCGGTCGTGTTCCGTCGTTCGCGTCATGTGACGCCGCGGGGGGAGGGGCCGACCTTTCATCAGAAGGTCGCGCATCGGATCGAGGGCGCGCTCGAGCAGAGCCGTGGCGCGTGGTCCCCGACGGTCTTTCCGGAGGCGACGTTGGCCAATGCGCTCGCCGCGGCGCCGGCCGGGACGCGCTTGCTGATGGATGGCGAGGGCATCGCGTTCGATCAGCTCCTCGGGTCGTTGCGCGAGCCGGTGGTACTGGCGGTCGGGCCAGAGGGAGGACTCGAGGCCGATGAGATCGCGGCGTTCGAGGCCGCTGGATTCCAGCGGGTGGCGCTGGGTCGATCGATCCTTCGCTTCGAGACCGCGGCGATCGCGGCGGTGGCGACGGTGCGCGCGGCGCTGGGGACCCGCGCTGACCGATCAGCGGACGCGACATCCATTTGAACGAGGGCACCATGACCGATTGCCTGTTCTGCCGGATCGTCCGGCGCGAGATCCCGGCCCAGGTGGTGGCCGAGGACGACCAGTGTCTGGCCTTCCGCGACATCGCCCCGCAGGCCCCGACCCACATCCTCGTCATCCCCAAGGCACACACCGCCTCGCTCGAGACGGTGGGTGATGCCGCCGGGGTGGTGGGGGCGATGGCCCGGATGGCCCAGCAGGTGGCCCGGGCGGAGGGGGTGGCCGCGACGGGGTACCGGACGGTGATCAACACCGGGGCGGACGGGGGGCAGACGGTGGGGCATCTCCACCTCCACCTCCTCGGGGGGCGGGACCTCGCCTGGCCCCCCGGGTGACCGGAGCGGGCCGACTTGCCCAAATGTTTGTCTCGTCGTAACTTAAGAGGCTCACATCACTCGGACCCCAGCCGGCGTTGACCCGCCATTCAAGGGGGGAAGTCAGTTTGTCGGAGATCATCATCCACGAGGACGAGAACTTCGAGCGTGCGCTCAGGCGCTTCAAGAAGAAGTGCGAGAAGGCCGGGATCCTCGCGGACCTGCGGAAGCATCGGCATTACGAGAAGCCGAGCGAGAAGCGCAAGCGGAAGCTCAACGCCGCGCAGCGGAAGACGAAGCGGACCCGCTCGTACTGATATGGCGGCCGCACTGATGGCACTGGTGCAGGGCGAGTTGCTGGACGCCCGGAAGGCGCAGGACAAAGATCGCGTCCTGTTGCTCAGCACCGTGCTGTCGGAGATCAAGAACCGAGCGATCGAGTTGGGGCGGGACCTCACCGACGACGATGTCGTGGAGGTCCTGCGCCGCGCGATCAAACGGCGCCGAGAATCGATCGAGATGTATGTGCAGGCCGGCCGCGAAGAATTGGCCGCCACAGAGCGCCGTGAGGCATCGGCGCTGGAGCAGTGGCTCCCCGCCGCCCCCTCAGAAGAAGAGATCCGTGCCGCCGTCCGCGCGGTGGTCGACGCCGGCGTGTCGGCGATCGGAGCCGTGATGGGGAAGGTGATGCCCCAGTTCAAAGGCCGTGCCGATGGTACGGTGATCAATCGCATCGTGCGCGAGGAGCTCGGGTCGGGACCGTGACCGGGCAGGCGCAGGTGCAGGGCCACGCCCTCGAGGTCCTCGAGTTCGCCCGTCTCCTCGACCACATCGCCGGATACGCCTCCAGCTCCGCGGGCGCCGCACGCATCCGCGCGCTGCGCCCGACGCGCGTCGGGGGGACGCGACCGGAGCGCGATGAGGCGCTGCAGGCCCTTCGTGCCGAGCATGCGCGGGTGGTCGCGATGCGGGCGCTCATCGCAGAGGCCGATGGGTGGCGTCCGGAGGCGATCCCCGAGCTGAGCGAGCCGCTCCGGCGGCTGCGGATCGCGGGGACCTCGTGGTCGGGACCGGAGCTTCGTGGGGCGGTGACGCTCCTCGCCTCATCGCGACGTACGCTCGCCACCCTCACCGATGAGGTGCGCCCCGCGATGGCGCGCGCCGCGCTCGCCCCCTATGTCGGGACACTGATCGCGCGACCCACCCTCGAGCAGCAACTCGAGCGCGTGCTCACCGAGGAGGGCACGCTCAAGGACGACGCCTCGCCAGCGCTGCGGCGCGTCCGTCGGGAGCGTCGTGGGGCGGAAGGGGAACTCGTGCGGCTCCTCGAGCGGATCATGGCGAAGCTCGAGTCGCATCTCCGCGTGGACGACGCCTCGGTCACGATCCGCAACGGGCGGTACGTGATCCCGGTGCGCCGCGAAGGGCGCGTGGCCCTCGGCGGGATCGTGCACGACAGCTCGCAATCGGGGCAGACCCTCTTCATGGAGCCACCGGCCGCGGTGGAAGCGGGGAACCGGATCCGCGAACTCGAATCGGAGGAGATCGCCGAGTGCGAGCGGATCTTCCTCGAACTGACCGAGACGCTGCGACCGGATCGCGATGCCCTCATCGCGGCACTCGAGGCGCTGATCGCGCTAGACTCGCTCTATGGCCGCGCGCGGTACGCGGTGGCCACCGGATGCGCGGATGCGACGCTGGCGGCGGCGCGCGATGGCTTCCATGTGCGCGAAGGGCGGCATCCGTTGCTGCTCGCGCAGGGTGTCGCGGTGGTGCCGTTCGATCTCGCGATGGCGCCTGAGGAACGCACGTTGCTCGTCTCCGGGCCAAACACCGGGGGCAAGACGGTGTTGCTCAAGGCGCTCGCGCTCTGCGCCCTCATGATGCAGTGCGGGGTCCCCGCGCCGGTGGGGCCGGAGTCGGTGCTCCCGGTCTTTGATGACGTCTTCGCCGACATCGGCGACGAACAGAGTCTCGCGGCCTCGCTCTCGACCTTCAGTGCGCACCTCAAACACCTCACCGAGATCATCCACTCCGCATCGCCCGATGCCTTGGTGCTGATCGACGAGCTGGGGTCCGGGACCGATCCGCTCGAGGGGGCCGCGCTCGGCGGGGCGATCCTCGAGGCGCTCACGACCCGTGGGGTCACGACGATCGCGACGACGCACCTCGGGGCGCTGAAGGAGTTGGCCGGCGAGGTACCCGGCGTGGTGAACGCCTCGCTGCAGTTCGACGCCGTGCGGCTCGCGCCGACCTATCGATTGATCAAGGGGATCCCGGGGCGCTCGTATGGGTTGGCGATCGCACGGCGGCTGCAGATGCCGGAGGCGATCCTGGCGCGCGCCGAGGCGCGCGTGCCGACGATGGAGCGCGATCTCGCCGCCCTGCTGACCGATCTCGAGGCGCGGGGCGAGCGCCTCGCCGCGCAGGAGCGCGAGGTGCAGGCGCAGTCAGTCGACCTCCAACAGCGCGCGGCGCGGATCGGCGAGCGCGAGCGGACGGTGCAGGGGCGGGAGCGTGAGGTGGAGCGGGAGTCACGTCGCGAGGCCCGTCGGCATCTGCTCGACGCACGCAAGGAAGTCGAGCAGACGATCGCGTCGTTGCGAGCCGCTGGGGCCGCCGCGATCGATCAGGTGGCGGTGGAGGCGCGGCGGACCCTCGAGGGGCGCGCCGCGGCGGAACAGTCGGCGCTGGAGGCGCTCGACGCTGAGGAGCGGGTCGCGCAGCAGGTGGCGGCACTCGAACGGGCGGCCGCAGAGGGCCTCGAGGTCGCCGACGCGCGTGGCGTCACGCTCGCGATCGGCGATGCGGTCGCCGTCGAGTCGTTGGGCGGGAAGGTCGGGCAGCTGCTCGAACGCCGTGGGGAGGATGCGGTGGTGGCGGTCGGGCCGCTCAAGATGACGGTGCCCTTCGCGGCGCTCCGGCGCCTCTCGGCCAAGCAGCTGCGGAGCGAGCGGGTCGAGGTGGCGGCGCTGGATCTGCCAGACGTCGAGGCGAAGCCCGAGGTGGATGTGCGGGGGGTACGGGTCCACGAGGTGGATGACCTCGTCCTCCAGGCGCTGGACGGGGCGATCCGTGCGGATCTCGGCCAGGTGCGTATCATCCATGGCAAGGGCACCGGCGCGCTACGTGAGCGCGTCGCGCAGGTCCTGAAGGGAGACCGACGGGTGAAGCAGTTCCGGCTGGGCGCGTGGAACGAAGGTGGGGCCGGCGTCACGATCGCGGAGTTCGCGTGATCCCCGACGAGGTGGTCGAACAGGTCAGCCAACAGGCCGACATCGTCGCCATCATCGGCGAGCATGTGAAGCTCAAGAAGACGGGCTCCGTCTGGCGTGGGCCCTGCCCGTTCCATCAGGGGAAGGGGCCGAACTTCTCCGTGGTCCCAGGCCGCGGCTACACCTGCTTCGTCTGCGGAGAGAAGGGCTCGGTCTTCACCTTCCTGCAGAAGCGTCTGGGGATGAGCTTCGTGGAGGCGGTGAAGCTCGCGGGAGCGAGGGCGGGGATCGAGGTGCAGGAGGTGCAGCGTCGGCGCGAGGGCCCCGATCCGCGCGAGCCGCTCTGGGAGCTGCAGGCGGCGACCTCCGAGTTCTTCCAGAAGACCCTGTGGGACGCGCCGCAGGCGAGTGCGGCACGTGAGTATCTCACCTCTCGGGATGTCTCGCGAGAGTTGGCGACGCGATTCGGGCTTGGGTTCGCCCCGCGGGATGGCGAGGCGCTGCGCACCTATCTGCACGGCCTCGGCTACGACGATGCGCGGCTCACCGCCGCAGGGCTCTATCTCCCCATCGACGGGAGTGACCAACTCAAGCCGCGCTTCCGTGACCGCCTGCTCTTCCCGATCCTCGATCCGTCGGGGCACACCGTCGGCTTCGGGGGTCGTCTCCTCGGGCCGGGGGAGCCGAAGTATCTCAACTCGGCCGAGTCCGAGGTCTTCAACAAAGGGAAGCTCCTCTACAACCTCGGTGCGGCGCGCAACGCGATCCGCAAGGACGATCGCGCGGTGATCGTCGAGGGCTACTTCGACGCGTTACGTCTCGTCTCGGTCGGGGTGGAGGGGGTCGTCGCCCCGATGGGGACGGCGCTCACCGAATCGCAGGCGGAGCTCCTCGGGCGGTTCACGCGCCAGGTGGTGCTCTGCTACGACTCCGATGGGCCGGGGCAGAAGGCGACGTTCCGCGCGGCGGATCTCCTGCTGGCCAAGGGATTCGTCGTCCGCGTGGTCACGCTCCCCGAGGGGGAGGATCCCGACACCTTCGCGCGAAGCACGGGCGGGGCGGCGGTGTCGCGACTGCTCGACGACGCCATGGATGTCTTCGATCGGAAGGTCCAGCTGCTCGAGCGCGCGGGGTGGTTCGCGGATCTGCAGCACAAGCGGCAGGCGCTCGACCGGCTCCTCCCGACGATTCGGGCGGCAAGCGATCCGGTGACGCGCGACCTCTACCTCGCGCGGGCGGCGGAGGCGGCGGGCGTGGCACGCGAGGCGCTGGTGGCGGAGTTGCATGCGGTCCGGCGCGGGAGTGGGCCACGTGCGGCGGTCAACCGTCCATCGCGCGGGGATGCGCGGTCGGCCGATGCGCGTGCGGGCGAGCCCGGGGCCGCGCCGACCCGCGACGCGGTGCCGACCGGGCCGTATCGCTCGGGAGTGGAACAGGGGAATGCGGAGCAGGTGTTGCTCCGTGTGGTTCTCACGCAGCCGATGTGGCGCGACCATGTCATCGAGGAGCTCGGGAAGCTCGAGGAATCGGAGCGGCCGGGCAGCGTCGACTTCGGTGGCGACGAGTCCGACGGGTTCGGGGAATCGGCGCCGCTCGCCCTTCGGGATCCCGTGTATGGCATGATCTACCGAGCCCTCCTGCTGGTGGGCGAGGCGCTCTCGGCAGAGGCGATCGCCGAGCACCTCGATCCCCTCGCGATCCGGGTCTACGAGGAGCTCCGAGCCGATCCCCAAGCGGTCGTCGACGCCCGGGCGAGCGTGGCTGATGCCCTCCGCCAACTTCGGGGGCGATCGGTAGACGCACGGCTCCGGGCGCTGGAATCCCTCCTCCCGCTGGCCGACGCCGCTGAGAAGGACGCTCTCACGCTGCAGATCAAGCGACTCGCCGACGAGAAGCGTTCGCTCGGTGTGCAACATTGGGGGATGGTCCGTCGGTCGCGCTGACCCCATCTTTCTCTCACCTCCTCTCTCCTCTCCGACCCTTTCATGTCCGATCTTCGCGCTCTGCTCGCCCTCCAAGACGACGACCTCGCCATCCATGCGCTGGAGCAGCGCCTTGCCGCGCTCGAGCCCCGCATCCGGGAGCTCGATGCTCGACGGCAGCGGATCGTCGACACGATGGAGCGACAGTCGACGGCGTTGCAGGTGGAGGAGAAGAAGCAGGCCTTCCTGCGCGACAAGATCGCGGAGCATCGCGAACTGATCGCGCGGAATCAGGCGCAGCTCGATGCGGTGAAGACGATGCGACAGGCGACGGCCGCCGCGGCTCAGATGGACCAGGCCAAGCGGATCGTGGCCGGGGAGGAGAGCGACCTCCATGTCATCACGCGACGGGTGGAGGAGCTCCGCGCGGGGCTCGCGGCCTCGCAGGCCGACCTCGAGGCGTGCGAGGGGGAGCAGGCGACGACGCGTGGCGAGGTGGCGACGGAGAGGGCCTCGATCGATGGTGAGCTCGCGGTCGCTCGAGCCGCGCGTGAGGAGACGGCGAAGCCGGTGCCCGCCGCGCTGCGGAGCCGCTACGACCGCATCCGCAACGCCAAGCGCGTCCATGTCGTGGTCGCGCTCAACGCCCTCGCCTGCGGATCCTGCGACACCGCGATCCCGATGCAGCGTCGGCATGCGATGATGTCGGGGACGGCGATCGAGCTCTGCGAGGCGTGCGGCGTCCTGATGTATCACGCGGTGTGAGTCGGAGTCGGCCGGCCTCCCGCTGGCTTCCACCGGCGGCGGCACCGGCGACGGTCGCCGAGGCGCTCGCTCGAGCGCTCACCCCATCGGGGGACCAGCCTGGGAAACAGGCGGTCCCCCTCGCCATCTGTCAGCTCCTCGCCGCGCGTGGGATCCACTCCGTCGACGTGGCGCAGCGCTTTCTGCGACCGACGCTCGCGCAGGTGGAATCCCCTGAGGCGATGATCGATCTCCCGCGCGCCGCGGACCGCCTCGCGCGCGCGGTGGAACGTGGCGAACCGATCCTCGTGCATGGCGACTACGACGTGGACGGCATCTGCTCCACGACGGTGATGACCAAGGTCCTGCGCGGGCTCGGTAGCGTGGTCACCCCGTTCATCCCCGACCGGATTGCCGATGGCTACGATCTCGGGCCGGCCGGTGTCGCCGCGGCGCAGCGCATCGGCGCGAAGGTCGTGCTCACCTGTGACTGCGGCACCTCGGCAGTCGAGTCGGCGGCGGCGCTGCGCGCGGCTGGGATCGATCTGATCATCACGGACCATCATCTTCCCGGTGGCGCGCTCCCCGAGGCGTTCGCGGTGGTGAACCCCAAGCGAACGGATTGCCCGTCGGTGGATAAGGATCTCGCCGCGGTGGGGGTGGCGTACAAGCTCGCGCGGGCCGTGGTCGCGCGCTGTGGTGGCGATCCTGCGGCGGTGGACGATCTGCTCGATCTCGTCGCGCTGGCGACGATCGCGGATGTGGCGCCATTGCGCGGGGAGAATCGCGTCTTTGCTCGACTCGGGTTGAAGCAGTTGGCGGCGAGTTCGCATCCCGGCATCAGCTCGCTGCTGCGTGCGGCACGCCTCGATGGGAAGCCGCTCACGGCAGGGCGCGTGGGGTTCACACTTGCCCCGCGTCTCAACGCACTCGGCCGACTCGGGCAGGCGATCCGTGGTGTGGAGCTGCTGCTGGCTGAAGATGAGGCCACGGCGAATGTGATCGCGCGCGAATGCGAGCAGCTCAACGCCGAGCGGCAGGAGATGAATCGGCAGATGCTCGACGAGGCCATGCGCCGGGTGGAGCAGCTGGATCTCGATGCGACGTGGGGGATCGTCCTCGCACAGGAAGGGTGGCATCCCGGGGTGATCGGGATCGTCGCCTCGCGATTGGTGGAGGCCACCTCGCGTCCGGTGATGATGGTCGCTGTGCACGATGGGGTGGGGAAGGGCTCTGGGCGCTCGATCTCCGCCCTCGATCTCCACGGCGTGTTGCACGACTGCGCCGATCTCCTGGTGCGCTTCGGCGGGCATCGGGCGGCGGCGGGGATCACCATCGACGCGGCACGCGTCCCGGCGTTCAGCGAGCGCTTCAACGAGCAGGTGCGGTCGCGACTCACAGCGGAGGATCTCGTGCCGACCCTCCGAACCGATCTCGAGCTCCCGATCGATGCGATCGATGAGACCCTCGAGCGGGGGCTTCGGCATCTGGAACCGTTCGGGGTGGGGAATCCCGGACCGATCTTCGTCTCGCGCGGGGTGAAAGTGGCGCAGGGGCCGCGACGGATCGGGACCGAGGGGATGAAGCTCGGGCTCGAGACACCTGGCGGATCGCTCGAGGGGATCTGTTGGGACGGGTCGCGCGCCAAGGGGCTCGCCGTCGGCGCGACGGTCGACATCGCCTATAAGCTCGAGGCCAACGAGTATCAGGGTCGTCGCACGCTGCAGGCGGTGATCCAGGACCTCCGGCATGGGTGAGCTACGGATCGTCGCGGGGGCGTGGCGTGGGCGGCGCATCGCGGTCCCGCGTGGGGCGGTGCGGCCGACTTCGGACCGGGTGCGCGAGGCGTGGATGAGCATCGTCGCCCCCGCGCTCGACGGCGCGCGAGTCCTCGATCTCTGCGCGGGCTCGGGGGCGTTGGGGCTCGAGGCGCTCTCGCGTGGGGCCAAGCACGCCGACTTCGTCGAGAAGGATCCGAAGGTGCTCACGACGCTGCGTGCCAACCTCGCGACGCTGGGGGCCGAGGCGAGAGCCACCGTGCATCGGAGCGAGGCGGGACGGTTCCTTGAATCGGAGGCGGGGCCGGTCGCGTCCGACGCCGCCGGGGCGCCGGCGCCCCGCTGGGATGTGGCTTTTGCCGACCCACCCTACCACTACGGGACGGCCACCGCGCTCGCCGAACGCTGGCTCCGCGCCCCATTCGCAGCGATCTTTGGCATCGAACACGAGGCGGAGCTCACCCTCCCCGACGCGGTGGCGCCGGCCTCGTCCGATCGTCGTCTGTACGGCGACACCGCCCTCACCATCTACCGCACCGGTCCCTGAGATGCCCAAGGTCGCGCTCTATGCCGGCAGCTTCGATCCCATCACCAATGGGCACGCCGACCTGATCCGGCGCTCCCTCGGCTTCGTCGACCGCTTGGTCGTCGGGGTCGCGGTGAACATCGCGAAGCAGCCCCTGTTCACCGTGGAGGAGCGGATGACGCTCATCCGGGCGGCGCTCGACGAGGATCCGCGGGTCGAGGTCCGGTCGTTCAGCGGGCTGGTGGTGAACTTCGCGCGTGAGGCGGGGGCGCAGGTCGTCCTGCGCGGACTCCGTGCCGTCGCTGACTTCGAGTACGAATACCAGATGGCGCTGATGAATCGACATCTCGCCCCGCAACTGGAGACGATGTTCATGGTCCCCTCGCTCGAGGTGAGCTATGTGAGCTCCTCGCTGGTGCGCGAGGTCGCGCGCTTCGGCGGGGAGATCGACCAGCTCGTGCATCCCGCCGTCGCCCAGGCGCTCCGCGCGAAGTTCGCCGGGGGCTCGCCCACCGGCGCGTCCACTTCCCCCTCTGTCGCTCGCTGATCATGACCCTCGATGCCAATCTCCACGGTGACGTCCTCGTCATCGCGCTCCATGGCCAGCTGATCGTCGGCAATCGTCAGGCGCTCAAGCAGCGCGTCCTCGACGATATCGAGGCGGGGACCCGCAAGGTGGTCGTCGACTTCGCCAACACCGGCTACATCGACAGCTCCGGCCTCGGGGTGCTCGTCTCGCTCGCGAAGCGGTTGCGCGAGCTCGGCGGCGATCTCCGCCTCGCCAACCTCAACGCCGACCTGCGCACGCTCTTCGAGCTCACCAAGCTCGACTCGCTCTTTCAGATCGCCGATTCCCGCGACCAGGCGCTGGCCAGCTTCTAGATGGTGTCCACCTCAGCGCTCGACTTCCGCATCCCGAGCGACCTCGGGCAGATCGAGGGAATCGTCGCGCAGGTCGTCCATCGGTGCCGTGAGTGTCGCTTCGACGCCCGGCTGTTGAGCCTCAACGTCCCCGTCGCGCTCACCGAGGCGATCGCGAACGCCATGCTCCGTGGGAATGGGGAGGACGTAGCGAAGGAGGTGCGCATCCGCGCCGAGGTCTCGGAGGTGCGCCTCGTGGTCGAGGTGGAGGATGAGGGCGAGGGGTTCGATCTCGATGCCTGTGCCGAGGATCCGACGACGCCAGAGAACCTCGCACGGGAGGATGGGCGCGGGCTCTTCCTCATGCGGACGCTGATGGACGAGGTGGTGCAGGTCGAGGGATCGTCGCACGTGGTGCGGCTCACCCTGCGGCGTCGCTGAGCGCGTCGTGAGCCATCTCTCGCGCGTCCTCGAGGCGTTCGCCGTCGCGCAGGGGGGGAGTGCCGTGGTGTGGATGGAGTCCCCGCGGACGGGCGCGCTCGATGTCGTCGCGGCGGCCGGTGGCGAGGTGACGCCTCCTGACGTCGCGGTGCTGACGGACGAGGCCACGCCGCGTGAGCGTGCCACCGCGCTCGGGCCGCAGTGGATCACGCGCATCCCCGGGCACACACCGGCATGGCTCGGGGTTGGGGCGGTGCCCGGAGGCGATGCGGATGTCGTCCGGTGGGTCCCGATGCTCGCCGAGATGCTCGCGCCGATCCTGCAGAGCCAGTGGGAGGCGCAGCGCGCCACCGATGAGCTCGCCGAGCGCTACGAGGAGATCAATCTCCTCTACTCGATCAGCGACATCCTGGGGCGCACCGTGACGCTCGAGCAGATGGCGCGCACGATCCTGCTCGAGGTCGCGGAGACGGTCGGTGCGGAGTACGGTGCGATCCATACGCATGATCTGGCGTCTGGGGTGTTGCGGCCGGTCGCGGCACTCCGACTCTCGCCCGCGGTGGAGGCCTCGGTGATCCCGACCGATCATCCGGTGAGCGTGCCGGCGCGGGTCTACCGCACGCGGAACGCCCTCTTGGTCGATGCGGGGGTGCTCGAGAGCGAGTATGAAGAGGCCTTCCGTGATGGGGCGATGCTCTCAGTGCCGATCAATTGGACCGCGCCCGGTGGAGGGGTCACCCTCGGCGTGGTCTCGCTCTCCGGCCGGCGCGGCGGGACGGCGTTCACCGCGGGGGACGAGAAGCTCGTCGCGGCAGTCGGGTCGCAGATCGGGACCGCGATCCAGAACGCGCGGCTCGTGCGCGCGTCGGTGGGCGCGAGCGACTCGAATCGGAGATGCGTCTCGCGCACGATCTGCAGCTCAAGCTCTTGCCTGCCGGGCAGGTCGTCGCCCCCGAGGCGCTCTGTGCCGCGCGCGTGGAGGCGGCGGAGGGCGTGGGTGGGGACTTCTATCATCTCTTCCGGCTCGATGCGGGGCGCACCGGGATCCTCATCGGGGATGTCTCCGGTCATGGCTATCGGGCCGCGCTCATCATGGCGCTGGTGATGAGCGCATCGGCGATCCATGCGCGGACGACGAGCGATCCCGCCCGCACGGTCGAGGCGCTCCTCGCGACCGTCGCCGACGAGCTGCGGGAGACGGAGATGTTCCTGAGTCTCTGCTATGCGGTGGTCGATCATGCGCAGGGCATGCTCCAGTGGACCAACACTGGACATCCGCATGCCTTCGTGATCGATGCGACGGGGACGGCGCATCGGCTCGAAGCGACCGATCCCCCATTGGGGTTGGGGAGTGAGACGCTGCATGTCCGGTCGCGCCCATGGGATCGGAGCGCGGATCTCCTTGCCCTCTTCACCGATGGGGTGAGCGATGCGCGCGATCAGGCCGGCCATGTGCTCGGCGAGGCGGCGGTGCTGCGCGTCCTCGCCGCGCGGCGCCGCGAGGTCCCGTCGCGGATCATCGATGGCGTCTTCTCCGCCGTCGAGGGGCATATGGGGCGGGTCCCGCCGCATGACGATCAGGCGGTCGTCGTGCTTCGTAGCGCGTGACCGCGCTCCCGCGCGCCAAGAAGCGCTTCGGCCAGCACTTCCTCACCGATCCGCGGATCCTGTCGCGCATCGCGGATGGACTCGCGAGCACGCGAGCCGATACCGTGATCGAGATCGGGCCAGGGCGGGGGGCGCTCACCGAGGCCCTACTGAGCCGCGCAGGGCGCGTGATCGCCATCGAGGTCGATCGCGACCTCGTCCCGATCTTACGGTCACGTTGGGCGGACGACCCGCGGCTGACGGTGGTCGAGGGCGACGTGCTCGAGCAGGATCTCAGCGCGCTCGCCAATGGGCCCTTCCTCCTCGCGGGGAATGTGCCGTACAACATCACGACGCCGATCCTCTTCCATGCGCTCACGCGCCCGCGGCCGGCGCGCGCGGTCTACCTCGTGCAGCTCGAGGTCGCGCAGCGGGCCGCGGCCGCGCCCAATGATGAGGCGTACGGCGCGCTCTCGGTGAATCTCCAGGCAGTCGC
>Ga0194120_10005233_pt1 | contig 19283 bp, 16 predicted proteins | sample TA2MahCa65mmetaG_FD_148642 | JGI IMG/M metagenome (GOLD analysis project Ga0194120, IMG submission 148642) | Freshwater microbial communities from Lake Tanganyika, Tanzania - TA2015019 Mahale Deep Cast 65m | ecosystem: Environmental > Aquatic > Freshwater > Lake | place: Tanzania: Lake...
ATCCATGCAGTAGGTGGTCGGGTCGATATCGACGAAGACGGGTATCGCGTTGTGATGGAGCACGGCGGCGGCGGTCGCCCAGTACGTATGAGCCGTCGTGATGACCTCGTCGCCGGGCCCAATCTCCAAACCGGCGACGCACATGTGGAGGGCGGCGGTTCCGCTGTTGGTCGGGACGCAGTGCTCCACGCCCAGATACTCGCAGAACTCGCGGGCGAGCCGCTCCGCCTGGTGCTGGCGTTGGACGTTGATGTTCTCGACGGACAGCACTTCGGCGACGGCAGCGCGGTCGGCGTCGGTGATCCAGGGCCACGGCTTGATCGTTCCGGGCGCGATGACGGGGGTTCCACCGTGAACGGCGAGTTGCTCTCCCATCGAATGGGCTCCTGTCGTCCAGAGCTAGGCGTCTGAAAGGTCTTCGGCGCACCGTTGGGCGTATTGTAGATGGATCGCCGCAGCATCGCACCGGCGGCGGAGCGTTCGGAGCGCGTCCCGGCTGTGTCGCTTGACGGGCGGATCGATGTGGGCAAATGTACGGGTGTGCGAACCGATTCATCTCGGAGGGAGACGACGATGCACGCTGCTCGGATCGGTGTGGTTGCCTGCGCGTTCCTCGTGATCGCGTCGCTGTGCCGCGCGGTGCCCGGCGACATGGTTTTCTACTACACGCTCGACGACGGACAGGGAGGCACGATCAAGGACTCCTCTGGCAACGGACGCGACGGGAGGGTCCAGGGAGCCGTGAAAGCCGTCGACGGGAAGTTCGGCAAAGCTGCCGAGGTCGGGGCTGCGGACGAGATCCAGATCGACGACGACGGCTCGCTGGACGGAATGAAGGCGTTCACCGCCGAGATGTGGGTCTACATGGAGACGCAGCAGGCGACGGGGCTCATCCAGAAGGGAACCGACTGGGGAGCTAACATGAGCTACCTCATTCAGCCCTGGAGCGACGGGAAGATCTACTTCGGCATCAAGGAGACGGCGTCACGGGCGATCACCAACCCCGGCGACTTCCCGCTCAAGAAATGGTTCCACCTGGCGGCGACCTACGACGGCTCGCTGCTCAAGCTCTACATCGACGGGAAGAAGATGGCGGAAGCTCCGCCGCCCGCCGGGGTCAAGGAAGTGCCCGACACGAAAGACGCGCTCAAGCTGGGCGGTCGGTTCGCCGGACAGATGGACGAGGCGGTCTTCTACAAGCGGGCGCTCTCGGACGCTGAGATTCAGCTCGACATGCAGGGCCGCGTCCTCGCCGTCGAACCTGCCGGCAAGGCGGCGACGACCTGGGCAGACGTCAAGGCGCGCTAGCCCCTGGGTTGCCAGCGCAGATGCCGATGGAGGAAGTCGAACGTCCCGACGCCGTGGATGCTGTGGGGTCCGTCGAAAACCTCTATCTCGGCTCGGTCGCCGATTCCTAGAAGCGAGTAACGCCGCCACGTCTTGGCGAACTCGTAAGCCACCCACTCGTCCGGCGCGACGCCGTCGTGGTGCCCCCGCTCTACCATGAACGGGCGAGGGCAGATCAACCAGCTCATCTCGGCGTAGTTGAACGTGTTCCCAAGGTCGAACTCGAACATCTCGTACTCGCCGGTGATGAGGTAGCTGTACGGCGAGCGCGACGATGTGTTCTTCCAGATCCACTCGTTGTAGTCCGCCGAACAGATGGACAGGCAGTATCCCTCCAGCAACGCCGGGACGCGCATCGCCGTCTTGCCGCCGTAGCTCAGACCGTAGAACGCGATGCGTTCGGCGTCTACCATCGGCAACGACGCGAGCCATTCGATGAGCCGTTCGTGCTGCCGCACGATCAATGAGAAGAGCGATTTCCCCAGAGGATTCGCTTTGCGCTGCAGCACACGGAACCGATCTTCGCCGATGTACGGATTCTGCGGCGCATAGGTGATGAAGCCGCGTTCTGCGAGTCGGCACGCGTACTGGTTGTAGGCGGAGTTCTGAATGTTCGGGTCGGCGACGTCCTGCGGGCGTCCCTCCAAGCCGTGCTGGCAGACGACCACGGGGCGACGCTCTCCGCCGGACATGCCCTTGGGAACCAGCAGAATGCCGTACGCGAACACATTCGGGTAGACATCCAGCACCACTTCGTAGCCGACGTAGTCGGGCTCGTCGTAGACCTGGCGCGAGCGCGCGTTCGCCGGGAGCGACGCAGGCGGCAGCTTGCCGATGACCTCTTCCCACATCCGGTCTCGGTACTGCGCCGAGGTCTCGCGCCATCGTTCCACGCTGGAAGCGTCCGCCTGCGCCCAGTATTCCCGCCGCCGGTACTCTCCCTCGCGCATCATCCGCTGCGTGTGTTCCAGGATGCCCAGGAACTGCCGCTTCGTGCGCGCGTCGGCGTCGGGAAGCGGACGACGAGCCGCCGGTGCGGAACCGTTCTCGGCGAGGGCATCGCCGTGTGACTTGGCTCCCAGAACGGACAGGAACTCGTCCAGAAAGGCGTCGCTGCCGGGAGCGCTCGACTCGACGAATGACTGCGCGGGAGCCGGTTCGATCCCACGCGTCAGCTCGACGGCGCGTTGAAACTCGCTGCGGACGGACTCGGTCGCTGGCGTACGGATCGCACCGGGAGCCGCTCCCCCGCGACCATCGCGCGGCGGAGGCGGGCCCGCGACCTCTGGATGGGGGCTCGCCTCGACCACGATATCTCGTGGCGCAACCAGGCTGGCGATCTCGGCGTCGCCGAACTCCTCGAGCAGACGGAAAACGTTCCGATAGATGGGTTCCGACCAGAGGTTCTCTCTGGGCCCGAAGTAGCCGCTGATGCCCGTCGCGGCGATTCGCGCGTCGAGAGCCCCGGCATACAGCGCCACCAAGCCGCCTTCGCCGTAGCCCGCGATGCCGATGGGCAGCGCGCCGTCGCTGAACCAATCCACCGCTGCGAGGACCTTCTGCACCTCGTACCCGATGATGTGCCGACCCATCTCGAAGGCGGCGCGATAGAGGAACTCCCGATGCGGCTGGTTTGTCATGCGGACTTCGGGCGTTCCCGAGTACGTGTCGTCACGGTCGATGAGCACGGGAACCAGGACGCGACATCCGTTCTCGACGAGCCGTCTCGCGAACTGCGACAGCGACGGCACGCCGGGCACGAGTCCCACGGCAACCTCTGGCGACTGATCGCAGTCCGGGAGCGCAACGACGTTGGCGACGATGTCGGTGTCCGGTTCGAGCAGGATGCCCTCGGCTTCGACGCCGAGCAGCACGCTCCACTGAACCGCGCTGATCGTGTAGCCGTCGCCGCGACCCAAGGGGCTGTCGTCCAATCCTGTCGCCGCGACGTCGACCACGCGTCGCATGTCCGGCGGCGTTCGCGGATCGACCACGCCGAGGATGCGTCGGAGCCTCTCGCGATTGGGCTCCGCGGACTGGGCGTACGCCACGGGGGAGGAGAAGTCGCGCTGCCATCGGTCGTGCCGCCGGCTTGGTGAGTGGTCGAGCTCACGCGACAGATAACGGTCCATCCCGGCAACCATCTGAGCCGCCAGGTCGCCTTCGGTTCTGAGCGGCTCGGTTCCGGGCACGGGGTCTCCGACGGCAGCGGCGAACGAGGCGAGCGCGTAAAGCGAGGGGAGCATCACTGATATCTCCGCACGAACGCGTGAGACGAGGCGGTGGCGAACGCGACGCAACCGTATCAGCCGAATGATCCGACGTCAACGCACGCCGAGCCCGGTTCCTGACAGGATGGGACGATGTATAATCGCGTCGGCACGAAGCCGCTCGCCGGATCGTCCGATAAGCCTTGAGAACGCCTGTGCTCAGCCAGTTCAGCATCGAAGCCAACGAGCTCACGCGGCGCTTCGGTTCCTTCGTCGCCGTGGACCGCCTCTCCCTGAAGGTCACCCAAGGGGAAGTGTTCGGCTTCTTGGGTCCGAACGGCGCTGGGAAGTCGACGACGATCCGTATGCTCTGCGGCATCCTTGCCCCGAGCGATGGCGATGCGCTGGTCGCCGGACACAGCGTGCGCCGAGACCCCGAACGCGTGAAACGGAGCATCGGGTACATGTCGCAGCGGTTCTCGCTCTACGAAGACCTGACGGCATCCGAGAACATCGACTTCTACGGCGGCATCCACGGAATCGGTGGACGGGAACTGAGGGCGCGCAAGGGACGCGTCCTCGAGATGTCGGGGCTGGCGGAACGCGCCGATGAGCTCGCCTCCGTGCTTTCGGGCGGCTGGCGGCAGCGTCTGGCGCTCGGGTGCGCGATGCTCCACGACCCGCCGATCCTATTCCTCGACGAGCCGACATCGGGTGTCGATCCCATTTCGCGCCGCAACTTCTGGGACCTGATCTACACGGTGGCTCAGCAGGGAACGACGGTCCTCGTGACGACGCACTACATGGACGAGGCGGAGCACTGCGATCACCTCGGACTCGTGCACGCCGGGAAGATGATCGCCTACGGGAGCCCGGACGAGCTCAAAGACGCCGAGTCCGCGCGTGTTCTCGTCGAGATCGAGTGCTCCCCGGTGATGAACGGTCTAACGGCGCTTCGGTCGTCAGCGGCAGTTCGCGATGTCGCGCTCTTCGGCGCCGCCCTTCACGCGACGCTGGCGGATGAGTCGTCCGCCGAGGCGGTCCGGCAGGAGCTCGAGCGGGCTCGCGTGCAGGTGTCGTCGATCTCGCGGATCCGACCGTCACTCGAAGACGTTTTCGTTTCGCTCGTGGAATCCGGTTCCACCGTCATCGGTGCACCATGAAAGGGAACCTGGGCGCCGTCCTCCGCAAGGAAGTGACGACGATGCTGAGGGACCGCGGATCCCTCGCGATGACGCTCCTCCTGCCGGCGGTGCTGCTGATCGTCTACGGCTACGCGGTCAACCTCGACGTACGGAACATTCGCGTCGCCGTCTACGACATGGATCGATCCGCGCAGAGCCGCGCGTTCCTGCGGTCTCTCGAAGCCTCCGGGTATTTCGACCTCCACCATGTCGAAGGTCTCGGCGATACCGATGATCACGTCGAACACGGCGATGCCCTCGTGGGAATTGAGATCCCTCGCGGCTTCGCAGCGGACTTGGCGGATGGCAGGGAAGCTCACGTCCAGGCGGTCGTCGATGCGACCAACGCGAACATCGCCACCATCGCGATGAGCTACCTCGACCAGATCGCAGGCGCGTTTTCCAACGACCTTCGTATCGCCCGCGTCGAGCGGTTGTCGGGTCAGCGAGCTCGCGGGTTCCCGCCGGTGCGCCCGGAACCGCGTATTTGGTACAACCCGCAGCTTCGCAGCACCTTCTTCATCGTCCCGGGCGTCGTCGGTCTGATCATGATGCTCGTCGGGACCAACGCCACGGCGCTCTCCATCGTCTTGGAGAAGGAACAGGGCACGTTCGAAAAGCTCATCGTGACGCCGCTGCGTCCGTACGAGATCATCGTCGGGAAGGCGCTGCCGTGGGCGGTGCTCGCGCTCGGAGAATCGCTCGCGACGTTCGCCATCGGGATTGCGCTCTTCCGCGTGCCGATGCGCGGGAGTTGGGGTCTCCTGGCGGCGGGCTCGCTGCTGTTCCTCTACTGTGCGACGAGCATGGGGCTGTTCATCTCGTGCGTCGCCAAAACGCAGATGGCAGCCCTGATGACGACGGTGTTCGTGTCTATCCTTCCGACGTTCCTGCTCTCCGGCTTCGTCTTTCCAATCCGCAGCATGCCCATCGTCTTGCGGCTGGTGACTCGCCTCGTTCCCGCGCGCTACTTCATGGTGATTCTGCGCGGCGTCTTCCTGAAGCAGAGCGGGTTGCGCCATCTGTGGAGCCAGTTCGCCGTGCTCGGAGCGTACGGCATCGCCATGAACGTCCTCGCCGTCAGACGGTTCCGCAAGCGTCTCGATTGACCTCGAAGCCAATGGACGATGTTCCGCCGATTTGCCGGACCCCCACTGCGCGGCTATGATCGGGACGAACTGCACGGCGAGAAGGCAATCCGATGAACGCTGCGAACCCAATCCGGGACGTTGCAGACCCGGTCGCGCCATCCGTGTCGCGCCGAGTCGCCGTTGCGCTGACCTGCCTGTTCATCGGGACAGTCGTCAGCGAGGGCGCGGTGCAGCACGTCGCGTCCGCCGCAGCCGCCTGGCAGACTGTGCCGACCGCGTACCGCCTCGAATGGCTCCTTCCCGACCGCACGAGCGCAGGCGTGCGGATCCTGCCGCTTCAGCGTGACATGCACGAGTACGAGGAGAGCCTCGAATCGGACTCGGCGCTCTCGGGATGGTTGCTTCCTCGCGTGCAGCGGGCGTTGACCGGGTGGCTCGGATACGGCAACGAGCAGGCGTACGTGGCTGGCGGCGGGAGGCTGTTCTACCGAATCGACGTCGATGCCGCCACCGGCAGGGGGTTCCTGGAGGAACGCGAGCTCGCTCGACGGACGCGTTTCGGAAACGCCTGGGAACCGGCTCCGAGTCCCGATCCGGTTGCGCCGATGCTGGCGTTTCAACGACAGCTCGACCGGCGCGGCATTCGTCTTGTCGTCATGCCGACCCCGTCGAAGGTGAGCATCCATCCCGAATGGCTGGCGGGATCGGCGTTCCACGCCTCGAAGCCCGTGGCGAACCCGTCGTACGCCGCGTTCGTTCGCGAGCTGGAGGCGGCAGGGATCGCCGTGTTCGACCCGTCAGACGCGCTTTGGCGAGCCAGAGGCGCGGACTCTCAGTATCTGATGACCGACACGCACTGGACTCCGAGCGCAATGGAAACCGTCGCCCGAAGTCTGGCGAACTCGCTATCGTTACCTCCCGCGCCGGGAGCGGGATACGTGCGCCGCGAGCAGAGCGTGTCGAACCTTGGCGATACCGCTGTGATGCTCAAGCTGCCGGGCGAGCAACGGCTCTACGCGCCCGAGACCGTCTCGATCCTTCCGGTCGTCACGCAGGACGGGACACCGTGGCGACCCGACGAATCCGCCGATGTTCTCCTTCTCGGCGACAGCTTCAGCAACATCTACTCGCTCGACGGCATGGGCTGGGGAACCGGCGCCGGATTCGCGGAGCAGCTCAGCTACGCCCTGCAGCGTCCGATTGACCGTATCGTCATCAACTCCGGCGGCGCGTTCTCGACGCGCCAGCAGCTCGCGCAGGACTTGGCGCGCGGCGTGGATCGTCTCGCGGGGAAGCGCGTCGTTATCTACCAGTTTGCCGCGCGCGAGCTGAGCGCCGGCGATTGGAAACCCATCGATCTGCCGACGATTCGGCGACCATCACCACCGGTTGTCCAGAGAGAGAGCTCGACTCCTGAGCCAAGCGCTCCCGAAAGCCCGACTGCGCCGTCGGATATCGGCAGCCAGCCACCTACCCCGGACACGACTCCGACCGGCGACACACGGCTTTTGGTGACGGGAATCGTCGTCGAGAGCACGTCGCCGCCGAAGCCCGGCTCGGTGCCGTATCGAGACGCGATCATCGCCGTGCGGATCGAGAGCCCGTCTTCGGGCGGCGCGGACGAGATCGTCGTCTACGTCTGGGGCATGCAGGGCAACCAGGCTCAACCGGCGTCTCGTCTGCGAGTCGGCAGCCGCGCCTCGTTTCGGTTGGAGCCGTGGTCGTCGGCGATGGATCGATACGGCTCGTACAACCGGATCGAGCTGGAGAGCGACGATGCGTTGTTCCTCGACGCCTACTGGGGCGAACTGATGGAGGAGGCGCAATGACTCGTCTCGCTGCGATTCTGTCGATCCTGCTGCTCGCGTCGCCGAAGTTATCGGCTGACGTCGCCGCATTCCTCGGTGGGCTGGGAGACCTGGCACGCGAGGCAGAGGCATCGAGCCAGAGCGTGGTTGTCGGCGAGGACGGTTGGCTCTACTTCGCGCCAGAACTCAGACACCTCAGCGTCGGCGAGTTCTGGGGCGACGCCGCCAAGAACGTCAGCCGCGCGAACCCGGCGTACGCCGATCCACTGCCTGCGATCCTCGATTTCAAGCGCCAGTTGGACAACGCCCGGATCGAACTCCTCGTCGTACCGGTCCCGGCGAAGGCGGCGGTCTTGCCTGAACCCCTGGCGCGGCGTGTCGGCGTCGATCTCCCAGCCGACGCGCGGATCGACCGAGCCGACGCTGAGTTCCTGCGCGTCCTCGCGGAAGCCGGCGTGTGGATTCTCGATCTCGCGCCGTCGTTCCGTAAACATGTCGAGGACGCGCGACCCATCTACTGCCGTCAGGACACTCACTGGTCGGGAGCCGGAATCGAGATCGCCGCCCACGCGATTGCCGAAGCGCTTGCCGCGAAGCCTGGGCTGACGGCATCGACGCCGCGTCGGGAGTTCGAGTCACGAACCATCGGCGTGGAGATCGCCGGCGACTTGTGGACCGCCCTGGGCGACGCCCAACTGCCCAAGGAGCATGTACAGGTGACTCAGGCGTTGGAGCGGGGCAGGACCGTCGTGCCGTGGCGAGAGAGTCCGGTGCTCCTTCTCGGAGACAGCCACACGCTCGTGTTCCACGGCGGCGACATGCTCGCCACGGGGGCAGGGCTGGCGGACCACCTGGCGCTGCGTCTCGGATTCCCTGTCGATCTAGTGGGCGTGCGAGGCTCCGGCGCGACTCCTTCGCGGCTCAACCTGATGCGCCGGAGGGACAACCTCGCCGGGAAGCGGGTCGTCGTCTGGGTTTTCACGGTGCGGGAGTACACGGAGGGACAAGGCTGGAGGCTCGTTCCGGTGATCCGGGACGTGCCTTGAGGCGGGAACCGGCGAGCACCGGGCACGCGCCCGTCAGCCCAAGCCTACGACCGCTAGGCAGCTTCGACCCATCGACGCGCCTCGCGACGCCCCGATGGGTCGGCGCATCCTACTGGCGCTCCGGCTTGAACAGCCCGATCATGTTGCCTTCGGGATCGGTGAACATGGCGATCTGTCCGACTCCCGGCACGGGCATCGGTTCCATGATGACCTTGCCGCCGAGATCCGCGACCCGCTTGAGGGTCTCGGGCGGGTTGGCGTCCACGACGTAAAACGTGAGGTAGCCGGGGCGATCCGGCGACACGGTCACGCCGCCCCCGATGGAGCCCTCGCCTTCTGCCTCGACCATCCCGTAGTTCCAGTCGTTGTCCATGTCGAGCTGCCACCCGAACAGGCTGCGGTAGAAGTCCGCGCTCTCCGAGTTCCGAAGGCTGATTTCCCAGTGCACGACCGAGTAGGGCACGATGCTGCTCCTCTTCACCTTGACGACGCAGACTGACCTCACCGACGACGCGTATGCGCGGCGCACGCATAGGAACGCCGGGCACAGGAAAAGTGTGTCAATGATCGCGGTCGTCAAGTTCGAGGAGCACCGAACGTGTCGCTGCGAGCCGATGGGCTCGATGAGCGGCTTCGCCTCGCGTGTCATGGCTGGTACGTGGTCGTGCCCGCGACGGTTCCGTCTAGGAGGGGAGGACGCCGGCAGCCTGGAACGCCAGCGTGGCGGCTCCAGCCATGCCCGCGTCGTTTCCGAGCGCCGCCGGCACGATCCGCATCGTGTCCGCTGGGGTGTCCATCGCGCGCCGACGCGCTTCATCGCGGATGTGCCGGAACAGGATTTCCTCGCCTGCGGCGGAGATGCCTCCGCCGATCACCGCCATCTCCGGGTTCAGCAGGTTCGCGATGGAACCGAGGATGATTCCGATGTAGCGCCCGGTCTCGGCGAAGATGTCGAGGGCGACGCCGTCGCCCTCCTTGGCGGCGTCGGCGATCATGCGCGGCGTCAGGTCATCAATGTTCGCAAGCAGCCGCGATCGGGCTCCCGCCGACATCTTCGCGCGGGTGCGTTCGATCAAGCCTGCCGTGCCCACCATCGCCTCGAGGCAGCCGAAGTTGCCGCAGCCGCACTGACGCCCGTCGGGCAGAACCGTCATGTGACCGATCTCGCCAGCCATGTTGGTCTTGCCGTGGTAGACCTTGCCGTCGATGACGACGCCGCCACCGACGCCGGTTCCGAGTGTCATGCCCACCAGATACCTGCAGCCTTTCCCGGCTCCGAAGGTGAGCTCGCCGAGTGTCATCGCGTTGACGTCGTTCTCGAGGAACACGGGCAGGGAGCTCAACTCGCGGAGCTCCGCCTTGACGTAGTCGGCGAGCGGGATGTCTGTCCATCCTTCGAAGTTGGGGGAGAAGTGGATCACGCCGGTGTCGGCGCTGATGAGCCCGGGCGAGCCCAAGCCGATCCCCACGATATCCCGCCGAAGGGCGCTCTCCGCGAAGATAGCGCGGGCGACCTCCGCGATCTGGGAGCCGACGACCGCGCCACCGGCATCGGCGCTCGTGCGTACCTGCCGCGTGTGCGTCATCGTGCCGTCCTGAGCGACGAGACCCGCCTTGATGTAGGTTCCGCCCAAGTCGACCGCCAGCGCGTACTTCATGTCGTCGCCCTCGCTCGTGGTGTAGAATCGACGCTCGTCCGCAGTGTTCTACCGGAACCCTATCGGGGAGGCAAGGGCGGATGCAACGCGCTACCACGGATGTTCTCTACTTCGAAATCGGAGCCGACAACGCGCCCACCCTACACGTGAAGCCCGGAGAGCTCTTCGAGGTGCAGACGCAGGTGAACCGGGGCCCCTGGCTCGACGACCATCCCGACGCAGACAGGCTGCGAGCCAAGCTGTACGGCGGGAACCCGTCGAGCGGCGCGGTGTACGTCGACGGAGCGAAGCCCGGCGATGTCCTCGCGGTCCACATCGGCGAGATACGGCTGGACCCGATGGGCTTCACCAGCTACAGCGGCAACACCGGAGCCATGCCCGGATGGCTCGGCGCATCCGGCGTGGGAGCGCACTCGCGGATCGTCGAGATCCGGGACAGCGTCATCCACTGGGGCGACGGTCGGACACTCCCGGCGAAGCCCATGATCGGGTATGTCGGGACAGCGCCCGCACGCGAGCGCTATCACCACGGCTGGGGCGGCGGCTGGGGCGGCAACTTCGACGTTCAGGAGATCACGACGGGCGCGACGGTGCTTCTCCCCGTGTCTGTGAACGGCGCGCTGCTCCACATCGGGGACATGCACGCGATCCAGGGCGACGGCGAGATCTGCGGAGCAGGCGGCATCGAAGCGAGCGGAATCGTGGTCGTGTCGTGCGACGTCCTGCCGCGTCCCCAAGGCTTCGTGATGCCTCGGATCGTTGACGCAACGCACATCGCAACGGTCGCGATGGCTCGTCCCGCCGAGGACGCCTTCCGCCAGGCGCTGAGCGGGCTGCTGCTATGGCTCGAAGCAGAGTACGGGTTCTCCCGGGGCGACGCGTTCCTCTGGCTGGGACAGGTTCTTGAGTCGCGCTGCACGCAGTTCGTCAACCCAACCTACACCTACATCGCGAAGGTTGCGAAGAAGCACCTGCCTGAGCGCTAGACGCTCTGGTCGGAACGCGGCGAGGAGGGTCTCTGCCATGGAGCTTCACGGCATCGGAGCGCAGCTCTACGTATGGAGCCAGGTGTTCGGCAAGGAAGGCAAGTCGGTCGAAGAGGATCTCGACGAGGCACTGGGCGAAGTCGTCGCCGGAGGATTCGACGGTGCAGAGGGCAACCTGGCGTGGGCTGGCACAGCCGACAAGGCGCGTCGGGTTCGCCAGCTCTACGACGCACACGGGCTCCAGATTCCCAGCCTATATCACGGTGGCGCCTACCACACGGTCGATGATGCCAGCCGGACGATCGCCGAGACGTTGTCATTCGCTCGGTACGCGGCGGATATCGGCTGTCCAGCCGTAAACGTGAATCCGAACCCGATTGGGCGCGACAAGACGGGCGCGGAACTTCGCATCCAGGCAGACGGTCTGAACCGCCTGGGTGAGGGTTTGCGAGCCCTGGGCATGTCGCTCTACATCCACAACCACGATCCGGAGATCCGCAACAACGCCCACGAGTTCCGCGCGAACGTCCGGTTGACGGACCCGGCGCTGGTCTCGCTGTGCGTCGATACGCACTGGGTCTATCGCGGCGGCGCGGATCCCATCGGACTTCTGCGTGAGGTCATCGCGCGGACCCGCAGCCTGCACGTCCGGCAGTCCCAAGGCGGGACGTGGGACGAGACGTTCCGCGACGGCGATATCGACCATCGCGAGATCCGCCGCGTGCTGGAGGAAGGCGAGTACTCAGGCTGGCTGCTGCTGGAGCTCGCCTACGAGCAGAAGACGGTGCTGACACGGAGCCTCGCCGAGAACGCGAAGCTTGCTCGCGGCTACGTGAGGGAGGTCTTCGGAGCCTGAGCCACTGAGGGCTACCAGGGGAGCCCCAATCTCACGCCGGCCGCGATGCTGGCGAGCGCCAGCACGCTGAGCGCCACCGCCTGCCCGATGATGGTTCCCATCATGAACCGTCCCACGTTAGCGTGTGCCCTCACGCCGTAGAACCGCAGCGACACCCACTTGATGAGCCAACTGGCGAACAGCGACGACCAGAAGACCCCCATGCCCCAACTGCTGGAAACCGCGTAGCCTGCCGGATGGAGGGGCCACCACACGAACCGCGCCCGCATGAAGCTCAGGATGAGCGTGACGGCGGCTCCGACGACGTGAAAGACCAGGCGCGGCACATCCGGGTCGGTCGGCGTGGTCATCCATCCTTGTAGTCGTGCGAAGGGCTCCGTGCCGAACCAGAGCCCGGGTCCGACGATCCGGGCGACGGTTCCATACCGGTAAGCCAAATCCAGGAACGCCCAGAAGGCTGCGAATCCCCCCAAGACCGTGGCGAGCGTCATCGCGATGACGAGCCGCCGATTGTCCAGATGCACGCGCTCCGCCATCTTGAAGCCTTCGAGCTGGTGCGGCATCGGATGCCCCCGGAACGCGCGCGTCAGGAACCAGAACAGCGACATGACGGTCAGGTTCCTCGAACCAGTGCTGCGCGTGCCGAGCACCATCGTGATCATCTGTTCGGGACCCGCATAGTGCAGGTCGTGGACGGGCGTTCCCAGCTCTGCCCGCATCCGCGTGACGGCAATCGAGATGAGGGCGTAGAGCGAGAAGAAGGCGATCACCGCCCACAGGGACATGCCGGCGTACAGACAGAATCCCGTGAGAAACACCGATCCGAGCACCAGTCCCGCGATGGCGATGCGGTAGGGAAAGGGCTCGCGTGCCTCGTCTTCGATCCTCCGACGCCCGATCACGTGCAGGGCTACGTCGCGCAGATGCTTGCGGCTCGCCCAGAGCGCCAGCACGCCGAGCGTGAGGTACGCCCCGGCCGTCTGATCGTTGATGTAGGGGAACCCGGGCAGCGATCGGAGCCCGACCGCCGCCGCGAGCACCTGCTGCAGTTGCCAGGTCAGAAAGAAGAACCATGCCGAGAACGACAGGTCCAGCGGGATGAAGAACCCCAGACCGATGGCATAGGGGTAGAACGCGATCGAGAGACCCCGCATTGCGTTCCACGGCTTCTCTGTGAACAAGAGCGCGCCGATGTTGCGCCGCGTGTACGGCAGCAGCGGCAGCGTTGGGAAGATCGAGTGCGCCCCGTTGTAGAGCTCGACGATCAAGCCGAAGGCGAATCCAGCCCAAACCAGCCGCGACGAGAAGAAGCCTTTGGTGTCGCTTCCCAGGTCGAGCGGGAGCTGGATGACGGGGTAGGCGAGCTTCTCCTTCTCCGTCCATTGGCGCCGCACGATCACGTTGAAGCACAGCATGACGAACACGAGAACGGCGATGAACAGACACCACCAGACCGCCGGTTTGAGCCATGCGTTCAGGACGTGCCATGAATAGAGGGTTGACTGTCCTTCGTAGAACCCTTGCACGGCAGACGTGTCGGAGATCGTGAGCCAGTCCGGCAGTAGGCGTTGGAACAGATTCGCCCATTCGTTCTCCGGCGTCGCCATGTAGAAGCCGTGCGGAATAGCCGGCACCAGAATCTGGACGCCGTCGTGACTGGCGATGGCGGACCCGATGCCCACCATCGAGTAGACGACTAGGAGCTCATCGTCGCGCAGCGCAGCCTTCGGCGCGACTCGTCGGAGCCCCAGGTTCAGCAGCGCCAACGCGAAGAGACAGAACACGGCGTTGAAGAAGAGCGACACAACCGTCGGGTGACCGGAGTACCAGACGATCTCCGTCGTCATGATCCAGTAGGCGTTGACGGGGATGAGCAGCGTGCCGATCAGAATGGCTTTGAGAGTGACCCGGTGGGTCGGAGTGGTCGCGATGGGCGATTTCACCGGGCGCGTGCCTCCGGGGCTGAATGCGGGCACACGCTATCACATCAAGCCGCAGGCGTCAACCACTGGGCGGTTCGGCGGACTACGGAAGCTCGAAACTGTCTCCCAGCGACGGGATCGTGATCGGGCAGTCCAACTCGCTCGAGAGGCGGTCGCGGAAGGCGTTCGCGGCTCGCGGCTCTCCGTGGGTGACGAACACGCGCTTGGGCGATGTGCCGAAAGCGCCTACCCACGCGCACAGCCCATCGACGTCGGCGTGGGCTGAGAAACCGGAGATGGATTCGATTCGCGCCTTGACGTCTCGCGACGAGCCGAGGATGCGCACCGGATTGTGCTTCTCGACGATCAGGCGACCCAACGTTCCTTCCGCCTGGTAGCCGATGAAGAGCACCGTGCTGCGAGGATCGGAGATGTTGTTGACCAGGTGGTGCTTGATGCGACCCGCGTTGCACATGCCCGACGCGGAGATGATGAGCGTCGTCGGTGGGTAGAGCGCGATGGCTCTCGACTCTTCGGCTTCGCGCGTGAAATGGACCTTGGGCGTGTAGAGCGGGTCCTCGCCGCCGAATACCCGCGCCGCGAACGACTCGTTCCAGGCTTCGGGGTGGCGCTGGAACATCTCCGTGGCGCGGATCGCCATGGGGCTGTCGACGAACGTCGGCAGCTCGGGTATCCGTTCCTGCGTCAGGAGCGTCTTGAGGAAGAACAGCAGTTCCTGCGTTCGTCCGACTGCGAACGACGGGATGACTAGGTTCCCGCCGCGTTCGAGCGTGCTCGCGATGCATTCGCCGAGCCGCGCCATGGCGTCGTCGCGCGTCGGATGTTTCCGGTCTCCGTAAGTCGATTCGCAGACGACGATATCGGCGAAGTCGAGGTGCGTCGGGCTGCGCAGGATCGGGTTCGCCATCTGTCCCACGTCTCCCGAGAAGGCGATGGTCGTGGTTCGCCCGCCTTCATCGACCCGAACGCGGATATGCGCCGATCCCAGCATGTGCCCGGCGTCGTACCAGGTTGCCGTGATGCCCGGAGCCACGAGCACATCCCGCTCGTACGGCACGCTGCGGAGCCGAGGCAGGCATCGGAGCACGTCCTGCTCCGTGTAGAGAGGCTTGAGCCCCTTCGGCGGGCGTCCCTCGACGCGGTGGCGCGCGGACTTGTAGCGCGCGTCCTCTTCCTGGATGTGGGCGGAGTCGAGGAGCATGATTTCCGCCAGGTCGACGGTCGCCGGCGTGGCGTAGGTCTGACCCGCGAACCCATCAGCGTAGAGCTTCGGGATGAGCCCGCTGTGATCGATATGGGCGTGTGTCAGCAGAACGGCTTGCATGGATTCGGGCTCGACCGGGCAACGCTCCCAGTTCCGCTCTTGGTAGTCGCGTTCCTGAAACATCCCGTGGTCGATCAGGATGCGCGACCCGTTCGCCTCGAGCAGATAACAGGAACCGGTCACGTTGCCGGACGCGCCGAGGAACTGCAATCGCATCGGGTTCTCCGTGTGTGACTCGCCGCCACGCTAGACTCGCAGCGAAGCCTCCCAGCCGGTCGGGTCGTCGAGGTAGGCGCGTATCTCGGTGTGCTGGTCGCGAGACAGAGCTCCCATCGCTGTGTATTCGTCGAGGAGCTGTCGAAGCGTGATCAACGCGTGCAGCGTCGCTCCCCGCGCAGCGAGAGCGGAGGTTCCTCCCTGTTCGCGGTCAAGAATGACGACGACGTCCTCACACCTCACGCTCGCTGCCTTCAAAGCATCCAAGAAAACGAACTTGCTCGTTCCTTGGGTGATGAGATCGTCGACGAGAGCGACCCGGGCTCCTGGCTCCAGCACGCCTTCTACCTGAGAACCGGTTCCGTGCGCCTTGGGTTCCTTGCGGACGTAGACCATCGGGAGACGAAGCTTGTGGGCGATGATCGCCGCCAGCGGGATTCCCGCCGTTTCTGCGCCGGCGACGATGTAGGCTCCGACCTGCCGGATCCGCTCGGCGAGGGCGTCCGTGAGCGTGTCGATGGACGCCGGCACGGATGGGACGTGCCTCAGATCGACGTAGATCGGGCTCTTCGCGCCGGAGCGCAGCGTGAAGATGCCGTGCTTCAGTACGTTCGCGGCACGCAGCGCGGATGCGATGTCTGCGGAAGCCAGAGCCATGGGAGCCCTCCTGGGTCGAGACTGTGAATCGATTCTAGGCGGCGGCAGGCGTCGCGGCAACGTTGGGGACGACGCCAACGGACTGAGCGTCGATGCGGTTCTGCGCGAGCGCCGATTGAGGGGCTCTTGGGCGAGTGCTATACTTGGCGACAAGCGTTCGACCCACGGAAGGGACGGCGGTGAAGGAAGTCGCGTGTGTCAACGGCGTGTTCAGCAGTGTCGAGGACGCCAAGGTCTCCATCGATGACCGCGGGCTGCAGTTCGGCGACGGCGTTTACGAAGTGGTCCGGAGCTATGACGGGCGACTGTGGGCGCTCGAGCGCCATCTGCTCCGTCTAGAGGGCAGCCTGCGCGAGCTATGGATCAAGGGCGTGTCTATCGCGCATATTCGCGACGAGGTCGTGCGTGCCTACGCAGCGAGCGAGATACCGAACGCGCTCGTCTACTTCCAGATAACGCGCGGCGTGTCGCCTCGCGACTACGCCTGGCGCGCAGACATTACGCCAACCATCATCGTCACCGTGCGCGACATGTCGAAGAAGGAAACCGTCCATCGTGACCAGGGGGTTCGTGTCATCACGCACCCGGAGATCCGATGGGGTCGGGTCGATATCAAGACGCTGAACCTTCTGGGGAACATGGTCGCCAAGAAGTCGGCGCGGGACGCGGGCGCGTACGAGTCGCTGTTCGTCGCCGCCGGGAACCGAATGACGGAGGGGGCGAGCACCAACCTGTTCATCCTCCTCGGCGACAGTCTCGTGACGCGCGAGAAGGGTCCGCACATCCTGCCGGGCGTTACGCGCGAGATCGCCATCGAATGCGCGGCAGACGCCGGCATCGCCGTTGAGGAGCGACCCTTCACGCTGGAGGAAATGCGATCCGCGCAGGAGGTCATCTTGACCGGCACGAGTTTCGGCGTCTATAGTGTGGTGAGCTTGGACGGCATCCCCGTGAGCGGCGGGAAGCCAGGCGCGGTGGGCGTCCGCCTCGCGGAAGCCTATGACGAGCGCGTTCGACGCCACGACGACTCGCCTCGCTAGCGTCACCCTTGGAGCCAGGAGCATCCGGCTTGATCTACGAAGAACGCATCTACACGATCGCGCCCGGCAAGATGCCCGCGATCCTGAAGCGATTCGGCGAGCACACCATGTCGCTGTTCCAGAGACATGGGATCCAGGTGGTTGGGTTCTGGGTGACTGACATCGGCGAACACAGCCACAGCGAGCTCGTCTACATCTGCGCATACAGCGACCTGAACGCTCGCCAGGCGGCGTGGGAGAGCTTCCGCACCGATCCCCAGTGGATCGAAGCCCGTCGAGTCTCCGAGGCGGACGGTCCGCTCGTGACGAACGTCGCCGTCAAGATCCTCGAGCCCACCGACTTCTCGCCGGTTCGCTGACCCCCCGACCATGCGAGACCGACCAGAGAGGACGCAGCCGCCGATGGCTCAAGGCTTCCGCGGAGAGGATTCGCCAGAGCTCTGGCATCGCAACGGCTACTCCGAACGTGACGAGGAACCGGGGCACGATCTCAAGCTGGCTCATCGTCTTTCTCAGCTCTACGGGCAGCTCCTCACCGAAGTCGGAGAGGATCCCGGCAGGGAAGGGCTCGCCAAAACCCCGATGCGCGCCGCTCGGGCGATGGAGTTCCTGACGCAGGGGTATCGACAGAACCTCGACGAGGTCGTCAACGAGGCGATCTTCACCGAAGACACGGACGATATGGTCATCGTCCGCGATGTCGAGTTCTACAGCCTCTGCGAGCACCACTTGTTGCCGTTCTACGGCAAGGTACACGTCGCGTACATCCCGAACGGTCGAATCATCGGGCTCAGCAAGATTCCTCGCATCGTGGACATGTATGCGCGGCGGTTCCAGGTACAGGAGCGCTTCACTTCGCAGGTCGCGCGGGCATTGGCGGGGGCGATCCAGCCGCAGGGCGTCGGCGTCGTCTCGGAAGCCGCCCATATGTGCATGATGATCCGTGGGGTCGAGAAACAGCACTCCAGCACGGTCACGAGCTGCGTCCTCGGCTCGTTCCGCAGGAACGCGACCACGCGGAAGGAGTTCTTCGACCTGCTCAAGGTGAACCGGTTCGAGATGTAGCGGGACGAGTCAGCGCGAGGGCGGTCGGAGCCTAGTCGTGCTCGGAGGTCGGCAGGGGACGCAGTGGCACAGCGTCGGACGGATCGAACGTGACCGTGACGCGGTCGCCGGGATGAGCGTCGGCGAGACCGGGATTGTGTGACAGGGCGCGCACGGGGGTCTTGTCGGCGAGCTCGAGCTCGAACTCCTCGACGTTTCCTAGGTACGTCGTTCGGACGACCGTTGCGGCCAACTGGTTCGGCTTGCCAGGGCCCGGCGAGGCGATCTCGACGGCTTCAGGGCGTATCGACAGCGTGACTTCCTCACCGACCGCCATGCCGGTCCGCTCGCAGACGATGGCTCCGACCGGCGTTTCAACCCGTATTCCACCGCTGTCCGCATCGGTCACTCTGCCCGACAGAAAGTTCGTCTCGCCGATGAAGTCGGCGACGAACGGATTTGCAGGATGGTTGTAGACTTCGCGCGGACTGCCCACCTGGACGATCTTGCCGTCTCTCATCACAGCCAGCCGATCTGCCAGCGACAGCGCTTCCTTCTGGTCGTGCGTCACGTAGATCGCGGTGATGCCGGATTCGGCATGGATCCGCTTGATTTCGAGCCGCATCTCTAGTCGTAGCTTCGCGTCCAGGTTGCTGAGCGGCTCGTCGAGCAGCAGCACGTCGGGCTCGATGACCAGCGCGCGAGCCAGGGCGACACGCTGCTGCTGTCCCCCGGAGAGCTGGTTCGCCGTGCGCTGGGCGTACCCCTCCATCTGCACGACTTCCAGCGCTTGCGCGACGCAGCGGCGCTTCTCGGGCGTTGAGACCTTGCGGACATTCAGTCCGTATTCGACATTCTGATAGACCGTCATGTGGGGCCAGAGGGCGTAGTTCTGGAACACCATGCCGGTGTTGCGCCGATGCGGGGGCACGG